>Ga0187833_10000953_pt1 | contig 33990 bp, 30 predicted proteins | sample ETNtaG_37_FD_167968 | JGI IMG/M metagenome (GOLD analysis project Ga0187833, IMG submission 167968) | Marine microbial and viral communities from oxygen minimum zone, Eastern Pacific Ocean - ETNP2014_SV_400_PacBio MetaG (Illumina Assembly) | ecosystem: Environmental > Aquatic > Marine > Hypoxic...
GGGTTTATGGGCACGCTTTAGGGGGCGTACCACCAAACATCGTTCTCCTCGCTCACTCCGAGTGCTCAAGCCACGTGGGATAGATCTCGCGTTTTACTGGGATAGACGCCGGCCCCGCAGTCCAGAAACCCTTCACACGCTGGGCGAACACAAACCTGCCGAGACCCCACCAGTTTCCCCAGGGCACCGGGCCCGGCGGCTGGCTTCGAAAGTGAACTAGGCCGCCTCTGGGATGGATTTTGTCCCGGGCTTGTGCACCGGATCCACAGTGCGCCTACCACTTCCGGCGGCAAGTTCGACTGACTCGGCAACGGTGCGGAGTAGCCGCTCGGTGGGTGCCACCCAGAAGCCTCTTCCAACCGCCTGGTCAACTGCCCTCACAAGGTCGTTCGGCTGTGCCTTCAATACCTTGAGTGCACGGGTTGAGTCATTCATGTTTCACCACCTCGACTTTCGACACACCGGTAGACCGGAGCATCAAGGAACCTGGATTAGCGGTTGGTTTCACTAGGCCGATCTGGTGATCGGATGCGCGATTCTGACAGCACCGACACGCGTTTCATCAGAGACTCCTGTCACACTGGACAGTCGTCGGCTGTACCACTCAGGCGCTGGCCAGAGGTGGATTATCGAGGGTGATCATTCCGTGGGGGGTTGCCAGGCGCCGGGCCAGGGTCTCGTCGTCGCTGCTCATGCGCCAGTCCAACAACTCCGCCGCATAGCGGCCCATCTCGGGATGGTCGTGGAGCGGTCGGGTCTCGTTGGGATCCGACTCCAGGTCGTAGAATACCGGTGGCATTCCCGCGAAGTGGACGTACTTGCCTGAGCGGTCCCGGTGCACCGCCAGGTTGCATGAGGTCAGGGGGATGCCGGCCTCGCTGGCGAACACCCTGAAGTCGAACTCCCAGTGGGTCGACGTGCGCCAGTCCTCGGCATCGCCGCCCTCCAGGAACGGCCGAAGTGAACGCCCCTGGCACTGGGCTGGAACCGCCAGACCGGCCAGATCCAGGATTGTGGGCATGATGTCGACGTTCTCGGTGAACTCGTCGACGACCCGGCCACGTGGTCCCCCCAGGGCCGGATACCGGACAATCAGGGGTATGTGGTACGCCTGATCGTGGAAGCCCAACTTGGACATCAGACCATGGTCGCCCAGGAACTCGCCGTGGTCAGAGGAAAAGACGACGATGGTGTCCTCGTCGACCGACAGCCCCGAGAGGGTGTCCACAAGGCGGCCCACCTGGTGGTCGACCTCGGCGAGCATCCCGTAGTAGGTGGCCCGGAGTTGCCGCAGGTCCAGAGGGTCGACGGGCGGGTCGGTGAGTCCCCAGGTGGACATCATCTGGAGGAACGGATGATCGCTGACGGTGGGTGGGATCGGATCGGGTACGTCGACCGGGTCGAACATGTCGTTGTAGGGCTCGGGAACGGTGAACGGCGGATGGGGCCGGTACAGCGAGACGTGCATGAACCATGGGTCACCTGCTCCCACCAGTTCGTGGATGTGTTCTATGGCGGTGTCCACCACAAATGCCGTTTCGGTCTCGTCGGCCGAGAAGGGTGGGGGTGCCCACGAGGCTCCCCTGCCCGCTGGCACGTCGACGTCGTCTCTGGGCCGGAGAAATCGGGAACGGTCCGATATGTCGTGCCCCCTGCCCTCCAGCCACCGGTACCAGGCGTCCCGGGTTTCGGGGAGGAGCAGGGTCTCCTCGTATCCCGGTAGCGGTCCCTCGTAGTCGAACAGGCGTGGATCGTCATCGGTGGTCGTACGCGGATCGATCGTGGTGTCCGTGTAGCCGTAGAGGTGGGGCACGTAGCCGGCGGATCGGGCCTCCAGGGCCAGGTTGGTCAGGCGTGCGTCGAGAGGCGTTCCATTGAACACGGACCGGTGGGTGTGCAGGTAGGTGCCGGTGTGGATGCTGGCCCGGCTGGGCCCACACGGTGAGGCCTGACCGTGGTGTTGTGAGAACCTGACGCCTTCAACAGCCAGAGAGTCAAGACACGGTGTTCGCACCGGGGAATGGCCCGCAGCACCCAGGCAGTCGCCCCTCCACTGGTCTGCCACGATGAACAGCACGTTCGGGCGACGGAGATCGGTGTCGGCCATCGCGAAATCATTGCAGGCCCGTCACCGTGATTCAGATTATCCGCATCGGGTGACCCGCAGTAGTGTCGCCCGATGGTCACCGTCCCCTCGTTCATTCCCACGTCCGGCCGACGGCTGGGCCTGCTGTTGGCAGCAACCGGGATGTTCCTCGTTTCGACCGATGCCGTGCTCATCCGCCTCGCCGACGTGGACGGTGCAACCGTCGCATTCATGAGCGGGCTCTGGTCGACACCGATCATGTGGGCGATCGCCACCAGGAACCTGGGCCGAGACCTCGGGACCCGATTCCATGAATACCGGAACCCTCTCGTCCTGACCGGGGCCATAGGCGCGATCAGCACGACGGCGTTCATAACAGCCGTTACCAAGACCGAGGTGGCCAACGTGGTGGCAATCATCGGCGCCGCTCCGATATTCGCCGCGGTGACCGCCAGGATCGCCCTGAAGGAGCACACCTCCGGACGAACATGGTTGGCCATCGCCGGAGCAATCTCAGGAATCCTCGTGATCGTCGGTGGGTCCATCGCCGGGGGCGGTGCCACAGGAGACCTCCTGGCGGTAGGTGCCATCACCGCCTTCGGGATGAACCTGACCATCTGGCGACGACACCCCGACATGCCCCGGGTGCTGATCATCGCCATGACCGCCATCTGCACCGTTCTTCTGACCGGCCTCATGGCCAACCCACTCAGCCTCGACCGTTCGGGCCTGCTGGCAACGCTGGCAATGGGTGCGGTGTTCGGACCGGCGGCCAGGTTCTGCATGACGACGGCGACCCGGCACGCCTCGGCTGCCGAGGTGAGCCTCTTCACCCCGGTGGAAACAGTCTCGGCGACCCTCTGGGCCTGGCTCTGGTTTGACGAGGTGCCCGCAACCCTCACCTTTGCGGGAGGAGCCGTGGTGCTTGCCGCCGTCTTCTACGGTGTTACCGGTCCGGCCAGCGAGACCGCACCACCACCAACCGCACACACCTGAACTATGGCCAACAGAGACGACCCGGTCCTAAACCACCTGACCACCCTCGGCGTTGAGCACGAGGTAATGGCCTGTGACCCCGGCCTTGCCGACACGGCACTCTTCTGTGACGCCTACGGCATCGACCCAGCCGACTCGGCCAACGCAATCCTCGTGGCAGGCAAGGCTGACCCCCGTCCCTACGCGCTCTGCCTGGTTCTTGCCACCTGCAGGCTGGATGTGAACGGCGTCGTCAGGAAGCGGCTTGGAACCCGCAAGGCCTCCTTCGCCGGCGCTGACGAGACCGCCGAACTGACGGGAATGCTCATCGGCGGTGTCACCCCGTTCGGCCTTCCTACCCCGGTCCCGACCTGGATCGACTCCCGGATCATGGAACGGGTGAGCGTCGTCATCGGTGGAGGCTCACGTGACCGCAAGATCCGCCTTGATCCAGCAGGCCTCCTGGCCCTGTCAGGCGCCGAGGTGGTCGAGGACCTCGCCAGGTCGGCAGATCCCAACTGAACAAGGACCGCGAGAAGCCCGGGTCAGGCGCTGTCGCTTCCGGCCAGGTGCTCGGCGAGGGCGTCACGCGCTGAGCTGGCCGGTGCCGTCTCAACCATGGTCCGAAGCGAGCGTGACCTTCCCACGACCGACAGCAGATCGGCCGCGACCGTGTCGGCCAGACAGAGCAGGTCGATGCGTGAGCCCTCCGTGAGTGGGTCGGCTACCAGCCCGTCGATCACCGGACCGCAGGCCAACTCGGCTCGCACCAACTTGAGCGCGGCTGTCTCCAACTCGTCGAGGGCGTCGAGGGCGCGTAACACGTTGGTGGCGTCGGCATCGGACAACATCGCCAAGAGTGTGGGCCACGACCGGTTCCACAACAGGGATACCCGGGCCGTGAAACGCCAGGCCGTACGGTCTGCAACATGGAGTTGGCCGAGGTTCAGAACCTGGTTGAGCGCCTCTACGGTGAGGCTGACCGGGAGCGTGGCGTCGCCCCCACCGTGGCCTGGCTCTGTGAGGAAATGGGTGAACTGGCCCAGGCGGTGCGAAAGGGCTCACCCACCGAGCAGCTGCACGAGCTGGGCGATGTGCTGGCCTGGCTGGCAAGCCTCGCCAACCAGATGGACCTGTCGCTCGACGATGCGATGCAGAGGTACGTAACCGACCCGCCGTAAACCCGGGCTGTGCCGTTGTCTGGTCAGGCCCTGCGGCGTATCAGTTCCTCGGCGATCTGGATTGCATTCAGCGCGGCGCCCTTGCGCAGGTTGTCGCCTGAAAGGAACAACGCCAGGCCGTGTTGGACGGTCTCGTCACGGCGTATCCGGCCCACGATGGTCGGGTCCACTCCGGCCGCATCGAGCGGGGTCGGCACGTCGGCCAGCGACACTCCGGGTGCCTCGGCCAACAGTTCGGTCGCCCTCTCTGGACTGATCGACCTCTCGAAGCGGGCGTTGATGGCCAGCGAGTGCCCGGTGAACACCGGAACACGGACGCAGGTTCCCGAAACCACGAGGTTGGGGATCTCGAGGATCTTGCGGCTCTCGTTGCGCAGCTTCTGTTCCTCGTCGGTCTCACCACGGCCATCGTCGACAAACGAGCCGGCATGTGGCAAGACGTTGAATGCGATGGTGCCGGGAAAGGAGTCGTGCGCGGGAAACGACACGGCCCTGCCGTCGTGGGTCAGAGAGGCTGCATTTCCGATCACGGCCTCGACCTGTCCCGACAGTTCCTCTACACCGGACAGGCCGGCACCCGACACCGCCTGGTAGGTGCTCACTATCAGGGCCTCGAGGCCTGCTTCGGCGTGAAGCGGTGCCAGCACCGGCATGGCCGCCATTGTCGTGCAGTTCGGGTTGGCGACGATTCCCCTGGGAATGTCGTCGAGGGCATGGGCATTCACCTCGGGAACAACCAGCGGCACAGCTGGGTCCATCCGCCAGCCGGACGAGTTGTCAATGACCGTCACACCGGCGGCGGCCATCTTTGGCGCGTGTTCGAGTGAAGCGGTCTTTCCGGCGCTGACGAGCGCCAGGTCGATACCCGACCAGTCGGCCGTTGCCGTGTCCTCGACCACGATCTGGCGGTCCTGCCAGGCGATGGTGCTGCCGGCCGACCTGGCTGAGGCGAAGAAGCGGAGATCGCCTACGGACACCCCGCGCTCGTCGAGAAGGGTGCGCATTACGCCACCCACCTGCCCTGTTGCTCCTACCAGCGCGATGTTCACGGCCAGAAGGCTACCGCTGGAAGGTCGGCGTGGGCCTGACGTTTCCGGGGTCGGTCATCAGACGGGTCAGGTTCGACGCCACCTGCACGCGTCTACCGGTCTGTGGAGAACAGGTCGGCGAAGGTGTCCATGAGGGGATAGCCCGTACCGCAGGATTGCCTGACAAACGCTGAGAGACGTTGGGCCGAACGATCCAGCGCCTCGGCGTTGGCCGTCGGGGATTCGAACATGACGGTAAACAGCTCGCCCCGCAACTCATCGAGGGTGACGCTGTCGGGATCGAGCCTGTCGAGCACGGCGCCGACGTCTGAGTAGACGCTCCGCAGCAGGCCCACGTCGACAGCCATTCCGAGCGGAGCGTTCCGGGCCATCCAGACCAGAAGGTCTCCTGACACGGACAGCAGCGCGTGGAGGTTGCGTGCCTCGTTCCCGGGGCCGTCGGCCAGCAGGTCCTCGATCTGCACTGTCAACAGACCGGCCTCAGTTGCCAGGTCGGCGCAGAACTCGGCCGAGGCCTCAGGCAGGTTCGTGAACCGCTCCACCTCTTCGACTGCGGCAACAGCCGGGACCGTTTCGACGATGGTCGTGTGGGTGGGGGTGGGTACGTTCGGTCGGGATGTGGTCGTGGTCGGCGACGTCGGTGCCGAATCGACCGACAGGTCATCGGAGACAATCACCTCTCCACAGGCCGAGGCCACCAGAGCCACGATCAGCAGGATGACTGCAGGAACCTTCACGATCCCATCACCGGACCATCTGTGATCAGGCTGCGAGGGGGCTGCCGGTGACACCGGCAATCAGGTCGAACAGCGCCGAGCCCGCCTGCCCGCAACGGGAGACCACGTGTGCCCTGAGCCGTGCGGAGGCAGCATCCAGATCGGCGTCGTCGATGTCCACCTCAGCCTGGACCCTGGTCATGGCGGCGAAGATCGCAGCCAACGCCTCCTCCTCGGTGGACTGGCCATCTATCCCGACTAGTGCCTCGGCCATGATGGTGGCGATCTGGGTGGTGGCATCTCTCACCAGGACGGCATCGGCCCTCTGGGCGGCCGGAACCTCGTCTGCGAGCCACACGAAGATGTCGTCTGACATTGCAAGCAGGTCCACCAGAACCGACGGGTCGGTGAGGTCCCCACCGCTGACGTCCACCTCGATCACGGTGGTCATCATCACGGCCACCTGATCGGCCAGGCCGAAACAGAGCTCGGGGAGGTCGGAGCCTTGTGCGGCAACCATTGCCTCAAGGCGGCAGCGCATGAGGTTCCCCATGATCGGGGTCCTTGCCAGGAGGATCGTCATTTCCCGGTCCTCAAGGCCCACTCCGAAGGGATCCTCAAACTGCGCCTCGAGCACGGGCACCAGATCGCCTGAGGTAACCCCCTCCAGCAGGCATTCGACGTCGAGAACCGGAAGGCCAGGGTCATCGGCAAACGCTTCAACCATCCCCTGGCCTACCAGGCTCAAAACCAGGTCACATGCCTCGAGGGCGGCAACGGTCAACTCGGCCTGTTCAGGCAGGGGGCCGAGGGTCGACAGGGCGAGCACCTCATCGGGATCGAGCGATGCGAGCAGGTGGTCCGCCACACACCCGAGGTCGGCGTCACGGAGGTCTCCGAGTACCGAGTCGGAGCCGGCTGCACCGGTCATGAACTGTTCCCGTACATCGCCGGCGGCAGCGGTGGTGGAGGTGGCCTGTTGGGTCATCGCTGTCGTAGCCACCTGGCCCTCATCTGACGAGGGCTGGTCGGCTCCACAGGCCGAGGCGAATGCAGTCAAGGTCAACAGGACTGCCACCATCCTGGCTCCGAACTTCACGGCAACGGACATGTCGGGCAGGGTACGGGTGATCAACCCCGGCCCGACTGCGGCCTGCGAAGTCGGTGTTCTCCGGGTCAGGTTGTCAGTTGCCGGAGAGGCCGAAGTTCTCGTGCAGTGCCTTGACGGCGTCCTCGGCACGGTCCTCGGAGACAACACAGCTGACCCGGATGGCCGAGGTGGAGATCATCTGAATGTTCACCCCGCATTCGGCCAGGGTCTCAAACATGGTTGCCGCAACCCCGGGGTTGGTCCTCATGCCTGCACCGATCACGCTGACCCTGGCGATGGCGGAGTCGCTCGTCACGCCGGCGGCCCCGATCTCAGTTGCAAGGGATCCCCCGGTCGACATGGCCCTGTCCAGGTCATCGTGGGGAACCGTGAACGAGATGTCAGTGACCCCTTCGGTTGAGACGTTCTGGACAATCATGTCGATGTTGATTCCCGACCCGGCCAGTTCACGAAAGACCCGCGCGGCAATGCCGGGCTGATCGGGCACGCCGCTGATCGTCATCTTCGCCTCGGACGTGTCGTGGGTGACCGCCGAGATAATTGCCTGCTCCATGTCGGGTTCCTCCTCATCGACCCAGGTTCCCTCCTGCCAGGTGAACGCAGACCGGACGTGCAGGCGTACCCCGTGGGTACGCGCATACTCGACCGACCGCATCGCCGGCTTGGGACAACCTGTGGCCGTCATCTCCAACAACTCATCAAATGAGATTCGATCCATCCGCTTTGCCGTCGGGACGACACGCGGGTCGGTGGTGAACACCCCGGTTACGTCCGTGTAGAGCTCGCAGGCATCGGCGTCGAGGGCATGTGCCAGAGCCACAGCTGTGGTGTCGGACCCTCCACGACCGAGGAAGGTCACATCGTTGTCGGTTGACACGCCCTGGGATCCGCCGACGACCGGGATCCGTCCGGTATCGAGGGCGGCCCTGACACGGTCCGGTCGGACCTCGAGGATCTTGGCGTTCCTGTGTTCGGTGTCGGTGAGAAAGCCTGCCTGGCTGCCGGTGAAGGAGTCGGCTGGGAGGTCCAGATCGTGGAGTGCCATGCACATGAGCGCCATGGCCTTGCGCTCGCCGGCGGTGATGAGCATGTCCATCTCGCGGCCGGGGTGGGTCGATGAGACGTCGCCTGCGAGGCGCAGGAGACTGTCGGTCTCGTTACCCATGGCCGAGACGACGAGCACCACCTGGTTGCCCTGCCTGACGGTCCTGGCCACGTGGTCGGCAACGGCACGGATGCGGTCGGGGTCACCGACCGCCGTACCACCGAATTTCTGTACCAGCAGTGCCACGGGGAACAACGCTACCTGCGCCACCCCACCCGACAGCGGGCCATTTGCCCTACCGGCCGGTATCCGGGTGCCTGGACGGGTCCTGATGGGGCCACCCGTTGTTAGGGTGCCGACCCATGGCAGACAAGATCCGTCGTCCCGCAGGCCCGACAGCAGCTGAGCGTTTCTCGACACGAACACGCGTCCTTGCAGGCCTTCTCGCCTTTGTGATGCTGGGAAGCCTGGTGACGGTCACGGTCATGGGATTCATCGCAGACGGTGAGGACAACGGAGGCACCGCCGATGCGGGCACGGCTCAGGTGACCCCCGCCGCCACGACGGTCGTTGCCACCGAATGCCCGTCACACGACAAGACCGCCGGCCAGATCCTCCTCTTCGAACACCAGCCGCCGTTCTGCCTGGATGCGTCATCCACCTATACGGCCGTGTTCGATACGACCGAGGGCGAAATCAAGGTGGTACTCGACACTGTCCGAACGCCGAACACAGCCAACAACTTCGTCGTGCTCGCCGACTACGGCTACTACGACGACACCCTCCTGTTCCGCCTGGATCCGACCATCGCCATCATCCAGGGCGGAGCACCACATACGAACGACTGGTCCGATCGGGGTCCCGGCTACACGATCGCCGACGAGGGTGGCCTGTTCCAGCAGTCAACCAACGGAATGCTGGGCCCCTTCACCTATGAACCCGGGCAGCTCATAATGGCCCGCTCCGCCGGCCCCAACAGCTCCGGAGCCCAGTTCTTCTTCTCGTCAGGCCCCGAGGTCGGGCGGCTAGACGGCCAGGGCAGCTACATCGTGTTCGGCGACACCGATGCGGCCGGCCTCGCCGTGCTGGAGCAGATCATGGACCTCTACGAGCTCGACCCGAGCTCCCCCTATGGCGGTGGGCCGACCCGCGAGGTCACGGTGCGCTCTGTGACAATCGTCGCCACCGACGGGTAGCTCCCCCACCTGATCCGAGCCGGGGACCTCATGCCAATCAAGCCTCCGGAGAGCACATGGGTGTTTCCACCGGCCCACACGGCTGACGAGCACGGCGTCGTCGGTATCGGGGCCGATGTGGACCCGGGGACCCTGTTGGGTGCGTACAGGTCGGGGATGTTCCCGATGCCGTTGGAGCCGGGCGGACCAATGGCATGGTGGTCGCCGGATCCGCGTGGCGTGCTCGTCCCGGGCGACCTGTCGATCAGCAGGTCGCTTCGCAGTTCCTGCAGGCGTTACGAGATAAGGGTGGACACCGCCTTTACAGAGGTGATGGCCGGATGTGCCGACCCTTCGAGGAACCGTGGCTGGATCGACCACAGGATCATCGAGGCCTACCAGCAACTGCATGTCCTGGGCTGGGCCCATTCGGTCGAGGCGTGGGACGAGGACGGCCTGGCCGGCGGCCTCTACGGCGTGTCCATCGGAGGCCTGTTCGCCGGCGAGTCGATGTTCCACCAGAGGACCGATGCTTCAAAGACCGCACTGGTGGGGCTTGTGGGAATCCTCGGGGACGGCCCGAACAGGCTCATCGATGTACAGTGGTGCACCGACCACCTTGCGGGCCTGGGTGCCATCGAGATCGACAGGGACGAGTACCTGGAACGCCTGCCCGGGTTGCTGGGCGCACAGGGACCGATCTGGCCCCCTCAGCGTGGCTGATTCGGGGTCAGCGGCTGGTTCGACGGGGTGGTTCCGTGTGCCTGTCGAGCCACCACCTGCCGGAGAACCTCCAGACCGGGGTGGATGTCTCTACCGGTGCGGGTGGGTCCGGCCAGAGTTCCCCGAAAGCGATGCGAATGGCCTCCAGTTCGGCCGGAGAGGCACCGGGTGCCACGAGTTCGATGCCTTCAGGCGTCTCGGTCGGAGCCATCGCTAGAGAGGCACGTTTCCGTGCTTGCGTCGGGGGAGTTCCTCGTGCTTGGTGGCCAACATCTCGAGCCCTGCGATCAGCCTGATACGGGTGTCAGCGGGGTCGATCACGTCGTCGACGTAGCCACGTTCGGCGGCAACGTACGGGTTGGCGAACTTCTCCATGTACTCGTCAACGAGTTCCTCGCGTCGGGCAGCCGGGTCGGCTGACTGCTCCAGTTCCCGTCGGTGGAGGATCTCGACGGCACCCTGTGGACCCATCACGGCAAGCTCGGCCGAGGGCCAGGCCAACGACAGGTCTGAGCCGACGGACTTGGAGTCCATGACCACGTAGGCGCCGCCGTAGGCCTTGCGGGTGATCACCTGGATGCGTGGAACGGTGGCCTCGCAGTAGGCGTAGAGCAGTTTGGCGCCATGCCTGATTATGCCTCCGTGCTCCTGATCGACCCCGGGCAGAAAACCCGGTACGTCGACGAACGTGATCAGGGGGATGTTGAAGGCGTCGCATGTTCGCACGAACCGGGCCGCCTTCTCAGAGGCCATCATGTCGAGTACGCCAGCGAAGCGCATGGGCTGGTTGCCCACGACACCGACGCTGCGTCCGTTCAACCGCCCGTACCCACAGACGATATTTTGTGCCCACGAATCGTGGTACTCGAGGAACTCGCCGTTGTCGAGAACCACCTCGATCACCGTGCGCATGTCGTAGGGGAGGTTGGGACTGTCGGGCATCAGGTCGTTCAGTTCGGGACAACTCCGGTTGGCATCATCCTGGGGGGCGACGACCGGTGCCGACTCAAGGTTGTTGGATGGCAGGTAGGAAAGCAGGACCTTCACCTCGTCGAGCACCTGTCTCTCGTCGTCGCAGACGAACGACGCCACACCGGACTTGGTGGCATGGCTTCCGGCTCCACCGAGTTCCTCGAGCGTCACCTCTTCGCCGGTGACGGTCCGCACGACATCGGGACCGGTGATGAACATGTGTGACTTCTCTCTGACCATGAAGATGAAGTCGGTCATTGCCGGGCTGTACACGGCTCCACCGGCGCACGGCCCGAGGATGACGCTGATCTGGGGGATCACGCCCGATGCCTGGACGTTGCGCCAGAAGATGCCGCCGTAGCCATCCAGGCTGACGACGCCCTCCTGGATTCGTGCACCGGCGCCATCGTTCAGGCCGATCATCGGTGCACCGACAGAGGTTGCGAGGTCCATGACCTTGTGGAGCTTTTCGGCGAACACCTCACCGAGGGCGCCTCCGAAGACCGTGAAGTCCTGGGAGAAGACGAATACCTTGCGGCCGTCGACCGTTCCCCATCCGGTAATCACCCCGTCGGTGTAGGGGCGTTCCTCGATCCCGCTTTCGTGGGCCCTGTGTCGCACGAGCATGTCGAGTTCGTGGAAGGAGCCGTCGTCGAGGAAGTAGTCGATCCGTTCGCGGGCGAGCATCTTGCCCTTGTCGTGCTGCCGCTTGACCGCTCGTTCGGATCCTGCATGCAGTGCTGCCTCGCGACGATCGTTGAGGTCGTCGAGGCGTTCACTCATCGTGTGCTCGGCCATGGTGGCCACAGGGTACCGAACGGATCCGGTAGCGCCGAAACTGTGTGTCAGTTGCGGGTCTCGGCCAGCTTCCCTGCACGCTCCGCCAGGCGGGGTGCGTCGAGGTGGGTACACATGGTGACGAGGTGGTCGAGTGGTCCGGTCCAGTGCAGTTCATCGACGTCGGCCATGACGGGTGCGTCGAGGTCCAGCGTGGCGAGGCGGCGGTAGAGGAGGGCGTCGGAGCGGTGTTCGACAAGTGTTCCCGCCAGGCGTTCGGCTCCCCTCACCTTGATGTCCCAGTCGTCGTGGCTGTCGGGTACGTGGTCGATGTGTCCGTACCTGGACAGCACCGTTGCCGAGGATCGGGCACCCCAGCCCGCAAGCCCGGGGATCCCGTCTGCGGAGTCGCCGACGAGGGCCAGCCAGTCGGGGATGGACGGTGGTGTGACACCGAACTTGTCTACAACGCCGTCCCAGTCATAGACGATTTCGCGGCGGCGGTCGAACTGCACGATGCGGGCATCGGCTGAGACGCACTGGGCGAGGTCCTTGTCGGGTGTGCAGATGAGCACGCGCTCAACCCGTTGGTCTGCGGCGGCCTTCACCGCGGCTGCTCCCATGGCGTCATCGGCCTCATGTTCGATCATCGGGAACACGGTAAATCCGGCTGCGTCGAGGAGTGCCTCGAACAGTGCAAACTGGGCAAAGAGTTCTGGTGGGGTGCCCTCGCCTGTCTTGTAGCCGTCGAAGAGGCGGTTCCGAAATGAGTCGATGACATGGTCCGTGGCAACGCCCACGTGTGTGGCACCGGCTTCGAGGAGGCGGATCATCGAGCCCAGCGCCCCGCGGGCGGCGGCTACCTCGACGCCCTCGTCTGTCACGTGCGATGGCACCGCAAAGTGGTGGCGAAACAGTTCGTAGGTTCCGTCTACGAGGTGGACCTCCATGGATGCTGCCCGGTCAGGCTGGATCCTCGACCAGTTCGATCAGGGTGCCGAATGATCCCCTGGGGTGTACGAAGGCGACGGTGGTCCCCCGGGAGCCGGCTCTGGGCTCTTCGTCGATGGCCCTGCCGCCAGCTGCCACGACAGAGGCAAGGGCGGCTGCGCAGCTGTCGACGCGGTATCCGATGTGGTGGATGCCTTCTCCACGCCTTTCCAGGAAGACCGCTATCGGTGAATCAGATCGAGTCGGCGTGGTCAACTGGATGAACGAACCACCAACATCCAGCAGGGCCTCCTCGACACCGTCGCTGTCGACGACCTCGCGGTGGTACACCTCGGCCCCGAATGCCCTTTGGTGGTAGTCGATGGCGGCCTCCAGGTCGTGGACGGCAATGGCCACATGGTCGATCCGGGTCAGGAGCACGAGGCCATCTCCCTGCGGGCTTTTTCTGATTGTCCCCGACTTGTCATAACCTTGTCACTGTTGTAATGTAATCGCAACACGTTGGGATATCCCCTCCACCCAACCCGGAAGCGCTCCCTGACACGGCCGATGTTGCCCGCAACGGCCCCGGGGGGCGTTTCCGCGTTCTGACCCTGATCGGGTTGTCCACAGCCCGGTCATCGGTGACCGTTCCCCTCGTCGGGCCCACCGGCAAGGTGCCGCCTGCCCTCGAGGGCCCTCCCTAGGGTCAACTCGTCGGCGTACTCGAGATCTCCGCCGACCGGAAGACCGCTGGCGATCCTGGTCACCTCCACACCGAGGGGCCCGATCAGGCGAGCCAGATACATAGCCGTCGCCTCGCCCTCGATGTTCGGGTTGGTCGCCAGGATTACCTCGGTGACCGACTCCTCGTCCATCCGCCCGAGCAGCTCGGCGACCCTGAGTTGATCTGGGCCGATCCCGTCGATCGGGCTGATAGCACCGCCGAGTACGTGGTACCGACCACGAAACCCACCGGTCCGCTCAAGGGCCACGATGTCACGAGGCTCCTCGACCACGCAGAGCATGCCGGCCTCGCGCCGCGCGTCGGAGCAGATGAGGCAGAGGGGCTCCTCGCTGATGTTGAAACATCGCTCGCAGAAGCGGATTCGCTCCTTCATCTCGCTGATCGCCTCGGCAAGGCGCGTGGCGTCCTCGGTGGGTGACTTCAGTATGTGGAATGCCAGCCTCTGGGCTGACTTGGGGCCGATACCGGGCAGCCGGCCGAGCTCGTCGATCACCTTCTGGACGGCGTCGGCGTACACGGGTGTCAGACCCCCGCCGCTGGTCGGCGACAGGCCCCGACGCCGGTCATGTCGGATCCACCAGGGATGCACCCGGAAACGCCTCGGTCAACTTCTCGACCGCTGATCCGTCGGAGTCGTCAGCATCGACGAGCTCATCGGGATCAATCACCTCATCGGAGACATCGGTCGAACTGCTGGACACGGGCTTTGTCGGAGACGCCTTTCTGCCGGGTGCGACCTGCGTGTCATCAACGGTCAGGGTCACCGGAATGGGAACCCCGAACCTTGCCGCAAGCACCGATTCGACCTCGGCAACCAACTCGGCACACCGACGACGGTGGGGCTCGTTCGGTAGGGCCATGATCGCTGAGCCGTCCTGGACTGCCACGAACCGGGCAGCCGAGAATCTGGCACGGGCCTTCCTGGGGAGCATTTCGCTGAGGTCCTCTTCCCAGGCTGCAACCAGGTCATCGCTGGTGGGAAGATCGACCTGTGGTGCGGGCTGAACTGTACGGGAGGACTCTGTCGGGGCCGCTTCGGACGACCCTCGCGAGGTCGATCCCGGGGACGGCGGCGGAAGCGGCGGCTGGGAGGTGCCGGCCTGGGCCAGGATCGCCCGTGCCGCAGCCGCCGGACCTGCCGCATGTGGTGCAGGTGGCTGAGGTGGAGGAGCCGCTGTCCTGGCCCTGGGCGGGCCGGCATCTGCAAGGGCCTTCTCCAGCTTGTCGATGCGCCTTGTAAGGGCCTCGACAACCGTCTGGTCGGAACCACCGGAAGAGGCGGGCGAGGTCAACCTGACCAGTGCGACCTCGAGGTCGACCCGCGGATCGGGAGCACGACGCATGGCAACCAGGGCCGATCCGAGGGTCTCAAGTGCACCGGTGATCATCGCGGGCGTCACCTGTTCGGCAAAGGAGCGGGCACGATCCCGATCGGCGTCGGCCAGCTGTTCGGGTGGAACACCCATCGCGACGAGGAAGGCCTCTCGCAGAGCTGCCAGCAACGCCTCGCCGAGCACACGGGGCTCGCGTCCCCGACCAATTCCGGCGGCCAGAGCCCCGAGGGCTGCTCCGGCATCGGCTGTGGCGAGCGCTGTGAGCAGGTCGGCAACGGTCGTATCGTCGGTGGTCACCCCTCCGGCTACGACCCGGTCCAGCGCAGAAAGGGCATCGCGGGCCGAACCGCGGGCCGAGCGGACGGCGTGGGCCATACCCTCGTCATCGACGTCCAGGCCGGCGTCGGCCACCACGTCGGCCACCAGCGACCCGAGGGTCTCGGCCGAGAGGAGATTCAGCTCAAGGTGTTGGGCCCGACTGCGGATTGTCTCGACGACCTTGTGCGGCTCTGTGGTGGCCAGCACGAAGACGACATGGTCGGGTGGCTCCTCGAGCGTCTTGAGGAGGGCGTTCTCGGCACCGGATGTGAGCATGTGCACCTCGTCGAGCAGGTACACCTTGGTTCGGCCGGGCGTTCCGAGGGCCACCTTTCCCAGCAGGTCGCGCATGTCGTCGACCTTGTTGTTTGAGGCAGCGTCGAGTTCATGCAGGTCAAAGGAGGTGCCGGCATCTACCGCCAGACAGGGCTCACACTCACAGCAGGGCTCACCATCGACGGGAGCCAGACAGTTGAGGGCCTTGGCGAGAATGCGGGCAGCGGTTGTCTTGCCGGTGCCACGCGGGCCGCTGAGCAGGTAGGCGTGCTGTACCCGATCGTCGCGCACTGCGTTGCGCAGTGCGGCGACGACGTGTTCCTGGCCCCTGATCTCGCTGAAGCGACGGGGTCGGAAACGACGGTAGAGAGACGTGTACTCCATGCCCTGCCGAGCCTACAGCCGGGCCGCGACACGATCAGTTGGCGAACGGCGGAGGGAGTGGGATTCGAACCCACGGTGACTGTGAAGCCACACACGCTTTCCAAGCGTGCCGAATCGGCCGCTCTCGCATCCCTCCCGGGCCCCACCCCTGGGTGGGTTCCGGGCGACAAGGGTATCGTTGCTCCGCACCCGTTCTGGAGTGTGGCGGTCGGGTCCTGTGCGACCGGGGCCCGTGAACCGGGTCAGGGCCGGAAGGCAGCAGCCCTCAGCGGAAACCCCGGGGTGCCGCAGACCACCTGGCCGCCACTCTCGAGGACGGGTGTCGCGCTCAGGGGGGCCTATCGTCGGCGCCATGAACCCGCATCCGGAAGAACCGGCCTCACTCTCAGACGACGATCTGATGGCATTGGCGCTGGCCGAGGCCCATCGGGCCGGCGAGCAGGGTGAGGTACCGGTCGGAGCAGTCGTGGTGGCTGGCGGGCGGATCGTGGCCAGCCGACACAACGAGAGGGAGGCCACAGGTGATCCAACTGCGCATGCCGAGGTGCTGGCCCTGCGCGATGCCGCAGCCGAGTTGGGATCATGGCGTCTCGACGAGGCGACCCTCGTCGTAACGCTGGAGCCTTGTCCCCTCTGCGCCGGTGCGGCATGGGCGTCACGAATCGACAGGGTCGTCTGGGGCGCCCCCAACCCCGACGCAGGGTCGCTGGGATCGCTGTACCACCTGGGTTCCGATCCCAGGCTGAACCACGAGTTCCACGTCACAGCCGGCGTCCGCGGAGACGAATGCGCCGCGCTCCTGACAGACTTCTTCAGCCGGCGTCGAGGTTGACCACGGCCCACCGGTTGGCCCACCTCCGGGCCCTCGTTAGCCTCGCAGGCGGAAGGTTGCCAGAGCGGACGAATGGGGCGGCCTCGAAAGCCGTTGTGGCCTCCGGGTCACCGTGGGTTCGAATCCCACACCTTCCGCCATCTGCCGACTGGCGGCCGGGTCCTAGCCCTCGTGGCGGTACGCGGTCGCCGTGGGCTTGACCGGGCGTGCAAACCAGAGAGGCCTACGCAGGCCGTCGGGCCCCGGGCCTGGCCGGGTGTTGGCCATCCACTCCTCGAACACGGCATGTGCCGCGTCGGTGTCGACCACCACGTCGCCGTAGGCGTCGCCATCCTGTGCGGGCCCCACGGTCACCCGTTGTAGCCAGCAGTGCATGCCGCTCACCGGGTCGGGCTGCACTGGGAAGGTCAGGTTCTGGTGAACACCGGTGTCGGACCACCAGATCCGCCCGGTGTCGGGGTCGTCGCTCTCGTAGGACTCATGACCGTGTTCGCGTCGGAGCCGCCACCGGCCGTCATCATCACGGTCGATCGACGCCTTACCGGCGGCCCACGATCGGGCCTTGTCCTCGTCGAGGCGCCACCTGCCCATGTGGTGGCTGGCCGCAACCACACCGGGCCTGATCCCCTCGGTTCTCCAGGCACCTATGACGAAGTGCCCGATCCGGGTGGTGATGCGGACCAGCCCGTTGTCGTCGATACCCAGCTTCTCGGCATCTTCGGGGTGGAGCCAGAGCGGGTGGCGGTGGCTGATCTCGTTCAGCCACTTGCTGTTGGCTGATCTGGTGTGGATGAGCGTGGGGATGCGGAAGGTGGGCACCAGGATGCGCTCTCCGGCGGCGAAGTTCAGGTCCTCCCAGTGCACCTGGCTCTTGATGAAGGTCGGCATGGTGTACTCGGGCCAACCCCAGTCCTTCATGGTCTCGGAGTAGAACTCCAACTTCTTGGACGGTGTCGGGAAGCCGAACCTGGCCTCGCCGTCGATCTCAACCGCCGGTGAGCCGTCGCCGATGAACGGCATGTGACCCTTGATGTCCTCGAGGGAGTCGTGTGAGCCGGCTGTTCCGGATCGTCGGTAGACGCCCGCCCCGTCGAGGGTGGCTCCTGCCAGGTCGGCCTCGCCGACGGGCCTTTCATGGACCTCGTACTGGTCGCCCGGGATGGCGAACGCACCCTTGCGACGCATGTACTCGAGGGCGCTGATGCCCTCCTCGGCAGCTGCCTCGGGCAGACCGGGGACGGAGTTCTCAAACAGCATTGTGTAGTACTCGTCGAGCGGAAGGGGCTGTCCGGGCTCATCGCGGCTCTCGAACTGGTTGCGGATTCCCAGCGAGCCGTCGGGATCGATGCGCCATGAGAGATCGATCCAGAACTCCTGTTCCTCCCACACCTCTCCGGGGTTGGTCTCGTGGGTTCGGTCGACGCTCTGACCCTCCATCTCGGCGTGGCGGCGCAGCACGGGCTGACGGAACCCGACCCACCGGCCCGAATGGGTCTCGAAGCTGGACACGTCGTGGCGCTCGGAGGAGACACCCATTGGGAGCACGTAGTCGGCAAACCATGCCGATTCGTTCCAGGTCGGGGTGAGGGCTACGTGGCAACCGACCTTCTCGGGGTCCTGGAGGACCTCGAGCCAGGTGAACCCATCGGGGTTGGTCCACAGAGGGTTGTAGACGCGTGTGAAGTAGGTGTCGATGTATCCGCGCCCTGATTTCAGGAAGTGGGGCAACAGGATGGACATTTCGTGGTGGGCCAGTGGAAACTCGTTGGGCCACGACATCTCGTTCCACCGACCCTGGGGTTCTGGGTGGATCGGGGTGACCGGTATGAACTTGTTCCAACCGTTGGCGTTGGTTCCGCCAACCGTGCCGACGCTGCCGGTGAGCACGTTCAGGAACTGGAGGCACCTCGACACCTGCCAGCCACCCAGGTTTCCAGCCGATGCTGCCCGCCATGTGTGGGATGCGAGCCCCCCGAGGCCTTCACCGACGATGCCGGCGACTTCGCGGATGACGTCCTCGTCGATGCCACATACCCGTGCAGCCTCCTCGGGGGTGTATTCGGCGTACTGGTCGAGCAGTGCAGCCTCGACGTTGTCAAACACGGGCTCCAGGTCGGGGCAGGTGGCCGTGAGGAAGGTCTCCCAGTTGACCCACCGCCGGAAGAACTCGCGGTCCCAGGTGCCAGCCTCGATGAGCAGTCGGGCGATTGCCAGGAGAAGGAAGGCCTCGGTACCGGGCCATGCCGACAGCCAGTGATCGGCCTGTGAGGCCGTGTTTGAGAGGCGTGGGTCGATGCAGATGATCTTCGCTCCGGCCTCACGACCCTCCATGATCCGCTGGGCGTGCGGGTTGAAGTAGTGGCCGGCCTCGAGGTGGGATGAGATGAGGAAGATCACCTTGGCGTTCGCGAAGTCGGCTGACGGCCGGTCGAATCCCATCCATGTGGCGTAGCCGACCCGAGCTCCGCTGGAACAGATGTTGGTGTGGCTGTTGTGGCCGTCGATACCCCACGAGTGCAGAACCCGTTCCATGTAGGAGTCGTCGCCCATTCGGCCCACGTGGTACATGACCTCATCGTGGCGGTCCTGACGGAAGGCGTCGCCTATCCGGGTGCCGATCTCGTCGAGTGCCTGATCCCAGGGGATGCGTTCCCAGAGGCCGTCGCCACGGTCGCCGACCCGCTTCATCGGGTAGAGGATTCGTTCGGGATCGTCGACCTGGTTGATTGTGGCCGGGCCCTTGGCGCAGTTGCGCCCACGGCTCGCAGGGTGCACGGGGTTGCCCTCGAACTTGACGACCTTCCCCGTGTCCTTGTCGACGTATGCCAGCAGACCGCAGGTGGCCTCGCAGTTGAAGCAGGTGGTGGGTACGAGGCGGAACCTGCGCCTGACCTTCTCGGGCCATGCCTGGGCGTCGAGGGCCTCGTGGTCGTCCCACTCTCCTTCTGGTGGGTAGGCGGTCAGCACGTTTGTCCTCCGGGCTCGCTCATGACAGTGGCACCGACTGGCCGGCTCTGACGTAGGCATCCTCGTAGGCGAACATCCCCGCCAGAGCCGCGAGTCCTGCCGGGGCGGCAAGGAGGGTGCCGGAGTCGGTCAGCAGGGCTGCAGCCAGGAGCAGGCACGGGAGCACCAGGCCGGCGACCAGCCAGATTCGGAACTTCTGGCCCTGGTCTCCGTGGGTCAGTTCGGCCAGCGCCATGGTCACGTGCCTCGAATGGCCACCGCGCATCTCGGCCGCTACCAGGATGCCGTTGAGGACGAGCGCTGCGAGGAAGACCCATCGGACGGCCGCCACCTCGGGAATCGTCATGATCAGGTCGAGCACCGAATAGGTAGCGCCTCCAGCCACGACCGCCTGGATGAGCAGAACCGGGAGCAGCAGGGGTTCCTGCCAGAGATCACGGCCCTCGCACTGTCCGAACAGGAACGCCGTGTACCCGGCAGTTCCAAGGGCCAGTACCACCGCCGGTACGACAAGGATGGGTAGCACCCCGCCGGCACCGGCGAGGCCCGCCACCCACCATGCCGCAAGGGTGACTGCAAAGCCGGCAAGGACGTATGCACCCTTGACCAGCCACGACGACCAGTTGCCCCTGGTAATCAGGTAGTGGAACCGGCCGGGCTGTTTCAGGTCACCGACCAGTAGGACGCCTGTGGCTGCGAGGAACGCGCCTGCGACCATCGGCGGGACCACGCCGACCGCTGCCTGGTTGTCGCCGTGACCAACAAGGACCAGTAGGGCCGCCATGAGCATCACGCCGGCTGCAACGGCCTTGGCGACCAGATAGCCCGACACCATTGAGCCCCAGGTGACGGGGTGCCGGGTGGTGTAGACGGTTCGGCCCATTTCCTGGCCGTCGTCACGGTTGGGTGCCGCGGCCAGCGACACCGGGGTGGGCGATGGATGGGAGTCGAGCGTGTCGGACCAGATCATGCCGTCGGACCGGATGGATGACGCCAACGGGTCAAGGGAGGTGGGGTTGGCGTTCTTGTAGATGACCGCCGGGTTCGTGTTCTGGTCTGGGGACCGTACCGATCCGGTGCCGGTCGAGTGCAGTTGCGCAATCTCGGAGTCAGGATCGTCGAGGTCGCCGACCCTGATGGCCTGTGTGGGGCACACGATCACGCACGCCGGTTCGAGACCCTCGGTCACCCGGTGGTTGCAGAAGTTGCACTTGTGGGCCGTGGATGTGGCCGGGTTGATGTAGACGGCGTCGTAGGGGCAGGCGTTCATGCAGCCCTTGCATCCGATGCAGTTGGCGTCGTTGAAGTCGACCACGCCGTTGTCGGCCCGATAGAGGGCCGAGGTGGGACAGATGTCCATGCAGGGTGCGTCCTGGCAGTGATTGCAGCGCATCACCGAGAAGGACCTGTCGGTGTCGGGGAACGAACCGGTCTCCACGTACTTGAGCCAGGTGCGGTTCACCCCGAGGGGTACGTCGTGTTCGCTCTTGCACGCCACGGTGCAGGCGTGACAGCCGATACAGGTGCCTGAGTCCAGCACGAATCCGAGTCGGGTCACCGTTCCTGCCTGACCTTCGTGTCTCAGACCGTGGCGCTGCGTAGGGCGTGGATGCCGGCGCAGATCAGGTCGAGCAGGTGGTCGAAGGTGTCGTCGAGGTCGAGGGGATGAGGGTGGCCGTCGCCGGATTCGAGGTGGGCGAATCCGTGGAAGGCACTGCGCAGGGAGCGGGCGACGTGCACCTTCTCGTTGTCACCGAGGTCGTAGGCAGCGAGTGCCTGTGCCAGCACGTGTACGACGCGTTCCACTGCGGCCTCCAGTTCCGGATCGCCTGCGCACGGGTAGCGGTCGGTGGCGGCGTACTGACCCGGGTGGTCCCTGACCACGCCTCGCCAGGCAGTTCCCATTGCGCTCACCGCGTCGTCTCCGGCAAGGCCGACTGCTGCGTCGGCGAGGCGGCCGGCGATGATCTCGCGGCCCCTCAGGCCGAGGGCCCTGACAAGGGCGTCGTAGCCGTCGACGTGGCGGTAGAGGGCGGGTTGGCGCACACCCAGCTCGGCGGCGACCCTTGTGAGGGTGAGCGCCTCGAACCCCTCGGTGTCGACAAGGCGGGCCGCACAGTCGACAACCTGTGTCGTATCAAGGGTCTGACGTCGCACGGGCTCACACTAGCGTTAGACCCACTCACGGCCAAGTTATGGTCAGATAACTTTTCGTGAATACAGACTGACTTCCCTGCTGGTATCCGGAAGCGGCTCTCAACCCAGTGCCTGTATCCCTGCAACCACCGCTACATCGACGATCTCGTCGGCCGTACAGCCACGCGACAGATCGTGGAGCACCCCGTCAAGGCCCTGGAGGAGGGGACCGATCGCCCTGGCACCGCCCATCCGCTCCGCGACCTTGTAGGCGATGTTCCCAGAGTCAAGGTCCGGGAACACGAAGACGTTGGCCCTACCTGCCACGGCCGAGTTCGGAGCCTTTGCTGCGGCAACCTCAGGGACCCAGGCGGCATCGAACTGCAACTCACCGTCAACGGCAAGGCCCGGAGCCAGGTCTGTAGCCAGCCTGGTCGCCTCCCGCACCTTGTCGACGCGTGCTCCCGCGGCGCTACCCATTGTCGAGTAGGAGAGCATCGCCACCCGGGCCTGCTCCCCGGTCAACTGCTCGAAGGTCCGGGCACTCGATACAGCGATCGATGCCATCTGTGCAGCGTCCGGGTCCGGGACGACCCCGCAGTCGGCGAACACGACCGCCTTACCGTCAGGAAGGACCATGAGCATGCTGCTGCTCACAAGGGAAACTCCCGGCGCAACGCCCATCACCCTCAGGCCTGCACGTAGGACGTCAGCCGTCGGCCTGGTTGCACCGGCGACGGCTGCATCAGCGTGGCCTGCCCTGACGAGGACGGCGGCCGCCACAACCGGGTCGTCGGGATCCAGGCCTGCGGAGCGTGCAGCGGCGACCATCTGAGCAATTGTCGGATCAGCGCAATCGACCACGGGTTCGACCACCACGGCGAGGCCCTTGTCGGTCAGGCGACCTGCAGCCTCATCGGCCCGGGGATCACCCAGGTCGGCCAGGACCACCCTCGCCGGTGACTCGACGGCCCGTGAATACCAGGTGTTCAGGAGGCCCATCATGGAACGAGTTGTACCAGAGGATTCAGCCCTTACCCCGCCACGGGATGAGCCGGGCCTCGAGGAAGCGCATGACCAGGTCCATGGCGACACCGATCACGCCGATGATAATGATGGCGACGACCACGATGTCCATCCTGAAGAACTTGCTGGCAGCAAAGATCGTGGCTCCAAGGCCGGTCGTGGTTCCAGTCAGCTCGGCCGCCACGAGGGTCCCCCAGCAGACACCGAGGGCCACCCTGACACCGGTGAAGATGTCGGGCAGGGCATTGGGCAGGATCACATAGCGCAGGATCTGCCACTTGTTGGCCCCCAGGGAGTAGGCGGCGTGCACCTTGGATCCCTTCACCCCGAGCACGCCGGCTCTGGCGGCGATGATCATGATCCAGATGGCGGCGAAGAAGAGCAGGTTCACCTTCGAGGACTCGCCGATTCCGAACCACACGATGAAAAGTGGAAGGAGGGCAAGGGGCGGAACCGGGCGGAGCAGCTCGACGATCGGATCGAAGAAGCCTCGCAGCCGGTTCGAGAGGCCCATGGCGAAACCAACGGGCACACCCAGGACTATTCCGTATACAAGCCCCTTTATCACGCGGTTGAGGCTGGCGTAGGTGTGGTCCCAGAGGCTCACCCTCCTGTAGCCGTCACTCCAGAACTCGATGAACGCGTCAAGCGTCTGGCGCTGTGAGGGGAAGGTCCTGTCGTTGACGAGGGGTTCCTCGCCCATCTTGATCAGGTACCAGACAGCCATCAGGGTGATCAGAGCGGTGATGCTCCACATCGGAGAACCGCTGACCTCAGAGGCGTCACCGAAGGTGACCGTCTTGCGGGCACTTGCACCCTTACGCCTGAAGAGAAATCCCGGGCCCGGCTTCTCGGTTACGGCACCCTCGTCTTCGTGGTCCATGTCAACGTCATCGATGCTCATGACATGGCCCCCTCGTGGCCCATGATCTGCTCCTCCATCTCCCAGATGAGCGAAAGCAGTTCCTCGCGCTTCTCGATGAACTCGGGTGAGGCCTTCAGCTCACGTGGGTCCACGTGCAGGCCCACCTCTGCGAAAGGGAGTTCGTAGATGCGTTCGATACGCCCCGGACGGGGAGCCATCACGAACAGCTTGTCTCCCAGGTAGAGGGCCTCCTCGACGCTGTGGGTGACGAGCACGATGGACTTGCCGGTCTCCTGCCACAACTTCAGCACGAGACCCTGCATCTTCTCTCGGGTGAGGGCATCGAGGGCCCCGAGGGGTTCATCCATGAGCATGACCTCGGGGTCGTTGGCGAGGCACCTGGCCAGGGCCACCCGCTGCTGCATTCCGCCGGAAAGCTCGTAGATGGCCTTGTCGCCAAAACCCTGCAGGCCGACGGTGTTGAGGAGTTCCTCGACAAGAACCTTGGTCTCGGACTTCTTCTTCCGGTTCATCCGTGGACCGAAGGCGACATTCTGGGCGACGGACTGCCATTCGAACAGGGCCCCCTGCTGGAATACCATTCCCCGTTCCTGACCCGGGCCGTCAATCTGGTCTCCTCCGAGCGTTACCGACCCAGATGTCGGGGCCAGGAACCCGGCAAGGATGTTCAGGAGCGTGGTCTTGCCGCAGCCTGACGGACCGAGGAGTGTCAGCAGGCGACCTGCTTCCAGATCAAACGAGACGTCGTGCAGCGCATGGACCGAACCGCCCTTGGGTAGTTCGTAGATCATGCCCACCTTGTCGACCGACAGGTCCTTCACGATGTTCCCTTCATGTCGCCTACTGGCACCCGCGGATAGTACGCGCCGGTCAGGATCCGTGCCCGCCGACGGCAAGGGTGGCCCGGCCCAACCGGGCCGGGCCACCCTTCAAACCAACTACTTGACCCGCTGCAGGAAGCTGGTGTTCACGAAGGCGTCGTAGCTGTCGAGTGCCTCGGTGATCTCTCCCTGTGCCACGAAGAAGTCCATCTGGTCCTTCATGACCTGCTGGACAGTGCCACCCAGCCACGCATCGGACAACTGCGTTGCCCGGTCCGGGAATGAGAAGGCGTCCAACAGGGCGTTCGAAGGTGCAACCTCCATACCGGCAGCATCAGCGATCGTGGCCTCGAGAGGGCCTCGGTCTGCCGCGTAGGCGGTGTTGGCATCCTCAGTCACCTGCAGGAAGATCTCCACGACCTTCGGGTACTCCTCGCCGAAGTCACCCGTCGTTGAGATGATGTCGAACACGCGGATGCCAATGGCCTCCTGTTCAGAACCGGTCATCACCAGGTTGCCGCCATCGGCAACCATCTGGTTCACAGAACCACCAAACGCACAAGCCAGAGCCACATCACCACTGTTGAACGCCGCCACAGCAGAAGCACCACCCTCAGACGGAATGTGTTCAAACGAACCCAGGTCAACACCCAGATGCTCCAACATCTTCAACAACTTGAAATGCGTCACGTTGCCGATAGGCGCATAAACCTTTTGACCAGCCAGAGACGAAGCCGCATTGGCTGCAGTCACCCCGTAGTCAGGATGCGCAACACAGTTGTCAGCATCGGCATAAGACACAGCCACACCAACAATCTCCAGATCAGAACCGCTCGTCACAAAGTTCGCAAACGGCGTAAGACCCTGCGAATACGAAATGTCGATATCACCAGACTCCATAGCCAGAGCCATATCGCCACCACTGCCAAACGGAAGCCAGTTCACCTTGATACCCAGAGCAGCGTCATAGGTCTCTTCGACCTGAGCGACCTGGTTGGCCGTCGGCCACTCCAGGAAATACGCCACATTCAACTCATCGGGAGTGTCGATCACGACGGGTACGTCGCTGATCCGCTCGAGGAAGCTGGTGTTCACGAAGGCGTCGTAGCTGTCGAGCGCCTCTTTGATCTCTCCCTGCTCCACGAAGAAGTCCATCTGGTCCTTCATGACCTGCTGGACGGTGCCACCCAGCCATGCCTCGGAGAGCTGTGTGGCCCGGTCCGGGAATGAGAAGGCGTTGAGGAGGGCGTTGGAGGGCGCTACCTCCATGCCGGCAGCCTCTGCGATAGTGGCCTCGAGCGGTGCCCTGTTGCCTGCGTAAGCGGCGTTGGCGTCCTCTGTGACCTGCAGGAAGGTATCGACCACACCAGGGTGGTCGGCACCGAACTGGTCGGTGGTCGAGATGATGTCGAACACGCGGATGCCAATGGCCTCCTGTTCAGAACCGGTCATCACCAGGTTGCCGCCATCGGCGATCATCTGGTTGACCGAACCGCCGAACGCACAGGCCAATGCCACGTCACCGCTGTTGAACGCAGCGACAGCGGCAGCACCACCCTCAGACGGAATGTGCTCAACGCTTCCGAGGTCGACACCAAGGTGCTCCAACATCTTCAGCAGCTTGAAGTGGGTCACGTTGCCGATAGGGGCGTAGATCTTCTGACCGGCCAGCGATGTAGCCGCATTGGCTGCAGTCACCCCGTAGTCGGGATGCGCAACACAGTTGTCGGCATCGGCGTAGGACACAGCCACGCCGACGATCTGCAGCGCGGAACCGCTCGTCACAAAGTTCGCAAACGGCGTGAGACCCTGCGAGTACGAGATGTCGATATCACCGGACTCCATGGCCAGGGCCATGTCGCCACCACTGCCAAACGGAAGCCAGTTCACCTTGATACCGAGGGCGGCGTCGTAGGTCTCTTCGACCTGGGCGACCTGGTTGGCCGTCGGCCACTCCAGGAAATACGCCACGTTCAACTCGTCAATGGGCGCTGCCGCTGACGGTGCTGCCGCTTCAACGGTTCCCTGTGGGTTGGCTGTGCCGAAACCTCCTGAGGAGACGTTCTCAAGGAAGCTGGTGTTCACGAAGGCGTCGTAGCTGTCGAGTGCCTCGGTGATCTCTCCCTGTGCCACGAAGAAGTCCATCTGGTCCTTCATGACCTGCTGGACAGTGCCACCCAGCCACGCACCAGACAACTGCACGTCGGCATCAAGGAACGCGAACGCATCCAACAGGGCGTTCGAAGGTGCAACCTCCATACCGGCAGCATCAGCGATCGTGGCCTCAGTTGAGACACGGTTGGCCGCATACACGGTGTTGGCATCCTCAGTCACCTGCAGGAACGCAGTCACAACCTCGGGGTAGGCCTCACCGAAGTCACCCGTGGTCGAGATGATGTCGAACACGCGGATGCCAATGGCCTCCTGTTCAGAACCGGTCATCACCAGGTTGCCGCCATCGGCAACCATCTGGTTCACAGAACCACCAAACGCACAAGCCAGAGCCACGTCACCACTGTTGAACGCAGCAACAGCAGCAGCACCACCCTCAGACGGAATGTGCTCAAACGAACCCAGGTCAACACCCAGATGCTCCAACATCTTCAACAACTTGAAATGCGTCACGTTGCCGATAGGCGCATAAACCTTTTGACCAGCCAGAGACGAAGCCGCATTGGCTGCAGTCACCCCGTAGTCAGGATGCGCAACACAGTTGTCAGCATCGGCATAAGACACAGCCACACCAACAATCTCCAGATCAGAACCGCTCGTCACAAAGTTCGCAAACGGCGTAAGACCCTGCGAATACGAAATGTCGATATCACCAGACTCCATAGCCAGAGCCATATCGCCACCACTGCCAAACGGAAGCCAGTTCACCTTGATACCCAGAGCAGCGTCATAGGTCTCATTGACCTGAGCGACCTGGTTGGCCGTCGGCCACTCCAGGAAATACGCCACATTCAACTCATCCAGACCCGCAGTCGCCTCAGGAGCAACCGTCGTCGGAGGAGCCGTCGTCGCAGCCGCGGCGGCGGCAGCCGTCGTAGCCGAAGCCGCAGTGGCAGCCGTGGTGGCTGCCGGAACGGCATCATCAGCCTCGTCGCTGCCACATGCGGCGGCTACGAGGCCAAACAACATCAGGACTGCAATCAGCCTTTTCATGTTCTTCTCCTTTGTTACGTGCCCGTTCGGACGCGATCTGTCGTTCATTGGTTCTCGCCCAGCCAGGTGTCGACACGGGTGAGCACCCTGTCGACCCTCTCTGTCAGGTCGTCGATCACCTCGGTGTCAGCGACGAGGGGTGGCGAGATCGTGAGGCCCGTGTATCCGCGGTCATCGGGCCGAATGGTCATCTTCTGTTCACGTACGAACCCTCCGAGAACCCCGCCCTGGAGTGCTGATTCCTGGCTTGCGCTGAGGTCAGTGCCGGAATCGCGGTCCTGACAGATATCAACGGCATAAAAAAAGCCGGTACCCCGCACCTCACGTACACACGGATGGCCGTCAATGAGGTCGCTGAGACGATCGGCGAAGTAGCCCTCATGGTCGAGAACGTGCGCCATGATGCCGTCGGCCCGCATTGCCGAAATGTTGGCGACCGCAACAGCGGTCGCCACCGGATGCCCACCGAAGGTGGAGCCATGCACGTAGGAGCCCATTTCGGAGTCGAACACCTCGTCGACCAGTGGCCCTCGGACGACCAGACCGCCAAGTGGCTGGTAGGCCGAGGTGACACCCTTGGCGAAGGTGATCATGTCGGGCACCACGCCAAAGCGCTCGCTGGAGAACCAGTGGCCGAACCGGCCGAATGAGCAGATCACCTCGTCGGCGCACAGGAGGACGCCATACCGGTCACAGATGCGACGGAGTTCCTGCCAGTAGCCGTCCGGCGGCACCAGCGCACCGCCGCCGTTCTGGACGGGCTCGGCAATGACCATTGCGACCGTTTCAGGTCCTTCGGCCAGGATCATCTCCTCGATCGCCGTCACACACGAGAGGTCGGCTACCGGCGTGCCCTGAGGTGAGGTGCACTGGTTGGTGTTGGCGACGTGGCGAACGCCGTCCCAGAGCATGGGGAGATAGGGGTCGCGGAACCTCGGGATGCCGGTGACGGCGAGGGCGCCGAGGGTGGTGCCGTGGTAGGCCCAGTTCCGTGAGATCACCTTGTACCGGTCGACGTCGCCGCGGGCCAGGTGGTAGTTACGCGCGAACTTGAGGGCCGACTCGACGGCCTCAGAACCTGAACTCACGAAGAACACCTCGCTCAGGTCACCGGGGGCCACCTCGGCGATCATTGAGGCGGCCTCGATCGCCGGTGGATGCGCCGTACCCCAGTTGGTCGAGTAGGCGAGGGTCTCCATCTGCTTGGCGGCTGCGGTTGCAAGGTCGGTGCGGCCGTGTCCGATGTTCACACAGAACAGACCAGCCAGCCCGTCGAGATACCGGTTGCCGTCAGTGTCCCACAGGTAGCAACCGTCGCCGCGCTCGATGATCGGCAGGGAGGCATCACGCCAGGCGGCTCCCTTGGTGAAGTGGGGCAACAGGTGGCGTTGCGCCATGTCACGCTGTCGGTTCATCTCCCCCTCCTTACGGCCTATTTCGCGCCGGTCGGCGCGGGCCTACACTCCTGCGACCAGAACGACATCGTTCCCCACTCTCCCAGGGAGGGTGACCGGAGTCACTGGAGTTATAGACAGTAACATAAGCGCTAAGTTTGCTAACCGCAAGGGGTCGGCGTTTCACGCTGCCCCGCCTACAGAATCGAGAGCGGATCAAGATGGCGAAGGTCATTCCCTCACGTGCGCAGGTAGTCGTGGTCGGAGGTGGAATCGTCGGCGCCAGTGTCGTCTACCACCTCACCGAACTGGGCTGGACCGATGTGGTCCTTCTTGAACGACACACCCTCACCAGCGGCACGACCTGGCATGCCGCAGGCCTGGTAGGTCGGCTGCGGGCAACCCACAACATGACCAGGCTCGCCGCATACACAGCCGACCTCTACGACCGTCTCGAGAACGAGATGGGCCACCCCACCGGTTTCCGGCCTGTCGGATCCGTGAGCCTCGCAGACAACCCCGGCCGCATGGAAGAACTGGTGCGCGGTGCAGGAATGGCCAGGAGCTTCGGGGTCGAGGTGGAGGTTGTGGACGTGGACCGACTCGTCGAGCGCTGGCCACTCATGGACCCCACAGGGGTACTGGGAGGGATCTGGATCCCGGGCGACGCGCAGGCCTCACCTGTCGAGACGACCATGGCCCTTGCCGCAGTGGCAAGGGAGCGCGGGGCCACGGTCATCGAGGGCATCTCCGTCGAACGGATCCTGACGCAGAACGGCCGGGCGGTCGGGGTTGAAACCGACCAGGGTCCGATCGAGTCCGAGTACGTCGTGACCTGCGCCGGCATGTGGTCCCACGAGTTGGGCAGGCAGGCCGGGGTGAACATTCCCCTTCACGCCTGCGAGCACTTCTACCTGGTGACCGAACCAATCCCCGACCTCCCCACAGGCCTGCCCACACTCCGCGACACAGACAACTGCATCTACGTCAAGGAGGACGCCGGACGCCTCCTGGTCGGAGCCTTTGAACCGGTGGCCAAGCCCTTCGGAGCGGGCGGCCCACCGACAGACCGACCCTTCATGCAGTTGGACGAGGACTGGGACCACCTGGCACCCGTCTACGAACGTGCATGTCAGCGGGTACCTGTGCTCGGTGAGATCGGTATTCGACTCTTCTTCAACGGTCCCGAGGCATTCACGCCAGACGACCGCTACCTGCTCGGCGAGACGCCGGATCTCGCAAACCACTTCGTTGCAACCGGGTTCAACTCCGTCGGAATCCAATCGGCCGGTGGCGCCGGCAAGGTTCTGGCGGACTGGATGGTCAACGGCCACCCTCCGATGGACCTGTGGGATGTCGACATCAGACGGATGCAGGGATTCCAGACAAACCGCCGCTACCTGCACGACCGCTCCGTCGAGGCCCTGGGGCTCCTGTATGCAATGCACTGGCCGTTCCGTCAGGTCGAAACGGCACGCGGGGTGAGACGCTCACCGTTCCACGACCGCCTGGCCGACCTGGGTGCCTGCCACGGCGAGGCAGGCGGATGGGAGCGACCCAACTGGTTCGCTCCGGCTGGCGTGGAACCTGTCTACGAGTACTCCTACGGCCGACAGAACTGGTTCGACCACTCGGCCGCCGAACACCGTGCCTGCAGGGAGGGTGTCGCCATGTTCGACCAGTCGTCGCTCGCCAAGCTCCTGGTGCAGGGCCCCGACGCAGCGACGGTGCTGAACCGCATCTCCTCGGCAGACATCGACGTGGAGCCGGGCACGTCGGTCTACACGACATGGCTGAACGAGCGTGGTGGCATCGAGGCGGACCTCACCGTGAACCGTCTTGACGACGAGAGGTTCCTTGTAGTCACCGCCTTTTCCACACAGGTACGTGACGCCGACTGGATCAGCCGGAACACACAAGACGGTGCCAGACTCACCGTGTCAGACGTGACCTCGGGCTACTCGGTACTAGGCATCTTCGGCCCCGAGAGCCGCAGCGTGCTCAGCCCCCTCACCGACGCCGACCTGGGCAACAAGTCGTTTCCGTTCGGGGCAATCCAGGAGATCGACCTTGCATACGCCCGGGTCACGGCGGTCCGACGCACGTACATGGGTGAACTGGGATGGGAGCTGTACATACCCACCGAGTTCTCACTCGGGGTGTTTGACCAGGTGTGGGAGACAGGACAACCCATCGGGCTGGTGCCGGCGGGCATGCACGCCATGAACTCACTACGGATGGAGAAGGCCTACCGTCACTGGGGCGACGACATCGCCGACGAGGACACCCCGCTCGAGGCCGGTCTCTCGTGGGGGGTTGACTGGGACAAGCCCGGTGGTTTCATCGGGCGCGAGGCTCTGCTGGCCCAGAGGGACGAGGGCCTGACAAGGCGCCTGGTGCAGTTCCGGCTCGATGACCCCGAACCACTCCTGTACCACGACGAGCCGATCCTGCGCGACGGCGTTCTGGTCGGCCGGACCACCTCTGGCATGTACGGCCACACGGTCGGTGCCGCCCTCGGAATGGGCTACGTCTCGCACGAGCGCGGCACCCCCCGTGACGAGGTCATCGCCGCCAACTTTGAACTCGACGTCAACGGCACCAGGGTGTCGGCCACAGCGTCATACCGACCGTTCTACGACCCTGGCAGCGAGCGGATCAGGGCCTGATCACACCTCTTCGGCCGGCCATGGTGTGGCCAGGACCCGCTCGAGCATTCTGGTGAGTGCCGCAACCTCTTCTACCTCCAGCCCTGCGAAGAGGGCTTCCTCCTGCCGGTGCTGGGCCGCATATGCGTCGCTGACCAGATCGCTCCCCCGGCCTGTCAGCGACACGGTCACAAGGCGCCGGTCGGTGCTCTCACGTGATCTGGCGACCATGCCGTCGCGCTCGAGGGTGTTGACCGCGCTCGAGACCGAGGCCCTCGACAGGCCCGACAGGTGCGCGATCTGGTGGGACTCCATGCTTCCGCAGGCCCAGACCGTGAAGAGAACCCGGAACCCGGCCCAGGTCAGGCCAGCCGGCCTGTGCACGGTGGACTCGACGCGCCGCACGAACCTCGTGGCCGTACGCGAGAGTGCAAACGAGAGGCGGAACAGGTCGAGGTCGACGCCCTTGACCTCAGCGCCGACGCGCTCAGTTGCCAACTCGCCGAACCGGTCCGAATCAGCCACCATTGGGCCAACCCTCAGTCGACTGCTGCTGCGAAGCCTGCCTCGTCGCCGAGGTAGGCGGCAATCACGGCGGGATCGCGCTGAACCTCGGAGGGTGGACCGGTCGCGATCATCTCGCCGAAGTCCAGCACCATCACACGATCGGCGATGTCCATCACGAGGCCCATGTCGTGTTCGACGAGGATCATCGAGATACCGAGTTCCTGACGGATGTCGAGGATGAACCGGGCCATGTCCTCGGTCTCCTCCAAGTTCATACCCGCAACCGGTTCATCAAGCAGCAGCAGTTCGGGCTGCATCGCAAGAGCGCGCCCCAACTCGACGCGTTTCTGGAACCCGTAGGGCAGGAGAGCCACCGGGTGCTTGCGCCACTCCTCGATCTCGAGGAAGTCGACGATGTCCTCAACCGCCAGGCGATGCTCCATCTCCTCGCGTCGGGCCGCACCGAACCACAACGAACCGGCCAACCACGACCTCTCCATTCTCACATGGCGTCCCAGGAGGATGTTCTCGAGGACCGTCATGTGCGGGAACAGCTCGATATTCTGGAAGGTCCGGGCGATGCCCAACTCGGCCACCCGGTCCGGGCGGGAGCCCATGATGCTCTCACCCTTCCAGCTGATGTCGCCCTCCTGGGGCCGGTACACCTGGCTAATCGAGTTGAAGATCGAAGTCTTGCCGGCACCGTTTGGCCCGATGATGGCAAACAGCTCACCGTCGGCCACGTCGAAGGACACGTTGGTGATGGCCTTCACGCCCTTGAACGAGAGGCTGATGTCGTCAACTTGAAGGACAGGTGCTGCTTCGCTCATGACAACCACCGCTTGCGTCGCTTGTAGTGCTTGATGTCTCTGAATGACTTCCGCTCGCCCTCGTCTCCATGGAGGCCGAGGTAGAACTCCTGGACGTCCTCGTCGCCGAGCAACTTGGCGGCCGGTCCATCCATCACGACCTTTCCGGTCTCCATGATGTATCCGTAGTCGGCGATTGACAGCGCCATGACAGCGTTCTGCTCGATCAGGAGGACGCTGGTACCGGCCTTGTTGATGTCGACGATGATGTCGCGGATCTGGGCCACCAGCTTGGGGGCCAGCCCCAGCGACGGCTCGTCCAGGATCAGGAGCTTGGGGTTGACCATCAGGGCCCGGCCGATGGCGAGCATCTGCTGTTCGCCACCGGACAGGTAGCCGGCGGTGGCCTTCCGGCGGTCGGCCAGTACCGGGAACATGGTCATGACCCGCTCGTGGGCTTCAGCTATCGAGGCCCTGTCGGTGTTCGTTATGCCGCCGGTAATCAGGTTCTCGTCGACCGTCAACTCGGCAAACACCCGCCTGCCCTCAAGCACCTGGGTGAGCCCGGACCGCACAATCGCGGACGGTTCCCTACCGTCGATGCGCTCGCCGTCAAAGGTGACCGAACCCTTGGTGATCTCTCCGTCGTGGACGTCGAGCAGGCCCGAGATGGCACGGGTGGTTGTTGTCTTGCCGGCGCCGTTGGCGCCCAGCAGGGCAACGATCTGACCGTCGCCAACCTCGATGGACAGGCCTCGCAGGACCAGGACCACCTCGTTGTAGACAACCTCGAGGTTTGCAACTTCGAGCATGGAATCGCTTCTTGTTGGTTGGTTTGTTCAGGTCGATGGTCCGAGGGGGTGGCCTCTCAGCCACCCCCTCGTGCCATCAGTTACGTGTTGTTGTCAGGGGGTCATCCTGCGACGAAGCAGGCGCCCTCATAGGTCTGGTCGTTGGTGATGTCTGACACGATCGGGCCGCCACCGAGCAGCACCGAAC
>Ga0187833_10000955_pt1 | contig 33977 bp, 27 predicted proteins | sample ETNtaG_37_FD_167968 | JGI IMG/M metagenome (GOLD analysis project Ga0187833, IMG submission 167968) | Marine microbial and viral communities from oxygen minimum zone, Eastern Pacific Ocean - ETNP2014_SV_400_PacBio MetaG (Illumina Assembly) | ecosystem: Environmental > Aquatic > Marine > Hypoxic...
TTCCACGCGTTGGCCGATTACCAAAATCATGTCATCGGATGGCTGCAAAGGGGATACAGTTCCCTTGGAGATGGGGCCGTGGTACGATTTCCACGAAGTTGGATGTCATCTGGGAAATGTCGGTTTACAGCCAGGGAACAAGCAACAAGCAGGCGACGGCGGAGGTATTCATCGCCGAGGCGCTGAAGTGGTTCGGCGATCCCGACCACGCCGAAGGCTCGCCATTCGACAAGGGGCAGCGGCTGGCCGATCTGGTGCGCGGACAGCGGACGCTGCTGGTGCTCGACGGGCTGGAGCCCTTGCAGTACCAGCCGGAAAAGGGCCTGACGGAAGGGGCGCTCAAGGACCCGGGCCTGAAGATGCTGCTCGAAGGGCTGGCCGCTTCCAATCCGGGCCTTTGCGTCGTCACCAGCCGCGAGCGCGTGCGGGACATTGCCCACTTCACCAAGACCGCCCCGGTGGTCGATCTCGAAACCCTGTCCGGTGAGGCCGGCGAGCAAATCCTCCGCAATCTCGGCGTGGATGGACCGGAGGAAGAACTTCGCGCGGCCTCGCGGGAGTTCGGCGGCCACGGGCTGGCGCTGAACCTGCTCGGCAACTATCTGGTCGATTACTGTGACAAGGACGTCCGCCGCCGGGGCGAGGTGCATATCCTCGACGAGGACGAGGAGAAAGGCGGCCACGCCCGGCGGGTGATGAGGTCCTACGAGGACCACCTGGGCGGGGCGGGGCGGACCTGGCTCTGCTACGCATCGCCGGCCTGTTCGACCGTCCCGCCGACGGCGAACTGGTGGAGGTGCTGAAGGACGCCGCCATCCCCGGCCTGACGGAGCCGCTGGCCGGCCTCGGGGCCAGGGAGTTGCAACGCGGCCTCAACCACCTCCGCAAGGCCCGCCTGCTGGCCGAGGAGGACCCGGCGGAGCCGGCAGCGCTGGACGCCCATCCGCTGGTCCGGGAGTACTTCGGGGACAAGCTGCGCGGCGAGAACCTCAAGGCCTGGAGGGCCGGGCACGATTGCCTCTACGAACACCTCAAGGAAACCGCCGATGAACTCCCCGAGACCGCCGAGGCAATGGCGCCGCTGTTCGCCGCCGTCGCCCACGGCTGCGCCGCCGGTCGCCACCAGGAGACCCTGGACGAGGTGTACTGGCGGCGGATTCAAAGGGGGGATAAGGCTTTCAATACCAAGAAACTAGGGCTCTTCGGCTCCGGCCTGGCCGCCCTCTCCGGCTTCTTCGCCGAGCCCTGGACAAGGCCGGTGGACGCCCTCAATGAGGCCGCTAAGGGCTTCGTCCTGAACCAAGCGGAGTACGATCTCAGGGCCTTGGGACGGCTCGCCGAGGCCGCGCAGCCCATGCGGGCGGCCCTGAAAATAAGAATTTCGCAAGAGGACTGGGAAAACGCGGCCATCAACGCCAGCAACCTGAGCGAGTTGCACCTCGCCCGGGGCGCCGTGGCCGAGGCCGTCGGGGCCGCCCGGCAATCCGTCGACCTGGCCGACAGGAGCGGTGATGCTTTCGGGAGGCTGGTCAACCGGGCCACCCTGGCCGACGCCCTGCGCCAGGCCGGCGATCTAGAAGAGGCGGCGGACCTGTTCCGGGAGGCCGAGGCCATGCAGAAGGAAGACGAGCCGCAATATCCCCTTCTCTATTCCGTTCGGGGCTTCCAGTACTGCGACCTATTGCTTGGGCGGGGGGAGCACGCGGCGGCGCGGCAGCGGGCCGGGAAGACCCTGGAATGGGTGACAGAACATCAATTGCTTCTCGACATCGCCCTCGACACCCTCACCTTGGGACGGGCGGCGCTGGCCAGGGCGGCGGCCCGGGGGCCGGACGGCTTTAAGGAGGCCGAACGGCGCCTCGACGACGCCGTGGAGGGCCTGCGCCGGGCAGGAGAACAGCATCACATCCCCCGCGGCCTGCTCGCCCGGGCGGCGCTGTGGCGGTGCATGGAGAACTCCGCCAAGGCGCGCCGCGACCTTGACGAGGCGCTGACCATCGCCACCCGCTGCGGCATGCGCCTTTTCGAGGCTGACGCGCATCTGGAATACGCCCGCCTCCACCTCGCCGAAGGCGACAGCGCCGCCGCCCGCGAGTGCCTCGCCAAGGCCAAGGCCATCGTCGCCGACACCGGCTATCGCCGCCGCGCCCCGGAAGTCGTGGAACTGCAAGAACGCCTCGGCTGACGCGGGCCACTAACCATCTTGCCGTTGCCGATGGCGAGCAAAGTGCCTATAAAGTCTACATTACAAAGGGTTATTTGGCGTGCAAAAAGAATATTTGGAGTTGACGCGGCTGATCGAGCGTCTGCATCGGCGCTTCCTCGATGTGATCAGGGCCGAACTCAACCGGCTTGGCATCAAGGACATCAACGGTGTTCAAGCCCTGCTGCTGGCCAACGTCGGCGAGGAGGAGATCGCCATCCGCGACCTGGTCGAGCGCGGCTATTACCAGGGCTCGAACGTTTCCTACAACATCAAGAAATTAACCGAGATGGGCTACCTGGAGCAGGAACGCTCCGCCCATGACCGCCGCTCCGTCACAATCCGCTTGACGGAGAAGGCCATGGAGGTGGTGAGGGAAATTTCCCAGCTCCAGGAACGCAACGCCAATGCCCTGGCCGAGCAAAAGGCCGATGGCGACGATGTCGAGGCGGTGTGCGACACCATGAGGCTTCTCGAACGTTTATGGACGGATTGCATCCAACATGGCGGTCGCTAAGGGCTCGTCACAAAACAACCGCGTCACTTCACTTCCGTCGTCATGCCCGGCCTTGAGCCGGGTATCCACGCGGTTGATGCCGAGCGCGGGGCCCGTGGATGGCCGGATCAAGTCCGGCCATGACGACGGAAGGGAGGATAGTGATTCATTTATTCTGTTACGGCCACTAGCCCGGATATTTCATGAAGCCGGGCAGTCGCCGGATTGGTTCCGGCGATGTCGCCTTGCCGGTTTCGCGCCAGGTTATGGCTTCGAGTTTAGCAAAGGGCCGGCGCACCGACTCCGGCGCGATGCCGGCGCGGAGCGCGCCGAGCACGCCGGCCGCTTCCCAGTAATTTTCAACAGCCGTGAGCTGGCCCGGCCGCCACGGCAACGCGGTCAGGTCGTTGGCCATCAAACCCTTGCCCTCGCGAACCGCGATTACCGGGATGCCCTGCTCAAGGGCGGCCAGGGTCGGCAAACCGACGCAGCCGTCGGGCAGGACCAGGCACGAGACGTCTTCCACCGTCAGCACGCCGTCCGAACGCGTCCGTGACGGATCGGCGACGATGGAAGGGCTTTGCTTGAGGCCCTTGAGGACGCACTGGAAAAACGACGAGGAAATCGCTTCCGCCGCCATGCGGGGATCGACCCGGCCCGGATCGCCGAACAGGACTTCGCGCGATTCCATCATTGGCGCGTGCGCCGACGGGACGTCGAGGAAGTGCGATACCGCGTGGGTCAGCATCGCCTCGACGCCGCCCCACGGGTTGACCATGTCGCCGCCGCTGGTGAAATACTGGTCGTGGTAGCCGTCCGGCACGGCGATCAGCGACGAGATCGCCACCGCGTCGTAGTCGTCCCTGGTCTCGCCCAGAAGATCGAACAAGCGGCCGATGCCGTGCCCGGTGCCCACCGCCCGGCCCGAATCCGCGTAGGTCGCGGTGAGCTCGAGCGGCGGATCGAGCCTGTATATCCCGGCGCAGGTCAGCCCGTAAGTGGCGCGCGCCGCCTCGACCGTGTTCAGCGCCAGGTTCTCGATCATTTCGTCCGCCTGCGCGTCGATAACGACGAGCACCCGGTTGGCGCGGACCGGTTTCAACCCCGCCGTCCCCATCAGCAGGCGGCAGATTACGCTGCCTTCGACGTAAAGCGCGTTCGCCGGAATCTCGTTGATGTCGCTGGCGTTGACGACGTTGGGATGGGTGATCAGCCGGTCGCAGCCGGCAGCCAGCAACCGCGCCGCCGGGGTCGCGTCGCCAGCGTGTCCGCCGATCTCGGCGCCGATGCCCGTCGGCACCAGAAAGACTGCGTTGAAGCGGTCGGCCTTTTCGGCGCCGCGCCGCCGGAACTCGAAGATCGAGCCGCCGCCTTGGCGCTCGCCCGGGCGCCCGCCGGCCAGGCAGCCGATCTCGCAGCGATAGCGATCGCCATCGATCGAAGTGACGGCGAGGCGAAGGGGGATTTCTCCATCGGCGAAGCGCGGGGAGAGCGCCTTCTCGATCTGTTCGATCGGTCCGCGGTCTCCGGGCGACAGCCGAACCGAAACCCGTTTCTCATGCAACTGCATTGCCGGCCACTCCCGCGGTTCGGGCGAAATCGTCAAAGGTATCCTCCCTGATCATCTCCAGCCCGCCGTCGGCGCGGCGGGTATAAATCGTCGGCAGGCCGACGCCGTTGAAGCGGTGCGCATTCGACATAGTGTAGGCCCCCATGTTGGGGAAGGTGATCCTGGAGCCGACGGCGAGCGGCGCGTCGAAGGCATACTCGCCGAAGACATCTCCAGCCCGGCACGTACACCCGGCCAGCACATAGGGGTGCGCGCCGCCGTCGACGTGGCCCAGGACGTCCGGTTCGAACTGGAACTCGAAAACTTCCGCCATGTGGTTGACGGTGGTGTCGAGGACGGCGACTTGAATGCCATCGCTTTCGAAAAGATCGTGCACCGTCGCCACGATGCTTCCGGCGCGCCGGGCCAGAGCCGCGCCGGGCTCGATGAAGACGTCGAGGCCAAAGGTGTCGCGGAACACCTCGACCGCGTGGAAGAAGTCCGACGTGTCCTCGGCCAAATTGAAAAGGTAGCCGCCCCCCATGTTGATCCAGTCCAAGCTTTCGAGAAGGTTCGGGATCACGTCCTGGATGTGGCGCGCCGTCGCCAGCAGACTGGCGAAATCGGTCGCGTCGCAATTATTGTGGAAGTGGAGACCGCTGATCCCCCGCAAGCGGGCTGGCTCCGCCTCCACCGCCTCGGCCAACTTGGAGATCGGCACGCCGAGTTTGGAATTCCGCCGGCACGGGTCGTAGCGCGGGTCGCGGATGAACGAAAGCTGGGGATTGATCCTGATCCCGGCCCGCGTCGCCGCCGGCACCTTGTCGCCAAACAGCTCCCACTGCGTGAGCGAATTGAAGGTCAGGTAATCGAGACGGCCGCCGATCTCGCCCAGCGTCTCTTCCTTGAGCAAGGGGCTGACGAGGTGGAGCGGCGTCTCGCCGCCGCAGACGCGATCGATCAGTCTCAGTTCGAACAGCGAACTGCAACTGAACCCGTCGACCCGCCCGGCGACCTTTTCGAGGACCGGCGACAGCGCGCACGCCTTGGGCGAATACAAAAGCTTGCAGGCGGCCTCGTCGGCGATCTTGCGGAGCGCCCCAAGGTCGCGGTCGAGAATTTTTTCATCCGTCACGTATGCCGGCGTTTTTATGGTGTTGGTCAAGTGAGTGCCTCCCCGAGACTGCCATTTTCTCCGCCCCCGCGCCGAGGAGCCATTTATTCGTGTGATTCAGGATTGTACTTGCTGTCCCCGGCAACGAAAGATGAAAATGCATTTCAGCCGCCCCGTCAGTCCAGGATGACGTGCGGGATGAAGTTGGCGTTTTCCGTGGTCACCAGGTCCCGGCTCTCGCGAATGCCGAGCCCGGCGGCTCCGCCGGCGACCATCCAACAGCCGGTCAAGGGGCGGCGGCCGTCGAAGTCGGGCAAGGGGTGAAACATCTGCACGACGAACCCTTCACCGCCGTAGGGACCGTCTTTCCGTACCTCGACATTACCTTCGCGGACGATTTCGACGTTGGCGCCGCGCCGGGACAGCAGGGGCTTGCGGACGAACCTGCCCGATAGTTCCGCCGCCCGCGCATCGTCCTCGAAATAGGCCGGCAGCAGGTTCGGATGTCCCTCGAACATCTCCCACAGCAGCGCCAGCAGGCCCTTGTTCGACAACACGGCCTTCCACGGTGGCTCGATGAAGCGGACGCCGCTCTCGGGCATGTAGCGGCCGAATTCCTCCTCCATCAACCATTCCCAGGGATAGAGCTTGAACAGGGTGGCGATCACTCGGTCGTCGAGGTCGGTGAAGCGGCCGTCGGCGTCGACGCCGATCTCCTCCATCGACAAGAAAGTGGTTTCGACGCCGGCCTCGGCGGCGACGTCTTCCAGGTATTCGACGGTGCCGCGGTCTTCTTCGATGTCCTTGAGGCAGGCCATGTGCAGCGGCCCATCGAGTTCCAATCCCGAAATCGCCTCGAGCAGGAACTCGTGCAGCAGGTTGAACTGATCGGTGCCCTCGGGAACCAGGCCGAGGCCGATCGCCTGCTCCAGCCATTCCCACTGAAACAGCGACGATTCATATAGCGTCGTCGGGGTGTCGGCGTTGTATTCCAAGAGCTTCGCCGGCGCCAGGCCGTCGTAGGAAAAGTCGAACCGCCCGAAGAGGTCCTTTTCTCGGGTCCGCCAACTTTCGGCAACGTAGTTCCAATAGGCCTCGGGTATGCAAAGCCGCCGGAACACCGTCTCATCGGCGACGGCGCGGTTCAGGACCTCGAAGCAGAGATTCTCGATTTCCTCCGCCGAACTCTCGATGCCGTCCTCGATCTGGCGCAAGGTGAAGCGGTAATAGGCCGTTTCATCCCAGCAGGGAACGCCGCCGCCATCGCCGAGCAGATAGCCGTGGGCCAGCGCCGATTGCTTCAGGTTGGGCCGCTGGGCAACCGGGATGCGTCGCATCGGCCGGAACGCCGGTTGGTATTACCGGGGTTCAGCCGCCGCGCTTGGCCTTGAGCCGGGCCAGGATGTCGCCGCCCTTGGCGCCGCCGCCGACGATGCCGGCCGCCTTCAGCTTGTCTTCCAGGCTAACCTCCTCGGTCGAGCCGGCGAGCTCGCTGGCCGCCTCGAACTGCGCGGCGCGCTCGGCCTGCCGGACCTTCAGGCGTTCCAGACTGTCGACGGCGCTGCGCATGCTGCTGTCGGCGCCCGAGTGGCGCGCCGCGACGGCGGCCTGGGCGCGCTGCACCTTCTCCGTCGCCTTGACGGTGTCGACCTGCTGTTTGAGGCGTCTCAGGTTGGCTTCCGTCTGCGCCACGGCGCGGCGCAGCTGCGCCTCGCTGTCGGCGAACGACTTGGCGACCCCTTCCTCGCCGAGAAGTTCGGTCTCCATGCCGGCGATCTTGTCGGCGATTTCGGTGGCCAGGGTCTCGTCTCCCTTATCCAGCGCCTGGATGGCGTAACCCTCGTACTCCTCCAGCGAGGACTTCAGGCTTCCGACCTTCCTTCCGGCCAGCTTGCGCTTGGCGATGATGCTGGTCAGCGCTTCCTTGGATTGGATCAGCGCGTTGTCGGCCTCGCGGATTTCCTGGTCCAAAATGCGCAGCGCCTGGTGGTCGACGATGGCCTCGCCGGCATCGCTGACGCCGCCGCGGATGGCCGTCGCTACTTTTGCCCAAATATTCATACCGCCTTACTCCTCGATCAGAAACGTTATGTCGCGGCTCGAAGGGAAAATCCCTCAGGCGACGTTTTTCAGGTCCGACTGGTAGGCCTCCGCCGCCTGCAGGGCGTTGTCGGCCAGGGTCTCGATCTCGAAAATCACCGAGTCCAGGATCGAGCCCGCGCTCAGCGAACCGAACATTTCGTAGTAGTCCCGGCCGTCGGGGCCGACGGCGATGCCGAATGTCGACAGCGGGAACAGCTTGTGGGTCTTCAGGATCATTTCGTTGAAGGCGGCGCTGTCGCCGACCTCTTCGACCGCCCAGAGCTGGGTGTCGACGATGATCTGGCTGCCGCTGACGCTCATCAACAGCTGTAGATCGCCGAATTCCTTCATTATGAGCAGGATCCCGGGATCGGCCCCTTCGACGAGTTCGACCGCGATGTCGCCGGCGATCACGGGCTCGGATTGCCGCAACGCAGCCAGCAGGGACTCGGTAGTCCAGTTTTCATCTTGGCTCATTTTTCTCTCCGTGCCTATTCTGGGGATGATCGGCATCACGCCGGCTCTTATCGCCGCTTCGCAGTCCTTGAGGACCTTGGTGTAATCGGGCGGAATCCAAATCTCACGCTTGACGTAGCCCTTTTCACGCAGACGCTCGCGGTATTTGGACTGGTAGTAGGCCGGCTTCTTGGTTGCCATTGCAAATTCCAAAATAATTCATTACATGTAATATATAACATGTTATAAAAAATGCAAGCGGGAATTCGCCTCGCGCCGAGAGTCCGGGCTTTAAATGAGAAAAGCGGGTATCTCCTTCGTTCCAGTGGTATGGTGCCAGCATGCTGAAATCCAGGGACTTTTCCAGAAAAATTTACAGATCTGGCTATTTCTAAAAAAACCACTAAAAATCAATATGTTATCCGGATTTTACCGGAGTGAAGTGGATACCAGTTTTGAGAATAAGAAAATAAAAAATTAATTGTACGAATTAAGAGGCTTTTGGCCGGATGAGCTATTCTGAAATATGCGCGATTTACCAGATGGTTAGCCGGAATGTATACCGTTCTATCACGCCTTGGGAAGCGCCTTTACGCCAGGATCGCGGGGTTGAGCTGGGACATCGTCGTTTTCGTGACGGCGATCCATTTCGCGGTTTCGTGGGCACTGATCGACTGGGCCGGCGGCGAAAAGATCTCCGGCGGCGATGTCTTCTGGTACTTCTACATCACCACCGCGACGACCGTCGGATACGGCGATTATTCCCCGACCACCGAAGCCGGGCGGCTGATTACCGTTTTGTGGGTCATGCCGGGCGGTATCGCCCTGTTCACGACCATCATCGCCAAGGTGGTGCAACTTATCTCCAAAAGATGGAGGAAAAGAATGCACGGACTAGCGAGCTATGAAAATCTGAGCGCTCACATCGTCATTCTCGGCTGGCATGGGTCCAGGACAGAGCGCATGGTCGACCATATCCGCGGCGATACCGGCGAACGGGAAATCGTGCTGTGCACCGTCCAAAATATCGAAAACCCGATGCCCGATCAGGTGCATTTCGTCCGCGCCCCGGCGCTGAATTCGCCCGACTTGTTGCGCCGCGCCGCGATCGCCAACGCCCAGTACATCATCGTCTTGGGCCACGACGACAACGAAACCCTTGCCGCGGCGCTGGGCGCGGCGGCGGTCAGCGGCGACGCCCACATGGTCGTTTATTTCGACCAGCACAGTTTCGCCGATCTTTTGCGCTCCCACTGTCCGCAAGCCGAATGCAACGTCTCGCTATCGATAGAGATGATGGTGCGCTCGGCTCAGGACCCCGGCTCCAGCCGCGTCCAGCGCCAGCTGCTGTCGACGCTGGAAGGCCCGACCCAGTTCAGCCTCAAGGTGCCCGACAACGCCTGTCGGGTGAACTACGGCTTGCTGTTTTCGGAGCTTAAGACCAAGCACGACGCGACGCTTTTCGGCGTCGCCGAAAGCGCCCACGGCGACGATCTCTTCCTGAACGCGCCGGCGGACCACGGGATCGATCCGGGGACGATCCTCTACTTCATGGCGGCCCGGCGCATCGAAGCCGCCGAGATCGATTGGTCGAAGTTGGAAAGGATGGAGGCAACATGATCGGCGACACGATGAAATCGCTCTTCAAAAGCGGAGCCAAGGAACTGAAGGAAAAATTCTCCAAAACCGGCGAGGAGGACGAGTTCGCCACGCCGCTGGGATTGCGCATGGGCGCCGCGGTCGACATCGACACCCTGCCCTTGCGCATGCACGCGAAAGACCTTCATATGCCGCTGCCCGACAGCACCATCATCGTCGTCGCCCAGGGCTACGCCGAACTGGGCGACGATGCCTACATCCACCGCTACTACGCCGCCGACGACACCATGATCCAGGTCCTCACCGTCAACGGCATGGAAGACCAGCACGTCGAGGAAATCACCCTCTACATGCCGTACAAAAGCTATTACCCCGGCAGCGAAGGCGAATGGGCGCAATGGGCGGCGAAGGGCGGCAGGATCGGCCAGACCACCTACGCGCTCGACGACGGTGCCAAGTTCGAGCGCGTCTGGTTCGACGAAACGGACGGCTATGCCGAGCCGGTGGCGTTCTGGGAATCGGTCTACGAGGACCCCGAGTCGGACGAGCACGGCGAGATCTTCCACCGGGCGATGCTCTACGGCCGCAATCTGGAGGACGGCAAGAAGAACGAATACCTGCTGATATCCGCCGATTCCTACGAAGGCGAGGAGACCGTCGAGGTGACGATCGGCGTCGACCTGGAAATTTCGACGCTGAAAGTATTATAATCCGGCGCCCCCGGACGCGGAAGCGTTTCAAGACGGTATCGGCCGCAAACCAGACACCCATTCAGGAGTTTCAGATGAGCGAACTATTTGCCGGATTCATACCCAGCCTGTTGGAGTTTTTAGCTTTTTTCGCCGTCGCCGCGGTTTTGACCGTCATTTTCATCGCCATTTATTCGAAAACCACGCGGCATGAGGAGATCAAGCTCATCAAGGATAACTCGACGGCGGCCGCGGCGGCGTTTTCGGGCAGCCTGATCGGCTTCGCCCTGCCGCTCGCCAGCGTCATGCTGCACTCGCAGAGCGTCATCGATTTGGTGCTTTGGGGGGTCGTCGCGATGATCGTTCAGATCGTCGTCTATTTCCTCGTCCGCATGCCGATGCCGAGGATTTCCGAGCGCATCGAGGCGGGCGAGGTCGCCGCCGGCATTTGGCTCGGCGCCGCGTCCCTGGTCGCCGGCATCCTCAACGCCGCCAGCATGGCGGTCTGACAAAGGAGTAAGCTGGAATGGAACGCGCGGATAAATTCAAGCTGGTGCTTATCGGGGCGGGCGTGCTCGGCATCGCCGCCTACTCCGGCGGCGAGGCCGAGGAGGAAGCGCTGACGTATCCCTCGGTCGAGGCCTGCGTCAAGGCCGGCGTCACCGACGAGGCGACCTGCGAGGCCGAATACGCCAAGGCGCAAAGCATGCACAACCAGGTCGCGCCCCGCTATACGAATTCCAACGACTGTTACTCCGAATTCGGCTACGAACGCTGTTACCAGCATCGCGCGTCGTCCGGCGGCTCGGTTTGGCTGCCCTTCATGATGGGCTATATGTTGGCGCCCCGGTATGGCTCGGGCGTGTTCACGCAGCCCCTCTACCGGCCGAGCCACGATCCCAACCGCTTCTATACCTCGGGCAGCGGCCGCGTCGGCGCCGTCTCCGCCAATGGGCGCACCCGCGTCGCCAAGTCGCAGACCCGCCAGCCCAGGGCCCGCACCCGCACGGTTGCCCGCGGCGGTTTCGGGGCGCGCGCGTACAGTTCCGCTAGCTAGCCTTGGTGTCCCCGGTCCGGGGCTTGAGCTTTTGGCCCAGCCAGGCGACGGCGATGCCGGCGATCAGGCCGAACAGGTGGCTCTCGAAGGAAATGTAGCTTCTAAGCGGCAGGATGCCCCACAGCATGCCGCCGTAGAGGATCATCGTCACGCATGCAACGGCGATGGAGACGAAGCCGCGCTCGAAGTACGCGCGGGCCAGCAAGGCGCCGAAATACCCGAGCACCAGACCGCTGGCGCCGACGTGAGATACGCCGCGCGCGAACAGCCAGACGAGAACCCCCGACAATAATACGATCCCGACGGTGTTCGCCCAAAACCGCGTTTTGCCGCCGATCAGGGTGAGCGCGCCCAGGATCAGCAGGGGCACCGTGTTCGAAACGGCGTGCCACAGTCCGGCGTGAAGGAAGGGCGCCAACGCAATTCCGATCAGCCCACTCGCCCGGCGCGGCAGGATGCCCCACGACGTCAAGCCGTGTCCGAGGAAGAGGTTTACAGCCTCCACGATCCAGATCGCCGCGACGAGGACGATAATCGGCGAAAAATTCTTCTTGATGAGTTCCATCGAACCGAAGCCCTTCCCAAATTTCAACGCCCTCGGTTCAGAGCCAAAAAAAGAAGCCGGTGTCAAGCGCCGCTTGACCTTGGCCTGCCCCTGAGTGGTCCACCGCTTAAGCTGGACGCTGGCGCGGATTAAGTTGTTGTTTCAGCCGAAGCCTATGTTGAGCGTAGGCCGGAACAACAACATTGGGCAATACGGATTTGGTTCCTCGCCGTTGCAAGTGGAATTCACCCGGATTTGCGGAGGCCGCGATTCCGCCGGGGGAGAATCCCAACACCGCAGCGAACATCCGGTTGCAGCCAGCGGCCATGTATTTCTTGATCCCCTCGTGTTACCATTTTTGCTAGTGGCCCGCGTCAGCCAAATTGCATCCCTACGACGGTCTTGCGAGGTTTCCGGCTAGGAGCGCGTTGCGCCGTGGTGTCCGTGCACCACAAGCGGCGCGCGACGATGTCCGGAAGCCTCGCAAGACCGCCCGAAGGGTCGCTTTTCCCGTCCCCTCGGTAGGCTTGAGGGGAACCGTGGCGCCAGTGGCGCCGCGTAAGTCCCCGAAAGGGCGCGCAGGCGATGCCAAAGCATCGTCAAGCGTTCCCGACGCCCCGAGGGGACGGGAAAAGCGATCATAGGGGTGCGATTTTGCTGACGCGGGCCACTAGAAGCCGAAGAGCGGCGGAGGGAAAGGGGCGTGAAGAAACGATCTCCCAGGAAGGCCGGCAAACTAGCCCTGCAAGCCCACATCCTCGACGGCCTTCGGGATTCCGTCATCCTGGTTAACGAAAAGCGGGAGGTCGTCGGGTACAACCGCGCCGCCCGGGAGTTGCTCCACCTGAATATCAAGGGCCTGGATCTGGCCCTTTCCCTTCCCCATCAACGGGTGATTGAAGCGGCGGATGACGTTCTAGGTGGAAAACCTCCGCGCACGGTCGAAGTCAGCTTGTCGAATCCGATCGCCAGGACGTTCGAGCTGCACGCGTCTGTATTGCCGGCGAAGGTGCCCGGAAAGGCCGTTTGGGCGTTGCTCGTCATGCACGACGTGACGGAGTCGAAGACCGCCGAGAAGATACGCGCCGACTTCGTCGCCAACATCAGCCATGAATTGCGCTCCCCCTTGACCTCGCTCTGCGGCTTCATCGAAACGCTGAAGGGCGTTGGCCGCGACGATGCTGGGTCCCGGGATTGGTTTCTCGGAATCATGGAAGCCGAGGCGAAACGCATGACCCGCCTGGTCGACGACCTGCTTTCCCTTTCCAGGGTCGAGGCCATGGAACACATCCGCCCCGATGACACTTTGGCCATCAAGCATCTTCTGCGGGAGGTGGTCGAGACCGTGTCGGCCAGGGGACGGAGGAAGGGAATCGAGGTCGAACTCGATTGCGCCGGGTCCCTGCCGGCGGTCGTTGGCGACCGGGACGAGTTGAACGAGGTGTTTCACAATCTTTTGGACAACGCCATCAAGTACGGCCGGGAAAAGACGCCCGCCCGGGTAACCGCCAGGGTTTCCGAAGACTTCCCGGGCCTCGGCGGCGAGGGTGTGTCGGTGGCCGTGGAAAACACCGGCGACGGCATCGAGCCGAAACACATTCCGCGTTTGACCGAACGTTTTTACCGGGTGGACAAGGGGCGTTCGCGGGAAATGGGAGGAACCGGCCTGGGGCTTGCCATCGTCAAGCACATCGTCAACCGCCACCGGGGACATCTTGCGATCACCAGCACCCCTGGCGAGAAGACCGTCTTCACCGTTTTCCTTCCCTCAGCTTAGAGTCCGTCCTTTATTAAGCCTGCCACTGTCCGAGACGGCGGTAAAGGGCGCTGCGCGTCGCTTTGCGACGGCCAACGGCCGCCCTTGACAGCCGTCTCGGACAGTGGCTTCAGGATGGTAGGCCGGCTCGGGAAAGTGGCCTTATCCGGCCTCTCAAGAAAGTCATTCAAGGAGAGCCAACGATTATTCTTTCGAGAGACAAAAGCGGCCATTCTTCCGAGCCGACCTACAGACCAAAAGCCATCCCAGGCGGCGGAACCGCGACGGCCCGATCCGCCTCCCCGGCGAGGCCGCGGCCGGGTCAGCCGTCGCCGGCGTCCAGGCTTTCGAGGTCTCGCCGGAGGGCGGCGAGGAGGCGCGCGGCCGGGCCATCGGGGTAGCGCTCGGCATGGAATTGGACGATGCGGACGCCTTCCTCGAACGCCGCCCTGGCCTTCGCCGCCTGCCCGTTGGCGCGCAAATGGGAACCCATGGCGCCGAGGCTCGCCGCCAGATCAGACTCGAAGCGGGCCGGGTTGGCGGCGGCGAGACGGCGCCGGATTTCCACCGCCTCGGTGATCGCGGCGAGCGCCCCGGCGACGTCGCCGGTCGCGCCCAAGCGGATGGAAAGGTTGTTGAGGATCGACGCCAGATCGGGCTCGAAGCGGGCCGGGTTGGCGGCGGCGAGACGGCGGGAGACCTCCACCGCCTCGGTGATCGCGGCGAGCGCCCCGGCGACGTTGCCGGTCTCGCTCAAGCGATTGGAAAGGTTATGGAGGCTCGTCGCCAGGTCGGGCTCGAAGCGGGCCGGGTTGGCGGCGGCGAGACGGCGCCTGATTTCCACCGCCTCGGTGATCGCGGCGAGCGCCCCGGCGACGTCGCCGGTCGCGCTCAAGTGGTTGGAAAGGTTGTTGAGGATCGACGCCAGATCGGGATCGAAGCGGGCCGGGTTGGCGACGGCGAGACGGCGTTGGACCTCCACCGCCTCGGTGCTCGCGGCGAGCGCCCCGGCGACGTCGCCGGTCGCGCTCAAATCGTCGGAAAGGTTGTTGAGGCTCGTCGCCAGATCGGGCTCGAAGCGGGCCGGGTTGGCGGCGGCGAGACGGCGCCGGATTTCCACCGCCTCGGTGCTCGCGGCGAGCGCCCCGGCGACGTCGCCGGTCTCGCCCAAGCGGTTGGAAAGGTTGTTGAGGCTCATCGCCAGATCGGGCTCGAAGCGGGCCGGGTTGGCGGCGGCGAGACGGCGGAAGACCTGCACCGCCATGGTGCTCGCGGCGAGCGCCCCGGCGACGTCGCCGGTCTCGCCGAGATGCACCGAAAGATTGTTCAGCAAATCGGCTCTTTCCTCGTCGGACTTGGCGTCGGTGAGCTGGCCGCCCCACACCACCGTGGCCAGCGGCACAAGCCCTTGGGTGAGAGACGCGTCGCGGATGGCCGGCGCGATCGGGGGCCACCGTTCGGGCTTGCCTTCGACCATCCGTTCCAACCACCCACTGATGCGATGGTCCAGCAGACCGAGCACCATTTCGGCGTCATAGGCCAAGCGGCCGGCGCGGGGCAGCGCTTCCCCCACCCCGCCCTTGATCGCCGCCCACAACCTTTCCGGGGCCAGCTTGGAGTCATGGCGGAACACCTCGACCACCAAGTAGGCGGCCAGGATGTCCGGCTTCGGCTCGGGGAAAACACCGTCCCGCAGGCGCCCGGAACGCTCGACCTTCGCGACGATGTCCTCAGTTGGCGGAAGCATCAGGGCGAGGTCGGTCCGACCCGCCAGCGCCCGCAGGTCGCCGCCGTCGAGATCGCCCCGGATGGCGGCGAAAGCAACCAAGTGTCGGAGGGCTTCGGGCTCCAATCCGGCAGCCGTTGCCTCGTCTTCGAGGCGGGATAGTTCGCGTTGCGCGAGGGCTTGGAGGACTTCCCGGCCGCTCAATTTGACTACCGGCACATCGGGGTAGAGGACGCCGTGCACGGCGGCGGCGGCGACGAACAAAGGATGCCGGTGGATATCGGCACGGCGCAGCCACTCGCCAAAGGCGGTTTCGGTAACCTCGCCCAGGTCCGCCTTTTTTTCCTTCGCCAGGGCCTCCCGGGCGCTCCGGAAAACCCGGTAGGCATCCGGTGCGGCGAGAGGTTCAAGCTCGGTCTGGCCGGCGGCGAAAAAGTTGATCGCTCCCGGGACGCCGGCGATCTCGCGCTCCCAGACGCTCCATCCCCGGCGGCTCAGGAAAAGCAACCTGACCCGGTGCCGGGTCTCGATGCGCGCAAGGTCTTCAAGGAGGTCACGGACGCCCCCGGGCCGTTCCTCGGGGTAGTCGACGATGACCAGCATTCCGGCCAGCCCGGTGCGAAACCTGCTGGGCTTTCGAAGGTCGGCGAAACCGGCGTTCCACCCCTTGTCGCGGAGGGTCTGCGCCACCTCGGCCGCCAGGCGCGTCTTGCCGACGCCGCCGGGGCCGGTGACGAAGCGGGCGAGGACGGGCGAGCCCTCCACCTCAGTTTCGGCCCAGGCGAGAAGGTCGGCATTTTCCCTTTCCCGTCCCCTGAACTCGGCAATCCGCGTACGCCAATCCAACCAGGACAGTTCTGGTTGGTCCTTGCGAAGGGGGTGCCAGTCGAGCGTCAGTTTGGCGAACGGAAGGGAATCGACATTGATGTCGCCGCCGACGCTGCCGAGAACGACGACGGAGCCGGTGATGTCGCGGGAAAAAAGCGTGCGAATGCTGGGGAATAACGCCACGGCACTACTTGAGGCCCAGGAAAAATCCAAAGATCACGAGGACGCCGGCGATTATCCCGATGACCGCGTTCGCCAAGGTCAACCTGTCCGTCAGCGAAGGCTTCCCGGCCGGCGGCGGCGAGGCGGCCTGAAGGTTCACATCCCCGTTTACGTCGCCCGCGACGATGGAATTCCTGATGTCGCGCGCCTGAACCTTGGGGCCGGGCCGGAGCAAACGAAAGGCCAGAAGCGCGAACAGCGCCAATCCGGCGATCCCCAAAAGCACGCTACCCCCCATCGCTCCACCTTCCCTTTGGTTTTCTCGCCACACTTTACCACAACCGGCGTCCGCCCCAAACCGCGCGGGGCCTCGCCGGCGGGCGTAACGGTTTTTTTCAACCTCTTGCGGAGAGCGCCGCGAGCGGGTCGATGTGATCATAACCCAAGTCATCGGCGACGGCCTTGTTGGTGACTTGGCCGGCGCAGACGTTGAGGCCGTCGCGGAAGCGCGGGCTCTCGATCAGCGCCCGCTTGTAGCCTTTGTCGGCAAGCGCCAGGATGTAAGGAAACGTGACGTTGTTGAGCGCGAAAGTGGAGGTGCGCGGCACCGCGCCCGGCATGTTGGCGACGCAATAATGGACAACCCCGCCGGCGATGTAGGTGGGCTCGGCGTGGGTCGTCGGACGGGAGGTTTCCGAGCAGCCTCCCTGGTCGATGGCGACATCGACCAGCACCGAACCCGGGGCCATTTCCCCGACCATTTCCGCGCTCACCAATTTCGGCGCCTCGTGCCCCGCCACCAGCACCGCGCCGATGACGAGATCGGCCGGGACCACATAGTCGTCCAGCGCTTTGCGAGTCGAATAGACGGTGGTCAAGGCCGGGCCGAAGCGGCGGGCCAAATGGCGCAGGGTGTCGATGTCGCGGTCGAGAACGGTGACGTGGGCGGCCATGCCGATACCCATGTAGATGGCGTTCTCGCCGACGACGCCGCCGCCGATGACGACGACGTTGGCCGCCGGCACGCCGGGGACGCCGCCCAGTAAAATCCCCTTGCCGCCGTTTTCCCTCTCCAGGCAATTGGCGCCGGCCTGAATCGACATCCGCCCGGCGACCTGCGACATGGGCGCCAGCAGCGGCAGCCCGCCATGTCGGTCGGTGACGGTCTCATAGGCGATGCAGACGGCGCCGCTGTCGATCAGCTCCTTGGCCTGTTCCGGGTCGGGGGCGAGATGGAGATAGGCGAAGAGAATCTGCCCAGGCCTGAGCATCCGTCGCTCCGCCGCTTGCGGTTCCTTGACCTTGACGACCAGCTCGGCCTTGGCGAAGACTTGCTGGGCGTCCTCGGCGATGGCGGCGCCGGCGGCTCGATAGTCGGCGTCCGAGCAGCCGATGCCGGCGCCGGCGCCCGTCTCGACGATGGCCGAGTGGCCATGGACGACGGCTTCGTGGATGCTGGCCGGCGTCATGCCGACCCGGTATTCATGGTTTTTGATTTCCTTGGGAACGCCAATCAACATTTTCAACACTCCTTGGGGGGCATGGACGCCCGCCGGCAACTCCGCCGCAGTATGTCGTATATATCCCACATAACCTCAAAATCATAAACCATAAATATCATTATAATACAAATGGATACAAGACACGACTCTTGACATAATGGGATGTATCCCATAATCCTTTCCGGCATGAACCTTCTCTCGGACCTGTTGCGGGAGATCGAGGCCTTTGTCGACGATCGGGGAATGGCCGAGACCACCTTCGGCCGTCTCGCCGTCAACGACGGAAAATTCGTTTCCCGGCTGCGCGGCGGCAAGGGCGTGACGGTGCGGACGGTGGAAAAGGTCCGCGCCTACATAAGGAGCGATCAAGGCGCCGGCGCCGCTTCGCCGCCGCGGGGCCGGGACGACACCGGTTTTACTATCCTTTGCGAGCGTATCGCCGACGCCTTGGAGCGGCTGGCGCCGACCGTCCCCGCCGCCGCCGGGCTGACCGACGCCGACGCCTTCGTCTGGCACGCCAACGGCGAGCGGCTGCGAACGGTGGCCGACGTCAACCGCGTCGAACTCGGGCTTCTCAAGGGCATCGACGGGCAAATACAAACCCTGCTCGCCAATACCCGGCGTTTCGCCAGCGAACTGCCCGCCAACAACGCCCTTCTGTGGGGGGCGCGGGGCATGGGCAAAAGCTCGCTGGTCAAGGCGGTCCACGCCAGGGTCAACGAGGAAACGCCCGGCGCCCTCGCCTTGGTCGAGATCCACCGCGACGACATCCCCTCCCTACCTCGGCTCCTGCGCGAACTCAGACGCTCGGAGCGGCGTTGCCTGCTCTTTTGCGACGATCTCGGCTTCGACGGCGGGGACGCCTCCTTCAAGTCCCTGAAAGCGGTGCTCGAGGGCGGCATCGAGGGCCGCCCCGCCAATGTGGTCTTCTACGCCACCTCCAACCGCCGTCATCTGATGCCCCGCGAGATGATCGAAAACGAACGCTCCACCGCCATCAATCCGACCGAATCGGTGGAGGAAAAAGTTTCGCTCTCGGACCGTTTCGGACTGTGGCTGGGTTTCCATAACTGCGACCAGCCGACCTATTTCGAGATCGTCGAGGGTTACGCCGTCCACTACGGTTTGGACATCCCGTCCACGGATCTGCTGGCTCGGGCGGAAGGATGGTCGCTCACCCGCGGGGCGCGTTCCGGCCGCGTCGCCTGGCAGTTCATTCAGGACCTGGCCGGTGAACTTGGAAAAAAGCTCGGAGATTTGGGGTCAGGACCTGAAGTGTGAATAGAACCTCGGAAAATATAGAAATTTAAAATTCAAGTCCTGACCCCAATCTTCCGCCGGGATCACCTCAACATGCCGCGAATCTTGCTCTCGTACTCCGGGAAATAGCGAGAGATGACGGGCAGGTCGAAACGGCTGAGAATGCTCGTGTTGGACTCGCGCGCGAGCAGGAACTCGAAGGATTTCTCCACCAGGGTCTCGGCGGGGACGGCGCCGCCGGTCAGCTTTTCGTAAACGTCCGCACTCACCGTCACCGTGTGGGTCGTCGTCGTCCCCGCCGTCACCGTCACCTTGAACGTGGTCTCGTCCGTTTTCTCGACGACTATCGTCATGTCTGGTTCCTTTCACAATTGCTGGTCCAAATGTCCGGGTGCGGACGGCAGGTTAACAAGGACCGAGGCCGTTGTCGCCATCGCTCCCGGTCAACGCCGGCCAGCGGAATGAAAACCCCCGTATAACCGAAAGACGGTGGGGGCAAGCCATTCGGGCGGCGATTGCCGTGAGGATGCCGTGGAGCCGCCTTGACCTGTTTGGGGAAATGCTACAGCATTCGCCCTGGATTCGCCGTTCCGGCAAACGTTTCCGTTATCGCGGCGCATGCATTAGAGGGCGGAACGCCATACGTACACGATCCGCGAAGACTAAGGCGTGATGGCTAAAAAATTAAATCTTGCGGCTTTGAGCTTTCTTGTCGTCGGCAACAACGCCCAGGAACGTCAAGCGGCCAAAACCATCCTCCATACACTGGGGGCAAGAAATATTCGCCTCGTTCAAGACGGTTCCGAAGCCATTACGGAAATGAAAAGATTCCCGGCCGATGTTGTCCTCTGCGAGTGGGACATGTCGCCGGTGAACGGCCTGCAATTCACCCAGCGCATCCGCGCCGAAGGAAAAGGTATCGGTCAATTCGCGGCGATCATTGCCTTATGCGGCGAACTGTCGCAACAACTCGTGGTCGAGGCCCGCGACGTGGGGGTGAACGATTTCATCGCCACACCCATGTCGATTGGATCGGTGACATCAAGGCTTCACAGAGTTTTTGACAATCCCAGGGACTTCGTGCGTTCCGATACCTATTTCGGACCCGACCGCCGCTGCCGTGACGCCGCTTTCGAAGGCGATGAGCGGCGGCAAACCACGGCAAAAAGACTTACCCATCCTCTCGCTTCCAAATTCGCAAGCGTCATTCCCGGAAAGCCGAAGCCCAAAGCCGCCAAGGCGCCACAACCGCGCCCCACGCAACCGCCGCCAGCGATGGCCGCGCCAATGCCCGCCGCCCCCGTGGCGCCACAACCGCGCCCCACGCAACCGCCGCCAGCGATGGCTGCGCCAATGCCCGCCGCCCCCGTGGCGCCGCAACCGCGCCCCACGCAACCGCCGCCGGCGGCGGCTGCGCCAATGCCCGCCGCCCCCGTGGCGCCGCAACCGCGCCCCGCGCAACCGCCGCCAGCGATGGCCGCGCCAATGCCCACCGCCCCCGTGGCGCCGCAACCGCGCCCCGCGCAACCGCCGCCAGCGATGGCCGCGCCAATGCCCACCGCCCCCGTGGCGCTGCAACCGCGTCCCGAGGGGTCCCCGCCGACGGCGGCGGCGGTCCGCGACGACATCCATCCAGCCATGTCCCAGGATCACCTGCTGGCTGCCCTTGGCGCCTCGGGAGATCCGTCTGACAGGCCCGTCGAGGGGCGGCGCGACCTGCCCCCGGCGATGACCCAGAACCACCTTCTGGCCACCCTTCGCCCGCCGGACCCGGCGATTGACTCCGAAACCCGCCCGGTGGCGGAAACCAGGGGCGACAGGCCTGCCGCCATCACTCAGGACGACCTCATGGCCGCCTTTCGCGCCTTGCTCTCCTCTTCCCTTCACCAAGACATGCCCTAGTGGCCGGTATATTTGGCCGGGAACCAAACGCCATCCGGGTAATTTGAGGGATTCATGGTCGCTTTTCCCGCCCTTGCGGCTTTCGCCGCGTTCTCCTTTCTCATCGAGCCTGGCCGTCTGGTTGTCCGCAAGGTTTCCGTCAAAAGCGGAAAGTGGCCCAAAACCACAAGGCCCTTACGGGTCGCGGTGATCGCCGATCTTCATGTCGGGGCGCCGCATGTCGGCTTGCGGACGGTCGAACGGATCGTCGAGAAAACCAACCGGCTACGTCCCGGAGTCATTGTTCTTCTCGGCGACTATGTCATTCGCCGCGTCCTCTTCGGTTCTTTCGTGCGGCCGCGGGAGATCGCCAAGCGTCTCGGCGGATTGAAAGCGCCGCTAGGGGTGATCGCTGTTCTTGGCAATCATGACTGGTGGTACGACGGACGCCATGTGTGGCGAGAGCTGAAAAAAGCCGGAATCGTGGTTCTTGAAAACGACGTTCATGCCATCGACGCCGGCGGCGGACGGGTTTGGTTCGCCGGCCTGGCCGACAGCACGACGAGATCGCCAGATCCACGGGGAACCGTCGCCAAGGTCCCGGATGGTGAGCCGGTCATCGTTCTGTCCCATGATCCGGCCGTGTTCCCGGCGGTGCCGAAAAGAGCCATCCTGACGTTGGCGGGACATACCCATGGCGGGCAGGTCAATCTCCCTTTCCTCAATCCGCTGGCGACCCCGGGGCGACACTTCCGGCACAAATACGGATTAATTCGCGAAGGCGGCAAGCTCATGTACGTGTCGTCGGGAATCGGCACGAGCATCCTTCCCGCGCGGTTCAACATGCCGCCCGAACTGGTCCTCGTAACCTTCAAGTCCGCCTTGCCTCGCCAAGACCGGTCTTGACCGGTATCCAAGCGGCGCCGCCGTGAAAAAAAGGGATGAAAGGAAGTGGGCAAAAGCACGAAAAGCATTATAAGAAAGCGAGAGAGTGGCATTGGCGTCCATCATGCCGTCCGATGTTGGGTTGCCATGGCGCGAATTCGACCTTGGCTCGCCGGTGATTTTGCCGCCGCCGAATAAGGGTGAACGCTACCATTCAACGGCTGGCCCTTAAGATCGAAGCCGCTGGCCACGGCTTCACGACGAATGGATCGAACCATTCGAGCATTGCTGGATGATATGCCGGAAACTGACCGGAAATGGGATCGCAAATGAGCAATACCGCCGCGATAAAGGAAAAATTTCTTCAGACTTTGGATCAAAGCCAAGTCGGGACCAAGCCATTCCGGCATTGGTATCTCAGTGACGTGTTCCCGGAGGAAACCTGCAACGCCCTGAAGTCGCTTCCTTTCGATCCGCCTCGGATAGAGGATACCGAGGGAAAGCGGGAAACGCATAACAGCACCAGAATGTTCTTTTCCGTGGACTGGCGGCGCCGCTTCGATGTTTGCCGGGATGTGGCGGAAGCGCTGCAAAGCGAGGCGGCCGTCAGGAAACTGGAACAGACCTGCGGGATAACCCTGAGGGGAAGTTTCCTGCGCATCGAATATTGCCAGGATACCAACGGCTTTTGGCTACAGCCCCACACCGATATAGGGGCGAAGCTGTTCAGCTTGCTGGTCTACTTGTCAACGGACCCGGGGTCGGAAAAATGGGGCACCGATATTCTTGACGAAGACATGAATCTCGTCACCACCACCCCTTACGAATTCAATTGCGCGCTCGTTTTCATTCCGGGAGCGAACACTTGGCACTCTTTCCGCAAGCGGCCCATCAACGGCGTGCGGAAAACGATCATCGTCAATTACGTCAAGGACGAATGGCGAGCCCGGCACGAACTCGCTTACCCTGATCAAGCCGTTGGCTGAAGCGGCGGCGCTCCGCGGACACGGGTTCGGCCTCACTTGGCCATGATCAGCATGGCGAAAGCAATCCCCGCCAGAACCCCGATCACGAAAACCAGGATAAACAATGCCGCTTTTCTTATATGGGCGCTTGCTCGCCTTCCGTCTCGGGCCACGGCGGCGCGGAAGCGGACAAAACCCCCGCTTTGGCCAGGCGTGAAGGAACGGAATCCTCGATGAACGACGGCGCATCCTGCTTTTCGAGGGCCTGCTTCCATTTCCGCAGCCTGGCGAAAACCATCTCGTTGAATTCCAGGATGTCCGGCGGCGCCGCGGCGCCGGCTACCTGTTCAGGAGCGCCGGCGGACATGTCGGCCGGGACATCTTTCATTGATCTTTCCCTGGCCAGGAATTCCGCGACGAAGCCCACATAGCCGATCAAGGCCAAACAGTCGGGATCGAAAACGGTCAGCGGGACATCCCGCGCCGCCGCCGCCGCCACTTCGGGAGCACGGGAAATTTCGGTGGCGTAGACACGCGGGCCGAATTCCCGGCGGATGATCGCGGCCATTTTTCTGGTGATGTCTTCGCCGCTGATCATGGTCAGAAGAAAACTGTGGACGGTGAGGCCTGGATTGAGGTTGCTCTGGATTTTGTTGATGCTGTAAAGCGTGTTGATCAGGCCATCGTGGGCGAACGGCTCGCACTGCACGGGTATGATAACGGAGCTGGCGGCAACGAGGGCGTTGACCGGCAGCAATCCAAGAGCCGGCGGACAGTCAATGATGATGTAATCGGCCTCCGTCGATACCGAAGCCAATCGGTCGCGGAGAGCGAATTGCGGCTTTTCGAAAGAAGCGAATTCGAGCTCCATTCCGGCCAGCGCCTTGGTCGCCGGTATGATCGATAAATTGGCAAACGGCATCCGTTTCCACGTCTCCGCGAATGAAACCGCCTCGACCAGGAAATCGTAGGCGCCGACAAGCGGCGCGGGCTGGCCGCAAAAGCTCGACATGACGTTGCCTTGTGAATCGAGGTCCATGAGGATGACTTCCTTGCCGGCGGCGGCAAGAGCCACGGCGATGTTGCTGGCGGTCGTGGTCTTGCCGACCCCTCCCTTTTGGCTGAAGACGGCGATCGCTCGCGGCCGGCGCGGAGTTTCCGTTTCGGTCATTGCGGATTGGCGTATGACGGGGCGGGCGGGTTTCCTACCCGGCCCGCCGCCGCCCGATGGAAACGATCCTGGCGCCAAGCCAGGAGATCGTGGGAGAACGGCGGGGGATGATATGCCGCTTTCCGACCCCGTATGCGCCGCTCCATTCCATGCCCGGGAAAGGGGGGATGATACATTCCGCGCCTCACTTACCGATGGGCGTTCGGCTTTGCCAAACGGCGAAGTTGGAGGCAAAAGAAAAATTCACCCGCTTTTTTCGGCGGCGTCAATGGAAAGAGCGTTTTCCCGCGCTGGCCGCGGGCTGGCCGGCCATTCGATCTCGACCGCCCCGCCGAAGGCGGGTTCGCTGCCTTCCCGCATGGGCATGGTATCGGTCCAGCCGCCCGGCGCCGGCTTGCCAAACTATCGCCGACCATCCCTCCGGGCGGTGCTTTTGGGAACGCCGGTGGCGGCTTTACGGGAGACCGTGATGGGCTCCCCTTCAGGGCTCCTCAAGGATTGAGTCGAAAACAATTCGCTAAATCATTATAAGTCATTACCTTCCATGGACCCTTTTTACATGATTCTGGTTTGATTGCACTTACATGAATGACCTCGACATTGGCGTCATTGGCAACTCCACCTTCGGCGCCCTCATCGACAAGCACGGACGGGTGGTCTGGGCCTGTTTCCCCCGCTTCGACGGCGATCCGGTTTTTTCCTATCTTCTCAACGGCGGCGGCGGCAAGTCGGATTCCGAAACCGGCTTCTTCGACATCGAGGTTGAAAATTTCGCCCGCGCCGAACAGCATTACCAGCACAATACCGCCATCCTGACGACCACCCTTTTCGACAACCGCGGCGCGGCGCTCGAAATCACCGACTTCGCCCCGCGTTTCAAGAGGCTCGAGCGGATGTTCCGGCCGATAATGATGGTCCGCCTGATCAGGCCCGTCATTGGCCACCCGCGCATCCGCGTCCGCCTTCGCCCCACCCATTCCTACAACGCCGAAAAGCCGCAGTGGACGCGCGGCTCCAACCATATCCGTTACGTGGCTCCCAATTTGACCCTGCGTTGCACCACCGACGCGCCGGTTTCGTTCCTGTTCAACGAAGTTCCCTTCGTTCTGGAAGAGCCGTTCACCATGTTGCTGGGCGCCGATGAAAGCCTGACCTCCCCGATCGAGGAAACCGGCCGCCAGTTCCTCGAACGCACTCACGATTATTGGCACGAATGGTCGCGCTACTTGGCGATTCCCTTCGAATGGCAGGAAGCGGTGATCCGGGCCGCGATCACGCTAAAACTTTGCAGCTTCGAGGAAAGCGGCGCCATCATCGCCGCCATGACCACCTCCATCCCCGAGTCGCCAGATAGCGGCCGCAATTGGGACTACCGTTTTTGCTGGCTGCGCGACGCCTTTTTCACGGTCAAGGCGTTGAACAGGTTGGGCGTGACGCGGACCATGGAAGAACACTTGCGCTATATCACCAACATCATCGTCGGCGCCGACAACGGCCATCTTCAACCCGTCTATGGCATCACCCTCGACAAGCATCTGACCGAGGCCAAGGTGCCGACGCTCGGCGGTTATCGCGGCATGGGGCCGGTCCGCAAGGGCAATCAAGCCTATGAGCACATCCAGAATGATGTTTACGGCAGCGTCATCCTCGCCGCCACCCAGGCTTTTTTCGACGAGCGTTTGACCCGGCCGGGCGATCCGCGCTTGTTCGAACGTCTGGAAGCGGTCGGCGGCCGGTGCCTGGACCTCTATGACAAACCGGACGCGGGACTGTGGGAACTGCGCACCAAGTCCAGGGTCCATACCTATTCCAGCGCCATGTGCTGGGCCGGCGCCGATCGGTTGGCGAAAATCGCCGACCGCCTGGACATGCCGTCTCGGGCCGCCTATTGGCGCGATAACGCCAATGAGATGCGCGAGGTGATCCTGAAAAAAGCCTTCGACGCCAAACAAAACAGTTTCGTAGAGAGTTTCAATGGCACGGAAGTGGATTGCAGTCTCCTACTGCTCTACGAACTCGGCTTCATTGAAGCCACCGATCAGCGCTTCGTCGGCACCGTGGAGGCCATCGAGCAGCGGCTCAAACAAGGCAAACACCTCTTTCGCTATCTGCTGGAAGACGACTTCGGCAAGCCCAAAACGGCGTTCAATATCTGCACTTTTTGGTTTATCGACGCGCTCGCCGCCACCGGCCGTGGCACGGAAGCGCGAGATTTATTCGAAAATATGCTAAACTGCCGCAACCACCTGGGATTGCTGTCCGAGGATATGAACCCGGAAACGGGGGAGCTGTGGGGAAACATCCCGCAGACCTATTCCATGGTCGGGCTCATTAACTCCGCCATGCTCTTGAGCAAAAAATGGAGAGAGGCATTTTGAGACGCCTCGTCGTCGTTTCCAACCGCCTCACCGTCGCCACTGACACCCGGGCGCGGGCCGGGGGGTTGGCGGTGGCCCTTCTCGAGGTGATGCAGAGCCACGGCGGCCTTTGGTTCGGATGGAGCGGCAAGATCGCGGCGAAGACGCCGGCCAAACCGACGCGCGCCAAATCAGGCGCCATCACCTATGCGACCGTCGATCTGTCCCGCAAGAACTATGCCGAGTACTATAACGGTTTCGCCAACCGTTCCCTTTGGCCGCTGTTCCACTACCGCCTCGACCTGACGGCGTTCAACAAGCAGAATTATTCCGGCTACCTTCAGGTGAACACGCTGTTCGCCAGCAAACTCAGGCCGCTTCTCGAACCCGACGACCTCATCTGGATCCACGATTACCACCTCATTCCCATGGGCGAGGAATTGCGCAAGACGGGAATCAAGCAGCCGATGGGGTTCTTTCTTCACACCCCTTTTCCGCCGATGGAGATTCTCACCGCCCTTCCCTCGCATCACGCTTTGGTCAGGGCGATATGCGCTTACGACCTGGTCGGTTTCCAGACCGAAAACGATTTGCGCGCCTTTCTCGATTACGTCGTTCACGAGGCCGATGGCGGCATGATGGGCGATCATTTGGTCCATGCCTTCGGCAGGACGCTCAAGGTCGAAGTCTTTCCCATCGGCATTGACGCCGAATACATCGTCAAGACCGGCTTAATGGCGCCCCGGTCCGGTTTGGCCAAACGGCTGACGGCGGTTCCCGGCGATCATGACCGGATCATTGGCGTCGACCGTCTGGATTACAGCAAGGGACTGGTCGAGCGATTCCATTCCTTCGAACGCCTTTTGGAAAACTATCCCGCCTATCGGGGCCGGGTGATGCTGATGCAAATCGCCTCGCCGTCCCGCTCCGAGGTGCCGGAGTACAAAGACATCTGCCGTGTCCTGGAAACCCAAGCCGGCCACATCAACGGCCGATTCGCCGAATTCGACTGGGTGCCCATCAATTATCTGAACAAAAGCTTCACCCGCCACAACCTGATCGGGCTGTACCGGGCCAGCCGCATCGGTTTGGTGACTCCCCTTCGCGACGGCATGAATCTGGTGGCCAAGGAATACGTGGCGGCGCAAAACCACCATGATCCCGGCGTTCTGGTGCTGTCCCGTTTCGCCGGCGCGGCGCGGGAACTGGATGCCGCCCTGATCGTCAATCCCTATGATTTCGACGCCGTCGCCGATGCCATCGCCAGCGGCCTCGAGATGTCCCTGGAGGAACGGCGCGAGCGGTGGACGGCGATGATGGAGACGGTGCGAAACAACACCTTTCAAAGCTGGGGCAAAAGTTTCCTCAAGGTTCTCAAAAAAGCTCCCTATGAGTGACGGGAAAGAGGTTCGGACCGCCCTCATCGCCGATATCGGCGGCACCAGCGTCCGTTTCGCCCTCGCCCAAGCCGGCGGCCCGGCGCGGCAAGTGAAGGTGCTATCCTGCGAAGACTTTTCCGGTCCGGAGGCGGCGGCGCGGGCCTACCTGGAAGGGATTGGCGAAAACGGCCTGGCGGCGCCCGGCGACGGCGTTTTCGCCGTCGCTTCGCCGGTCACCGGCGACCGGGTGAGAATGACCAATCACCCCTGGTCCTTTTCCATCGCCGCGGTACGCCAGCGCCTCGGTCTGGCGAGCTTGCAAGTGATCAATGATTTCACCGCCATCGCCTTGTCCGTTCCCCGACTGACGGCGGCGGACCGCCTCAAGGTGGGCGGCGGCGAAGCGGCGCCCGACGCCCCGGTCGCCGTTCTTGGTCCCGGTACCGGGCTCGGCGTGTCGGGCTTGCTGCCGACGGACGCCGGCTGGACGCCCCTGGAGACGGAAGGCGGCCACGTGAGCATGGCGGCGGCCAACGGCCGCGAACAAGCGGTCCTCGCCGTCCTCCGTCAATCGTTCGGCCACGTCTCCGCCGAGCGGGTGATATCCGGTCCGGGTTTATGCAACCTGTACGTGGCGATTTGCCGGCTGGACGGCCTGGATTCGACGGCCGAGCCGACGCCGGCCGAGGTGACCGGGCGGGGCCTTGATGGCTCCTGTCCGATAGCCGCCGAGGCGCTTTCGATGTTCTCCGCCATGCTCGGCACCGTCGCCTCCGACCTGGCCTTGAGTCTCGGCGCCCGCGGCGGTGTCTATGTGGCCGGCGGCATCGTCCCGAAACTGGGGGAGGCTTTCGCCACCTCGCCGTTCCGCCGCCGCTTCGAGGACAAGGGACGCTTCTCCGGCTATCTCGCCGCCATCCCCACCTTCGTCATCACCCACGAACTGCCCGCCTTCATCGGCTTGGGCGAGCTCCTCGAATGAAAAGTCAAACGCTTCGACCTGGGCGAGAGACTTTTTTTTGGCTCCTCGACGAATCAACATGGAATCGCCGAGGTTGCGGGATGGGCGTGATGTACATGCTTGGGTCGTCATGGTTTTTCGTAACAGCATAGCCGAGGCGCACCTAGACAAGACGTATCCCGTGCTCCGTGAGGCTTTTGACGTCTTGGGGCCCGTTAATCTCCCCCCCCGCGACGGTGTGCCAATTGGAGAAGCAGTAACGCGAATCGTTATAGGTCAAATGCTTTCGCGAGATGCCGCCTTATCAATCTACCGCCGTGTCACCGCCGCACGAGATGAAAGAGGTCTGGCTGGTAGCTGGCAGCTTGACGAAGAAACTTTAGTCTCATTGGGGTTTTCACGGAGAAAGGCTCGAACGATTCGAGAATTTGCAGACCGATATCAAGTCGCCCCCGCCAGTTATGAGCGGTGGCGCACACTGGATTATGACACCCTATGCAGGGAGGTTTCCGCGTTTTGGGGCATGTCGGCTTGGTCCGCCGACATGCTGGCAATTTTCTATTTCGGGCAGCCCGATGTTTTCCCTATCGCTGACGGAACCATTAAACGAGCCGTTACGCTGATTGAGAAACAGATACTTGGCGGAAGGAAATTTGAGCCAATGCGGGCACGCCCATATCGGACATTTCTTTCGCTTTATCTATGGAAGGCAGTCGATACCGGCTATCTGGCCAATCGCCCGACGATCTAACCGCACATTGTTAATGCTTATCAGGGCCGAGAGCCTACGGGGTCAGGCCTTGCTAAACATCCGAAAGCGGTCGTTCAACGGCAAGGGGTGTAACTACGGTTTGTTGACAGGCGGCGCATTCAAGGCAAGCAGTAATGCATGGTTGTAAAACCGCCTCGCAATGATTTCACCGCGCCCAGCCAAAATCCCTCGGGTTTGTTTTCGCCATCGGCGACAATTTCCGCCAACAGGCCCGCCAACTCCTGGAAATTTTCCTCTTTCATCCCATACCTGGTCATCTCCTGAGTTCCCATCCTGACGCCGCTGGCGGCGGCGAAGCTGGGATCGTCGTAGAAGGCCTGAGGGTTGGTGATGACGTTGTTCGCCTCCAGCAGGCCGGCGATGGTTCCGCCCTTGGCCGGCGCCGTTCTGAGGAGGACCTGGTGAGTTTCCGTAAAACCGCGTTCGGGGTCGCCCTCGATGACCGATCCCCGGCCACGGAGGGCTCTAGCGAACGCCTTCGCATTGGCGATCACCTGGCTTGGATAATCGTCCTGGTAGCGGAGCATTTCATAGGTCGCCCCCAACAGGCCGAGCATGGTCCCCAGATGATGATTGCTGACATGACCGGGAAAGGCGCGCGTCTCGATATGGCTCCATAAGGGCTCGAAGGGAGAGCCGGCCTCGATGTTGCCGAGGATGACGCCCCGCTGCGGACCAAAGAAGGTCTTGTGCGTCGATCCCGTAACGATATCGGCGCCTTCATGCAATGGCCGTTGGTAAGACTTGCCCAACAAGCCCAAGACATGCGCGGCGTCGTACATGATCAGTGGACGCCGGGGGTTGTCCTCGCCAAACTCGCTGAAGATGAAATCGGCGATCTCCTTGACCGGCTCCTTGTGAATGATGACGCTCCGCCCGAAAATCAGCAGCTCGGGACGCTTGTCCGAGATCAGTTTTTTCGTCGTTTCGACATCGATCTCGTGGGGGCTGTCTTTCCGGTAGAGGAAATGCTCTACCGCCGGCAGTCCCGTATCCGGGTCGATGGCGACATAGTTTTTCAACGCTCCAGCCGTCTGCGCGCTGAGATGCCCGCCTTTGTTGAGATCGTGGACGAGAACCGGGCTTATCAGGTCGGGCTGTCCGCTGCTGGCGTGCCTGTTCTTGAACTGTTTGAGAGCGTCATAGACCGTGTCGTTGGCCATTTGGCCGCTGATGATTCTGGCCTCCACCTGGCGGCAATCGAAGAATGTCCGCAAAGCGGTTTTGAGCTCTTCCTCTTTATCCATGATGAAAGAGGTTCCCTGGTAATAGCGCATGTCGGGGGCGTCCGGACCCAATGCCTTCAAGCGGTTATGCTCGTTGTACCGGCCGCCCGGATCGGACATCGTCAACCTGTCGACATAGGCCGAGGTGGGTTGCTCCGACGGAATGAGGTTGACGCATTCTTCTCTTCTCCATTTGGTGTTGGTCCCGGCCTCTTGCATCAGTTTGGCGGCCAGGGCCTGGACATCGCCGTTGCCCAGCCGTTGGTCGTGCCGGGGAGGTTTGAATCCGGTGTAAGGCCTGGTAAAGGGCGCCAACGGCCACAGATTCCTTTCGACGAGCTCGGCGTCGAAAACGTTGCCCTTGTCGTCGACGATTTGCAGGACAATGGACTTATCCGTCCGGTAGCAAATGGTCGAGTCGATGAGCGCCAGTCCTATCGGCCTCAAGTCATGGCCGTCGGCCGGCGACGCGGTGACGCCGTCGCCATAAAAGCGGGTGTAGGGAACGCTTGTTCCGGATGTCACATAGCCGACGTGATGGTCGTTGAAATAGACCTTGAAGCCGGCCCGTAACGGCTTTTTCCCGTCGAATACGGCGATCGGCTGCACGAGATGCTTGAGAATCCGCTCGGCCAGGGGAGCGATCGGTTCCCGCCGTTTGATCCGCGTGAACTCCTGCCGCTGTCTTTCCAGGGCCGACTTGCCGAGGTAATCTTGTCGGGCGGAAACCCGGACGGCGCGGTTGGCCAACGCGTTGGCGAAAATCGGTATTTCCCTGTTCTCGATGTCGTCGCCCAGTTCATGGCCGTACAAAGGCAGCCCGGCCTCCAGGCGTAGGGAATCACGGGCGCCCAATCCCACGGGAACGGCGCCGAAATCCACCAGCCTTTGCCAGAGTTCCGTGGTTATATCCCGATCGGCGAACAGCTCGAAGCAAACCGACTCGCCGGTGTATCCGCTACGCGCGACAATCACCTCGTGAGCGTCCATGGCGGCGACGCTCAGCCGGTTTCTTTTCGTCTCGGGAAAATCCTCGCGGTTGACGACGCGGGCCAGAATTTCCGCCGACCCCGGCCCCTGAAGAGAGAGCATGGCCAATTCCTCGGTGACATCGACCATCGCGACGCCGTCATTATTGTGCCGAGTGAGCCATTGCCAGTCCTTTTGCCGGTTGGCGGCATTGACAACGAGAAGGAAGTCGTCTTCCGCCAGCTTGTAAAGGTAGGCGTCGTCAATGGCGCCGCCGCTGTCGTTGGCCAGGAAGGTGTAATGGGCGTGGCTGGGCGGCAAAGCCTTGGCGTTGTTGGTCAAGACATACAAAAGAAAGTCTTCGGCGCGGCGTCCATGGATTCTGAACCTGCCCATGTGGGAGACGTCGAACAAGCCGGAGTGGCGGCGGGTGGCGAGATGCTCCCGGATGATCCCGGTTTCGTATTGGACGGGCATGCGCCATCCGCCGAAGGCTACCATTTTCGCGCCATGGGCGGCATGCCAGTCATGAAGAACGGTTTCTTGAAAGACGTTTGTGTTTTCCCGCGCCATGAAATTCACCTGGGTAAAAGATCGCCTCCGGCCTCGAAGAGACAAAGGACCGCCAAGCGTGGCGGCCGTGTCATGAGCTGGCCAGCGCCGCTGTTCGTTTTCTTAGAGCAAATTCAGGTTGATTGGAATCGCCAAAGGAGATTTGTCAATCCGGAGAGTTTGTAACAGGGACAAAAATCCGAATGGCTTTCGGACGCCGTAAAGGTGCAATTTAGATGATACAGGCCACTAGTACACCCCGGCGGGATTCCTGACCCCATACGACGGGCTTCCGAGTTTCCCGGCTAGGCGCGTGGCGCGCCGTGATGTCAATCCATCACAAGCGCCGCGCAACGCCGTCCGAGAAGCTCGGAAGCCCGCCCTCCGGGTCGCTTTTCCCGCTCTCCCGGGGCGTCGAGAACGCTTGACGATGTACCCGCATCGCCGGCGCGTCCGCTCCTACCGGGAGAGCGGGAAAAGCGATCGTATGGGGTCAGGAATCCCGCCGGGGTGTACTAGGCAAGAGGATCGGGGCCAAAGCGGTTCCCGCCCTCCTTGCCTTTCAAAATGCCAAGCTCGACGAGCAGCCAAAGGGAGCCGATGAACGGGATCAGGGAGATCAACTGAAACCAGCCCGAGCGGCCGCGATCATGGCATCGCTTGGCGCCGACCGCGAGCGAGGTCCAAAAAATAAAGAGGAAAAGAACGATCCCGGCGGTAACGGCGATGATGGTGATGAACAAGGGCGTTTCGACGGCTTCCCTGGCCGCCGAGAAGCGCCAGCGGATTTTCTCCTTGCCGGATTTGCCGGCCAAGGTCTGAACCGCCGTCAAGCGGAAGATTCCGGTATCCACGGTCTTTTCGAAAGACGGCGCGTCCGGTTGCTCCGAAGGGCTTTCACCGGCCGAGACCTTGACCCCGGCGAGACCGGAGGCGTCCTTGACCGATACCTGGCCATGATCGGTACTCAAGATGAAGAGGCTGGCGGCGGTGGGCGCCGCTTGTTGTTGCAGTCCCAACGCCTTCGACAGGACCACCAACGCCAATGGCAGGACGAGAGTGACAGCGAAAATCGGCAGGACGCCGCGCAGCCAATAAACGGAACGAGCGATGCGGCCTTGAAAGGAAAAAAGAATCCATCTGAACGCCGGAGTTTGCCGGGCGGCCTCCTCGCCCGGAGCCTCGCCGTTCACCGAGGCGTCATCCGCTTCACCGCCGGAAGGTTCGGGAGGGACAGAGAAAAACGGCAGGATGCCGCGCAGCCAATAAACGAAACGAGCGATGCGGCCTTGAAAGGAAGAAGGAATCCATCTGAACGCCAGGGTTTGCCGGGCGGTCTCCTCGCCCGGAGCCTCGCCGTTCACCGAGGCGTCATCCGCTTCACCGCCGGAAGGTTCGGGAGGGACAGAGAAAAACGGCAGGATACCGCGCAGCCAATAAACGAAACGAGCGATGCGGCCTTGAAAGGAAAAAGGAATCCATCTGAACACCGGAGTTTGCCAGGCGGTTTCCTCGCCCGGAGCCTCGCCGTTCACCGAGGCGTCATCCGTTTCACCGCCGGAAGGTTCGAGAGCCTCTTGCTCGGCCTTTTCCTCTGTTTCCGGTTCGGCTTCGGCTTCGGCCTCAACCTCTGACCCGGTTTCCAGTTCGGCCTCGATCACGGCGATTTCCGAGGGCGTTTCCCCGGCCCCCGGCCCGGCTTCCGGTTCGGCCTCGATCACGGCGATTTCCGAGGGCGTTTCCCCGGCCCCCGGCCCGGCTTCCGGTTCGGCCTCGATCTCGGCGATTTCCGCGGGCGTTTCCCCGGCCCCCGGCCCGGCTTCCGGGTCGGGCTCG
>Ga0187833_10000959_pt1 | contig 33874 bp, 29 predicted proteins | sample ETNtaG_37_FD_167968 | JGI IMG/M metagenome (GOLD analysis project Ga0187833, IMG submission 167968) | Marine microbial and viral communities from oxygen minimum zone, Eastern Pacific Ocean - ETNP2014_SV_400_PacBio MetaG (Illumina Assembly) | ecosystem: Environmental > Aquatic > Marine > Hypoxic...
CATTGATGATGCTAAAAATATTAATGCCCCCTTCAAGTCATTACCATTACCCCATCTACCCATAGGAATTCTCTTAAGAATTAAATCATTTCTGTCCTTATCCTGCTGTAAAGGAAGAGTTAAATCCGTTGCCATAAAACCAGGGGCAATTGCGTTTACGTTTATACTATAAGGCGCCAAACCATTGGCAAAACTTTTAGTTAAACCAACTATTCCATGTTTGGATGCAGCATAAGATGGGACCCGAAGACCTCCTTGAAAAGATAACATCGAAGCAATATTAATAATTTTCCCTGACCTTTGTTCTATAAAATATTTTGAAACTATCTTTGACAAATGAAATGGAGTACTCAAATTGACTCTTAGCACATCCAACCAGTCTTCTTCTTTAAAATCCTCAACTTCCCCTCTTCTTGAAATACCTGCATTATTAACCAGAATATCTATTCTCGCAAAATCATCCATTACCGAATCAACAACTTTTTCTAAATCTGCTTCACTTGCCTGTAAAAGATCAATCTTGATTCTTTTGAATTTTACACCCAAAGATGAGCAATAATCCGGCAAGTAATCGTTCTGCGATCTATCTAGGGAGACAACAGAAGCGCCCGCTTGAGCAAGCGCCTCTGCCAGTGATTGGCCGAGTCCTCTTGTTGTACCTGTAATAACAGCAACTTTATTCTTAAGTTTAAATCCTTCTATAATAATGTTTTTCCTTTCTACTTTTCACTTTAGCCTACAGTATAATTATTCTGTTTATAGAGATTTATATTTCTCAAATATTTCGTCCTTTTCCATCAAAGAACATACTTTTGTATAATCATTTTTAGTATCTACTCCATCCGTCTTATACGGTGAAAGTACAACTTTCACGGGAATACCATGTTCGACAAAACGAAGCATATCATCACTTTCTGCAATCTCTAGAGGACCTTGTTTCATACCTGGATATTTTAAAATAGCTTCTTTTGTTAACCCATATGCTCCTAATTGTTTGTAATGTTTATTTCTGAAACCATCCGGAATAGGTTGCCTTGAAAAAAACAAGGCATAGTCTCTTTGATCAAAAACCACTTTGACATTGTTATGGTTTTCGACTTCTGCTTTTGTATCGAGCGTTTCAATCAAATTAACGCATGTAACAAATTCATCACCGCAAAAAGACTTTATCAGTAAGTCAAGTGTTACAGGATTTAATAAAGGTTCATCGCCTTGTACATTAAGGACTATATCGAAATCTTTTTCCTCTTCCTTGAGTTTTAAACAAGCTTCTGCAATACGATCCATGCATCTTACATGCTTGTCAGATGTCATTATAACTCTAGCGCCAAAACCTTCAGCAGCACTTCTTATTTCTTTATCACATGTAGCAATATATACTGAAGTTATATTAGCATTTAAACATACGCGTCGCCATACATGCTCAATCATGGTTTTGCCGCAAATATCTACCAAAGGTTTTCCGGGGAATCTTGAAGAAGCCATTCTGGCAGGGATTACGGCAATAACCCGCATTTGCGCCTACTCCAATAAATAATCAAAGATGCTTTCTTACCTTTCCTAAACAATTTTTTATATGATTTCCAAAAAATAGAAAATCGGTCCCAAAGCCGATAAACTTAATTCCTTCTCGTATTTTGTCTAACACCAGTTGAGGATCTGGAGGGACTATATGCTGACCCATTAGGTAGTCAAAATTTTGTGACTTACTATATATTTCTTCTAACGCTTCTTTTACTTTGGGGTGGCTAAGCTCCCCAGGCACTCCTAAGGACCCTGACAGATCATACAGGCCAATGATAAATCCATCAATTCCACTGACACTCATTATAGATTCAAGATTTTCAACAGACTTAATATGTTCAAGTAGAACGATAACAATGCTTTTATCCTGATTCCATTTTTGATAGCTCTCTAAATCTAAACTATAATTTTGCGCCCTGCTGAGTCCCACACCCCTTGTCCCAATGGGCGGATACTTAACTGCATTTACAGCTTTTTCGGCATCACTTCTTGAATTAACCAAAGGCACAATAACCCCGTGAGCGCCGATATCCATAAACCTCTTTATTAAATCAGAATTGTTTTCCATAACCCTGACAAGAGGGGTTATATTGCAAAGATCGATGACTCTTATTATCTCCTGTGCTTGACTAAATGAAAGCCCGCTATGTTCCATATCTACAACAAGCCAATCAAACCCGGACTTAGCCATGATTTCTGCAATAGCGGGGTCACTGAATGTCAACCATGAACCAATTGTCAATTCCTTCTTTTTTAACTTGTCTTTTAAGTCTTCCATATAAACAATTTTACCAGCTTTTGTATTGATTCATAATTCTATGATCTCTTTCTAATATCACACCATAAAATCCATCAAAATCGAAGCGCCTCCATTCATATTTTATCAGATTCAATATTCCAGCCTTTGGATATTGAGTGTATCGGTCATTATGCAAAATCTTCCAGCCTGAAAACTGAAAAATTAAGTTCCAGTCCTCAGGACTCAATTCAAAAATATGGATACTTTCAGCATATACATCATCCTTAATATTATTCCTAATATGCTCTAGTCCTACTCTACTCTTTAGAACATATGGTACTGTAATTACGAAATAATCGCATTGTGTATTTGTTGATATTTTATTCAGGAAACTTATAGGATTAAAAAGATGTTCAATCATTTGAAATGAAAGAAAAAGGTCAGCTTCTATATTATGCTTGTGTAACTCTTCTACCCTACACAAGATAGCATCAAGTCCTCTTTTTCTAATCTTATCAATTGCAATCTGATCCATATTGACAGAAAGCGTTTTTGCTTCAATACCATATTCTTTTAAAAACTCATTTAAATACAGTATATGCGTTCCGGACGAATCGCCAATATCTACTATAACAATTTTTTTTTGCTTGTTAAGTAAAAGTTGAATAGCTTTCATTAAAATCGTCATTTGAAAGGTGTGTTGACATCTCACTTTTTCAACTAAATATCTATCATTTTTATCTATAGTAAAAGTTGTATACTGGTCTTTTAAATCTGGAACTATTACAGACAACCTCTCTTTTAAATTATTTTCTCCTCTTTGTTTGTTACTTTTTTCAAGTGACTTTATTAATAAAAACTCCCTTACTTTTTTTGTTATACTCTTTAGTTTCCCATCTTTGCTATTCATAATAAATAATGTTAGATTCTATAATTTAATTATTCCTGCTGGACAAGTTTTCACAATAATCAGCGAAAATTTCCCATGTATTTTTTTCTGGAAGCCCTTTCATTTTGATATAATTTTCTTTGTATAGGTTATATTTTTCTTCATTTATTGTAGGAAGCTGAGTAATTTTAATATTTTTATTACTAATATCTACCGGAATACTTCCCAACTCTTTAGCAAATCTTTTTGTATCTAATTTATGTCGAATTGTAAATTTACTACTAGTAATAAAGATTACAGGTTTGTTATAGAGAATTGCAAAATTTGTAGCGGCGCTATAATGAGCAAGAACTAATTTAGAATGTTTAACTAACTTGATGGTATCTCCCCTGCTTACCTTTCGGCCTTCAAAATAATCATTATTGTTTGCTCTTGGATGGGATGCTATGATTACTTCAAGCCCAAAACTCTTTTCTATTTGCAAAAAATATTTATTGATTTCATTGTAATACAAATCAGGGGCGCAATATGTCCTGGTCATTGCCACTCCTTGCCCATGTTGTTCCGGATGGAAAGGGTTGTATTGATCAAGAAAAACCGCATAGTCCCCATATATGTTTTTTGAAGAATTTTCATTTTCATTCAAAAACAAATCGTAATCCAATTCGTGGACTAAAATTAACTTTGTATTGTTACCAGCTGTATGTTTGGCATAATTAAATGCAGCTTTACCTCCACACATAATATAATTTGGAAGATATGCCTCATTCTCTTCCAATCCTCTAATTAGTCTTTTTCTCATTGTTACTCCAAATATTTTGTGAAGTGTTTTGAAGGGATTAGCAATAAAATAGGCTATACGTAAACGTACAATCGATTGTTTATCATATTTAAGAATCGGTCCAAATCTAAGATTGCCATAGTGAATCTTATATCTTTTAAATGCCTCGTATATGAAATAATTACTTTTATTAACACCTCCAATAATATTCATAACAATTTCATTGCCTTTGAGATCTGTCACATTCCTCAAAAATTCCTCTTTTGTAGCGATACGTAAAATAAAATCAGAGTCCATGTAATCCGGTGGTGTATACTTTTTAAAGTAATTCCTACGCAATAGGGGAGTAAAATCCCAAATTTCAACATAAAAGCCACGGTTCTTAAGAATTTCAATACCAAATCGTTCATAATCTCTCTTGTTAAAAGTTGATTCAACAAAAAATAAGATTTTTTTCACAAATATCATGTACTTAACAACATTTCTGCCAACTTCCAATCAAGTAGTGAATCTAAATCCAAACTGTTTTTCCCATCCATTATATATGGCAAACAATTTCTCTTGTAAAAGCTTTTATCTTTTAGATAAACATTCCACTCACAAATATAGATTGCTCCATTCACTATAAAGACTTTCGGTTTATCCTGACGTCTGGAAGAATATTGTTTGTAATCTGATAGAAAATTTCCCATAAAACCCTTGCTGTTAATTTTTTTCATAGAATACGGGCTTTCATTAACAATTTTAACCGAAACCAACGATTGAGCCTCTGGTATTCTAATCATTTGTTCCAATGCCTGATCAATATGAACTACCGTTCTAAAAGGAGATGTGGGCTGCAATAGGATAAAGTAATCGTATTTTTTATTATTCCCTTCAAACCATCGTAAACCATGTAAAATCACATCTACCGCTAATACTGTATCCGTAGCCAGTTCAGAAGGTCTCATAAATGGAATTTCGGCTCCACATCCTTTTGCAATATTTGCAATCTCTTCTGAATCAGTCGAGACTATGACTCTATCAATATATTTAGACTCTTTTGCGGCTTCTATCGTCCATGAAATGAGAGGTTTTCCACCTAGTAGTTTAATATTTTTAACCGGTATTTCTTCTGATCCCCCACGAGCTGGAATAATAGCCAAAACGGTTTTGCCATTAATCATAAATCCATCTTTTCTATCGCCTTCTTGTATTCAGCCCACTGGCCTATGTCAATCCATACCTCTTCACCCACCGGGTAGACACCGATTTTCCTTCTATCTCTTTTTAGATCCTCTATTAACTGGGTTATATGATAAATTTCATTTTCTGGAATTATCTTCAGAATATCTGGATTTAACAGATATAGTCCAGTATTTACTAAGAAGCTGTATTCCGGCTTTTCTTTGATATGATCGAGATAACCTTCTCCATTCAATTCACAAATGCCGTAAGGAATGTTATAGTGTTTGACTGATGCGACCAATGTGATACTATAGTCACCTCTTTGATGAAATTCTAGTAAATCAGCGTAATCAGTATTAATTATGATGTCACAGTTTTTCACAAAGAATGGTCTGTTAATCTTTCCTGAAAGGTACTTCAGGCTTCCCGCCGTGCCTAGTTCTTTTGATTCTTCTATAAAATTGACGGAGTAGTACGGCTGTTTTTCCTCGAAGAAAGCCTTTAGGATACGTGATTTATAGTTTACCGTGAGCCAGAATTCTCTTACCCCGTATTCCACGAAACGGTCAATGATGTGTTCAATAACAGGTTTTTCGTTAATCGGTATCAATGGTTTTGGTAATACCTTTGTGAAAGGTTCTAAACGATCCCCCTTGCCTCCAGCCATGATAACTACCGGCACATCCAATACTTGCCTAGGTATGTCTAATTCTTTTCCGAATGCTTTTTCCCATGTGTAGTAATCAACAATTTCCTGCTTCTCATTTACTACCGGGATCAAGGTTATCTTCATTTTAGAGAGCATTTGTTTCATTTGCTGTATATCCAGGTCCTTTTGATAAACATAAATTGGTTCAGGATTAAAGACTTTTGCAATCGTTCCTTTCAGATCATGTCCATTCAGGATAGAACGCCGGACGTCTCCATCAGTTAGAGTACCAACAAAACGATTTTCAGCATCAACAACCATCAAAACATTTTTATTGACTTCGCTTTTTGCCGTTTGGCTCAACGCTTTCAAAGCATCCCTGATAGTAGCTTCAGGTCTGATTGTTAAATTTTTTTCCATCAACAAAATTAAAATCTCTAAAGTGTGAAATATTTTCTTATTACATTTTTGATTTTCTCAGATGAACTTCCATCTCCATATAAATAATGACATTCTTTTGACACCCAGCCTTCTTGAAAACCCATCTCCAAGGCTTTATTTAGTGAGTCAATGTTTGGTTCCACATCAACTATCCCTGTATCCTTATCTCTCCCTTCTTGCCTACTACCTATATTCAAGACTGGTTTATTAAAATACGGAGCTTCAATTACACCACTGCTGGAATTACCGATTACAAATTTGGACTCATTTATCGCAGCATAATATCCTCTAGATCCTAGATTCTTTTTTACATGAATATTATGATACGATTTCCAATCTTCAATCACCTCTAAAATGCTTTCACAACCTTCGTCATTATTGGGATAGGTGATCACAATATCATAGCCCTTTGAAGATACCATCTTTATTGACCAATCCATTAATTCACCAATAGGCTCACTTTTATTCGTAACTGGATGAAAAGTCATCAAACAATAATCTTTGTTCTTTAAACCTTCAACAAATCTACAAGGAAGCTCTGGGTTATCTCTAAAACTGATTATCCTATCAATAGCAGTCGACCCAACCAAGTGTACATTATTTTTATCAATGATTTCTAGATTCTTAAGGCGATTAAAAGCTTTTTGAGTTGTCACAAAGGATACACTAGACAGATTAGTAATGTTATACCGATAAATATTATCAACAGCTCCTTCAGTAATTACACCACCTCCGATATGAAAAACAGGCAATTTCATAAAGTGCGCTGCTAAAGCTGTGGCATAAGCTTCAATTCTATCTCCATTAACTAAAACCCCATCAAGGTTTGCCCTCTTTAATACTTTGTAAGTCATATTTATTGAATTGGTTAATTCAAAAACCTTCTCGTCGCCATTTTCAGAATACGTATGTATCTCTTCCCCTATTCTAAAACCATCATTCTTAATTTCACTTATTGTATAGCCATATTTTTCTAAAAAATGAAGCCCATTCGGATATATCAATAAGTCAAAATCAGGACTTGAATCTATAACTTTTAACAATTCAAAAGTCAATCCATACTCACAGCGCCAACCGGTGAAAAAACCAATCCTAATCATTATCCAGATATTCCCTTAATATAACTTTATTAACAGGAATGGTTTTTAAGGCTTTCTTACCGATCACTTCATCTTTCTCAGTTGGTAAAAATCCCGTTCCGGGTCTTTTGTAACAAATGTCTTCTTTCTTAATAATTTCACCCGGCAAAATATTCCTTTTACTTACAATACTTTTTCGAGCCACACTTGTTATTTCCTTTTCTTGTGCGGAAAATCTTTTAACCGTGTTTCCCATTATTTTTTCCACCCTGCGTATAGACTTCACCAGTTCGACAAATTCTTCTATTGTCGACGACGCCTGATGATCAGGACCCGACAGTCTTCTGTCAAGGGTCACGTGTTTTTCAATAACCGACGCACCCAGAGCTATAGCCGTAATTGCACTTTCATTACCTACGGTGTGGTCTGAAAAACCTACCGGATATCCAAATCTTCGCTCTAGCTCAAGCATAACATTCATATTTACATCTTCACAAGCTACCGGATAATTGCTTATACAATGAAGAATAGTAATATCTTTTTTGAAACTCCTATTTAACAAATTAATTGCAACTTCAATTTCATCATATGTAGCCATCCCTGTGGAAAGAATTATTGGTTTGTTTCTGCCGGCTATATAGTCAAGTATATCTATTGAAAATATTTCTCCTGAAGGAATTTTATAATATGGTAAGTCGAAATTTCTGTCCAGGAATAAAAAACTGTCAAGGTCAAAGGCAGAACAAAGGTAGTCTACTCCAGACTCTTTACATTTCTCATATAATACTTTGTGCTCATCGGGCTTTAGCTGGTGTTTCTTCGCCATTTCTGTCGGTGATTTACTGTTTTCAGCTTTTTTTTGATATTCTGCTTTAAATGCATCCTGAGAATATGTTTTTTCTGGATTACCCAATTGAAATTTTACCGCATCAACACCTATATTTGATAATTTATTTATGTATTCAATTGCTAATTCCAACGAACCGTTATGATTAGGTCCTACCTCAGCAATTATATAAGTTTTCATTACGTCTCCACATAATGATGAATTGAAATACCTTTCATAAATACTAATCGATTTTTAGTTTCAGGGAATTTAACAGGTCGATTCGTTACCATATCTAAAAGAGCTTTTAAATAATTATAACCGGATATATGGGTAAGAGGATATCCTCCTCCAAAACGCGGATTAAAATCAATAAAATATATTTTCCCATTATTATCTTCCACAAAATCTATATCCATATTACCTACATGCCGAAATTTGCAGCTTATGTCTTTAGCCAAATCAATAAACCTATCGGAATAAACTCCACTTGCTTTGTCAGTTTCACCATTACGCATTAATATCTTTTCCCTGACAAATGTATGTACCAAATTACCATTTAGGTCGTTCAATATATCCATTCCGTACTCTTTTCCTTCAATAAACTGCTGTAACAGGTCTTTGTCCTCTTCAAATAAAACCAGTTCTTTTTCACTGCGTATCACTTTTAATCCCACACTACCACTTCCCAACCTTCTTTTCATTATCAAGGGGAAATCCAGAGAATGATTGTTTGAAGTGAAAGCTACTTTTGGTACAGAAATATTATTTTTCAAACAAAAGTCATAGTTTCTTTTCTTGTCCAGGCAATTCATCACAGTTTCATAATCTGAAATAATTACTTCCACACCGTAACTTTTAAAAAGCTCTTTTTTAGATGCAAGAACTGGAATTTCATAATCCATCATAGGTATGATTACATCAATACCGTACTTTATACAATGTTCAATTAAAATGTTTGTATATTTTGACTTATCATCTAAAACACGCGGCGTTAAGAAATATTTAACTTTATCGGAAACCCAGAATCCTGGTGTATTTTTTGATACATCATTAACAAAAATATTTAATGGATACCCCTGCTTTTTAAGTTCCAATGCAAATTCGATGAAATACGTGCGCCTACCTATATTTGTAAATAAAACATTCAAATTAATAACCCTTTCCCATATTTACAACATATTTCAACCTTCCCTCTCGAACATAAACCAATAAATTCTCCACAACTCCTTCTAGATGGGAAGTCATTTGTTTTACATATCCAGCCCTATAAGGAGACAGAACAACGTTATTTAAATTATGGAAGGGATATTCCTTTGATGGATATTTTTTACTATTATCTTCATAAATATCGTTATACCAAACGTCTAACGCAGCTCCCTGAATAGTCCCTTTTAGCAAACCTTCATACAATTCTTTTTTGCCAATTATTTCTGCACGAGAAACATTAATCAAATAAATGCCCTTGTTTAGATACGTAAAGTTATTGAACGAAAGAAGATTACGAGTTTCCTTCGTCAAAGGTAACGTAATAAATAATACATCAGACTCCTTAAGTACATTTGCCAAGCTTGTAAAATGAATTTTCTCCTTAAAATAACTGTTTTCAAACATTACCCTATTACTTTTGGAAAAAACGAGGGCATCTAAGCTAAAGCCTGACAAGTATAGTGCTATTCTTTGACCTATGTTACCAAAACCAAGGAACCCTAGTTTTTTGCCAAAGATTGTATCGGATAAATATGGCAAATCTCTCTCATCGCCACTTGGCCGAAACCAAGTACCTTCCCTCATGAACCTATCGTGGTGATGAGTCTTCTTAAGCAATGTAAATAATAATGAAATGGTATATTCTGCTACATATAGTGCATTTGAATGTGAATTTCCTACTTTTACACCCTTTCGACAAAACATATCGAGATCAAGCTGATTTACACCAGCTCCTGGTACTTGAAATACTTTTAATTTTTCCCCATTGTTTAACACAGTTTTGGAAATATTATTCCCAAGACAAACATCAATATTCCCAATTAGTTTTACTAAATTATTTTCTGAAAAATCGTTTGGTATGATTATCTCATAATCTTTTGATAGACTATCAGTCAAGTATTTTGTATCAGAGGAAGAAAATGGTCGAAGAAATAATAATTTCATGGCTATTTATTTTTATAGATTATCAGCACAGAATTCATAAATTAAATCAATCCCTTCTGCAAACTCGTCATAATCTAAAGCCATTGATACTCTAATATGGTCGTCCCAATTAGCACCAAATGCACTTCCCGGAGTCACGGCAACACCTTTCTTTCTAAGCAATTCTGTAGCAAACTTATCTGAACTTAATCCAGATTTACCTATATTTAAAAATGCAAAAAAACTGCCTTTTGGAGAAACAAAACTAATCTTCTGGCTTTTGGCTAAAGTATTTTCTAGATATAAAACTTTTCTTTTTAAGCCAAGGTTATATTCTCTTAAATAACCATTATCTATTTTAAAAGCTTCACATGCACCCTTTTGGATGAAAGTAGCAGTATTGGTATTCATATGCTGCTGAAGCCTTTCTATTCTATTAATTGTTTTTTCCTCGGCATTAACATAACCAATCCGCCAACCAGTCATTGAACATGATTTGCTAAATCCATTAACGGTAATCACCCTGTCTTGAATCTCCTTGAAGGAGCCGGGACTTATATGGTTTATATTATCAAAAATCAATTTTTCATAAATTTCGTCCGAAAGGATATAACATTCATAACTTCGTACTATTTCTATAAATTGTAGAAAATCGTTATACGAAAACATTTTGCCTGTCGGATTGTTGGGAGAGTTAATAATAATTGCTTTTGTTTTTGAATTTATTGTTTTTTTAAATAATTCCCAGTTGATAGAAAGGTCGCTCTTATTGAAATCAATATTGTGGATTTTACTTGTGGGCTCCGCTATCTTTATCTGCGGTACGATACTAACGTAACATGGAGTAAAATTAATTACCTCATCATAGGGAGAAAGCGTTGCCATTAAAGCTAACAGCAATGCTTGTTTCGCTCCGGGAGTTACTATAATATTTTCCGGATCTGTTTCAATTTGGTTTTCTGATACCAGTTTTTCTGATATCAGTTCTCGTAATTCTATTAAACCTTTCGAATTTGAATACCTGGTATATCCGGCATTTAATGCTTCAATAGTGGCTTTAACAATTGAGTCAGGGGTTGCAAACCCTGGTTCACCTAAGCCGAGTGAGACAATTCTATCACCACGCAGATTCTTTTCTCGTGCGAGCTTGGCAAATTCCAGAGTTAAAGATCTGGTAATCTCAGGTGAAAATTCCATAATTAATAAAAGTCCTCCCTTAACAGAATCAACATAAATGTGAAATCACTTTTTCAATCTGATTTTTAGTTATCGCCACACCACACGGCAAGCAAAGTGATTGCTCCAACAGTTTGGGAGCTTGCTCAATCTTATAAGAATAGCTGTCCTTGTAAGGTTTCTGCAAATGGTTTAATTGCCAGACAGGGCGTGTCTGGATCCCATTATTTCTTAATTCAATCATTAGCGCATCACGATCTTTTCCATATACCTCTTTGTCAATTTGTAAAAGAACCATCCAGTGATTGTTTTCCGCATATTCCGGCACATCGGCAATCTTTAATCCTGCTATTTCTGTAATTGCATCTTTATAGTTTTTATAGATATCTTTTTTCTTTTTCAGAAATTTAGATAACTGCTCCAATTGCGCAACTCCCATGGCTGCCTGGATATTTGTAAGCCGAAAGTTGTAACCGATATTGTCATGTACATAACGAAGCTCATCATCCTTGGCCTGAGTGGTAAGATATTTTGCCTTTTCCGCAAGCTTGCTATCATTCGTCAGGATCATCCCACCGCCACCGGTTGTCATGATTTTGTTTCCGTTGAATGAAAGGCACCCCAAATCCCCTACGGTACCTGTGTGTTTGCCGGCTAAATCACCTGAAATGTAGAGCGTCCCCAGACTCTCCGCCGCATCTTCCACCATAGCAATATTTCGTTCACCGCAAATCCGAGTCAGCTCTCCCAGATTTGCCGCATTACCAAATACATGTACGGGAATAATAGCGGATATCCGTTTATTAGTTGATTTGTTAATAGTATATCCATTTCTAAATTTGGTGTTCTCATGTATGAAATTGATAGTCTTATCAACATTAATATTGTAATAATTATCAGCATCCATAAACACAGACCCTGCCCCATTGTAACGAGCAGCATTGACTGGTGCAATAAACGTAACAGTCGGTGCAATTACTTCATCACCTGGTTGAACTCCGGCAAGTTTCAAGGCAATCTGCAACGCCGCAGTACCATTTACACAGGCAATAGCGTATTTTGCCCCGGTATATTCGGAAATCTTTTCCTCAAAGAGGTCAACGTATTTTCCCGCTGAGGATACCCATTCTGTATCCAGACACTCCTTTACATATTGCCATTCATTGCCTTGTAGGGATGGTACTGTGAGAGGAATCATTCAGATATTTCTATAATTGGGGGAATCAGGGTTAGATATCAACCCATCAGTCAAAATAGAGTTAATTTCCCGCAAGCCATCCGGCACGGTCTTCGTAATGGTATATCCCAGCTCTGTTTGAATCTTGGTAAAGTCCACACGGTAATCTCTGGGATCCTCATCCTTTTGTACGTATTTAATTTTGGCGTTGGGAACAATTTTCAAAATTTCTTCCACAATCATTTTCTTCTGATAATTTTCTTTGGTATCTCCAACATTAAACACATTGTTAGCCATCTTTTTCGTATCACATTCCAGCACCAATACGCAAGCTCTCGCTAAATCTTCAACATGACAATAAGATCGCCAGAATTGTTCACCAAAAACAACCAATTCTTTTCCTAACGTTACGTCTCGCATAAATTCATTAACGGTTAGATCAAACCGTAACCGAGGAGAAAGACCATATACCGTTGAGAATCTAAGCACTGAGGCTGCTATTCCATTTACAGGATTACTATTCAATAAATAATCCTCAAACTTTACCTTCAATTCTGCATAAAGCGACACCGGTCTCAATGGGGAATCTTCATTTACGTAACCATTCCCTTCCATCTTACCGTAATTGCTGCAAGTTGAAGCAAAAATAAACTGTTGAATATTGCTCGTTTCCGAACAAAGATCAAACAACTTTTTTGTGGCATCCCAATTAATGGTTTTTGCTAATTCCTGCTGTTTTGCGCATGCAGGGTCTCCAACTATAGCAGCCAGGTGTACAACAGCATCCATACCCTCAATACCTCTTTTCAGATCATCTTCATTCCTGATATCCCCTTTTGTGAATTCAAAATTGTGATGATTGTAAACGCTTATAAGAGACTCTCCGCCAAAGGTCAGATTATCCAGTGCCCTGACCATGTAATCTTTTTCCAACAACTGTCGGACCAACACAGAACCAATGTAACCAGCTGCTCCAGTAACAAGTATATTTTTCATAATAATTGAGCCCTATAATAATTTCTGACTATTTATCGTCTTCTCTATAAATGCTGACTTTACCGTATATTCCACTAAATAATTTTTGTTATGAATTAAATGCACAGTTAGTGTAATTGCAGATTATGATATTTTTTGTAGAGGTTTTCATTTCTTAGAAGTTCTTCGTGTGTACCTATTTCCACAATTTCCCCTTTATCAAGAACCACAATTCGATCTGCATCCTTAATAGTAGATAGACGATGAGCAACAATAATCATCGTTCTGTTCATTGATAAATCTTTCAATGCTTTTTTGATTAACGATTCCGTAACTGAATCGAGTGCACTTGTTGCCTCGTCTAATATCAGAATCGGGCTATCACGCAGAAACGCCCTGGCAATTGCAACCCTCTGTCGCTGACCACCTGACAATCTGACACCCCTTTCACCTAATACAGTCTTTTCTTTTTCTGGAAGATTATTTATAAACTCCTCCGCTCTGGCTCGCCGCACCACAGCCCAAAACTCATCATCAGTACATTGCTCTACGCTGTATTTAATATTATTCTCCACTGTATCATTAAAGATAAAAGTATCCTGACTTACAACGCTAACCAGATGCTTCCAACTATCACGGCGAATTTCTGTAATATTAGCACCATCGATATAAATATTGCCAATTGTCGAATCATATAATCTTAACAATAATCGAATAAAAGTAGTTTTGCCTGCTCCGGACTCTCCCACTATTGCAACTCGCTCATTTTTACCAATAGTCAAGTTAATATCCTTCAGTACAAAATCCCCTTTATCATGATAAGAAAAACTTATTCCATCAAAGACTATCATACTCTCAAATCTCGACTTTACCAAATTCCCCCATTGTTGAGATGGCAGAGAATTATCGTCGAATATCATTTTCAAATATACAATACCCGAAGTATATTCAGCAACTCTTATCCTTGCATCATTTATAGCGGTCATACACGGAACTATCCTGCTTACTATAAACAAGAACACCAGAATTGAAGCACCTGCCACGTTAAATACTGAAACAGCAAGGTAGATAATAAAACAAATAAGTCCGGAACTTAATACACCTTCGGTAAAGCTAGAACCGGCCTGGTTGTATACTATCCGGTTTACGTTATTAAGGAAATCTGTTGTCATTCCTTTGAACCGTTTAAGCTCTCTCTTCTCAGTTGCATACGACTTTATAACATCGATACCCTGGTAAACGCTTATAAGATATGCGTTAAAGCTGGCTTTTATCTTTGTATTACGCTTACCAAACCTGCGAAGTTGCTTTACAAACACTGCCAGCACCTTGTACCGTAACAAGGCTATGAGAATGATAACCATTGACAGTTTCCATGATATAAACACAATGAAAAAAGTATAAACCAGCATAAACGCCGTATTGACAATAATTAGATTTACAAAGTTTATAGACTGCCCTACAAGTTCCACTTCATTGATTAAAATACTTACCATTTTTCCGCTTGAAATTGAGTGAAAATATTCCATGGGTGAGCTTACAATTTTTCTAAACCCATCATCCCTGATTTGTTTCATAATTGGATTATATGTCCAGGCAGACATGACATGCGTGAAATGTACTACGGCAAACCGACAGACAATAACTGAAAAAATAATCAGGATAAAGCTCAAGACGCCAGGCCCAATCCCTAAAAGCTTCATCCCCCCTAATAGATATTTGAACTTCCCATCATCCAGGAAACTCTCACCTTCCTGAATATACCCGATCAATGGGAAAAACAAACCAATTCCGATACCTTCAAAGATCACACTGGATAATATTAAACATATAAGCAGTACTAGTTTTTTTTTGTATATCCAGAAATATCTTCTAAAAAGCCACAGGTTCTTCATTGCTTACTGTTGATTCCATGTATAATATCGATGAGGAGGTTCTTTATTTGTGAGACAAAAACCTCACTAACTCTAACACTACAGACTTCTCACTCATCTGAATGATATAGTCTGGAATGTATTCACGCTATGTTAAGTTTTGGTATTTGCAAATGTTATTAATAATAGGAGTAAAATGGGGATTTCCTCATATGGTCTTTTGTCTAATCATACAATTTTTGTTGAATTCCTTAAATCTTTCCAAAAGAACTTTTATACCTGTAGATAGACCAACTCCTGGAGCCTTATCACTATCAAGGTTGTTTTTTTCAGGTCCAATCTGTCTTATATTTTCTAACCTTCAACCCCGCCTGCATTAAAATCTCTATTCTCGCCTAGACCCTTATTTTATTATCTTCCATTAAGTGGCACAAAAAATCTTCAGTTAAATGGCCATTAGTTGGCAATCCGCAAGATTCAATTAAAGGCCCTGACATTTTTGTGAATTCTTCTTCACTCATATTCCATAACTTATCGAATTTTTCATGAAATTCATCTTTACGTGAAAACATGAACAAGGGTTGAAAATTATAAAAACGGTGATTTGTATTTATGTAAAAAAACATAGCCTTTTTTCCATAACACAAAGATTCTATAAAAGTAGAAGATGTATTTAATGAAATACTAAAGTCGCAAATATCCATTAACTGATATGTTAACTTGTGTACAGGTTGATCTTCTTCCTTGTCAGTTACAAAAATATATCGATCCTTTGGATATCTTGCTGAAATCTTCAAAAAATAGGGATTATCTAAAAATTGACTTTTTAAAGACGCAGGCCCTTTAGCTTTAATTATTAAAAGTATATTATCATATTCAGCAATCAGACCAAAAACCGCATCAATAAATAAATTTATTATTCTTTTAGCATCATGATGTATTTCAGCAGTTATCGATGTCGGGTAAACTGCAACTATTTTACTCTCACTATTAACATTAAGGCCAAGATCGGTTAGAAAAGTCTCACGATCCGTTTTATTACGAGAAATAAAATCAGTTATCATGGGGCCTGTAACGTAAAAATTTTTTATATTTTTATTCGTTCTAAAATTAATATCCCTGTATTTTTCACCTATTATACCCATCGTTCCTGCTTGTATATAAAACATCCCAACAGGGCTGTAATCGCCATCAAGGAACGACACAGATCGCCCATTTTTCTTTTCTAAAATAACTTCAGCTATGGATGGCATAATACTCCATAAGCCTCGCTGGAATAAGTGAAGGCGTATTGGTACGTGTTTATAGAAATTATTTAACACTAAATAGTTAAAATATACCCTGATTAAGGAATAGCTTAACAAATGGCCTAATTTGCCTGCATTTAAACTGTTTCTCAACACGCATATTATTCCTAAAAGAAAGTGTTTCCAAATTTCACCAACGTAAGGGAACAGACTACTTGCTGCTATGCCATCAGGCACTGATGGAATCAGGGATTTTTTAGTATCAAACAAAACAAAGATTCTCGAAGGATTCACAACTTTATTGGTTAACAATAGTATTGCTTCCTTTCTAATGGCGATATCACTCCATGCAGGAGAAAAAACCATGTAGAAATCACGATTTGAATAATAATTTTTTCTTGTCATGGATAACTTACCCAATAAAACAAGAAAACATTTGTAACCAATTAATAATAAAAACCTCATATATTCCTCGCAATTTTGAAATAGATTATTCAAAAAAGCCAGGATTCTTACATGAAACGAAACGTTAATACTCAAATCCTTAAAATAAATAAGAAAAATCTGTGTAAGCCACAAGTTTGAACTCAAGAACACAATCTTTTCTATATTATCCCTCTCTTTTATGTTTCTTAAGGTATAAAGCTTCTCTGCCATTGGAACTGCAATTTTATGCAAAATATGTAACTTAACTGTATCTATCAAACTGGCAGGCACATCCAACCTCGAGAAAATTTTCTTTAAACAAAGATTCCAACTAAATCTATCAAACAGCCACTCTACAAAATAATATATACGTTCCTGGTCATGAATATTATAGCCATGAAAAATCATTGGAGTTTTTTGAATAAAGCCACATTTTGTTAATATTTTGGAAAAAGGATTGAGAAAAAGTGAATGACCAAAATAATAAATGGGCTCCTTTGGATAAAACACTTTCATAATCAACGAAATCATGGTAAGTTTTTCAATTACTATTAGGCGGGCCATCTAAAATCTCATTGTTTACTTATCACTTTTTCAAAAGTGTCTTCAACAATTTTATTATCCTGTCTGGTAACATCCTTTTGCAATAATATTTGATAAACAATTTGAGGCATTCAATATAATTTCCAACAGATTTTGCACAATGCACTTTTACCTTGTAACTTATAAGATTTGACCAATTACTCCATTCTTTATCGGAAACCTTAGTTAAGTTTACAACATGGTCTCCCCCTTTCACGGCCACTTGTTCCAGATGATCCTCTATATCATTGATAAGTTTGTTTTCTAAGGCATAATGCCAGATAGGTGATTCTGGTAGAGGAATCAAATAATTTAAGGAATAGTACCGTACGCCTACTTCCTTTAAAAAATCGATAGATTCCTGAATGGTATCTCGCGTTTCTCCAGGTGAACCAATTACTAATTGTACAGTTGAGTATATTCCTACCTTTCTGGTTAAAAGTGTAGCATCGAGGTTCTGTCTTCTGGTTATCCCTTTTTTATATTCTTTTAAAATCTTATCCGATCCAGATTCCTGACCGTAAAGCAAATTGAAACAACCGGTTTCATACATTCTTGTGAGCATCTTTTCTGATATATTGTCTACCCGAGCACTTGTTCTGTAAGCTATCTTTAAATTATTCTTATCAATTTCATCACAAAGTTCAAATACCCATTTCATGTTTCCATTAAATAGTTCATCCCTGAAAGCAAGACCATTAATACCAAATTTCTCCTGTACATATTCAATATGTTTTATAACGTAATCCACACTGTGTTTTCGATATCCTTTCATATGTCTGTAACAGAATGAACATCGATGCGTACAACCACGCGCTGTTACTATAGGCAGGAATACGTCAACTTCGTTGAGCTTTTTACTGATACTCTCATAAACCCCCTGATCAGACATATCTTCCCTATATGTGTCTAATAGTAGCTGTTTTTTAAGATAATACTTTTCAATATCCACCAGATGATATGCAGGGTAAGGAATATCATCCAAATCTTCTATCTGAGAAACAGGCTGATTCCTCTTTATCTCATTATTAAAATATGATATTCCGGGAATATCAGTCCATTGCTTTTTACTATCAAACCTATCTACAAAAACCGGCAGATTCGTTTCAACTTCACCGTGAAAGACAACATCAATTGCTGCTTTGGTAAGTAAAAGATCGTAAACAGAAGAAAGAGCACCACCTGCCATCTGAATGATGCTCGGATAATCCTTTTTGACTTGTATTGAAAGATTTTTAGCCCATCCATAGGACATTGCAATACCTCCATAGCCAATTACATCAGGACTGAAATCCTCAATAATTTTCTTAAGCATTAAATAGCCCCATCTATCTTCATAGGGAAAATCATACAAATACAAATCATGAATCTTTACATTTTTTCCTAACCTTTCCAGAATACCCCCAACATACATTAGCCCTAATGGAAATGGAATATCGCCCTCGCACATTTCACGCCTGGAAGGTACATGTATCAATAAAACATTATTCATCATCTTTTGTTATTTTTTACATTGTAAATTGATAGTTGACGTAATTAAATAACCCCAAATCATTATCAATCTATTATTTTTGATTTACATCCGTGACAGAATACTACAAAAGGCTAGAGAAAGGTCAGTAAAGAGGGAGTTTCTTATACTTCTAAGATGGGAGATAGCTATTTCCTGTCTTTGCCTATATCTGGAAAGAGATCTATCTAATACAATCTTCAGCCCAAAGAGGACAATTGAAATAGTTATACAATCATTATTATTCCAGGTTTTATAACTCACTTATAATGAGGTATGTTATAAACTTGACTTGGCCGTTACTATTGTTGGTTTATTACATTTAAGAGGAACTATACTGCATCTGATATCCCATAACATAGTTGTATACAAAGTTATCAGCAGAAAAAATCTCTAATTGACTTTTTATGGGTGTCTGTATATTTTATGAACATAGATTTATATTCAGTATAGGGGAAGTTTTAATTACCCATTCGTTCTCTAGTTTTTTCATACTCTTCAATTCTTTTGACATCTCCATTTACCATCAATTCCCTTAATCCGAGCAATTCGACTGAATTAAAATTCTTTGATATCACTGCTGTTATGTCAGTTGCATCTGCAAGATCTAATAGAAACTCTTCTAGATTGCCACTATATTGTTCTAATATTTTTTCTTTATAAGTAAAATACCACTCAGATCCCGGATAAGGAGTGGCCATGAATGGATAATTCTGTATCCCCAGCCGATCCCATGCTTTTACGCTTATTTTAATACTCTCAAAGGACTCATCAGGAAATCCAATAATCTGATTCGGTATGGGCCTGATGCCTGCCTTGAGGGTCACAACTACAGCCTCCTCATTTTTTTTGCTGTTTGATCCCTTTCCTAAGGATTTTAATATCTTGTCGGAAAAGGACTCTAGTCCGTAATCCAGGTACGAACAACCAATAGCCCTTAAACGATTTAGCAGGTCCATGTTTACCTGTGCAGCATGAGCAGTAGTGCCCCAGTGAATCCCCTTGCAAAAGCTGGCATCATGCTCCCTGTTTTGTTTAACACATTCAGGCTGAAAACCCATCTGCTTCCACAAAAGGGAAAACTTATCGAACCATTCCTTATCATTGGCAAGGCCTGCAAAATTCTCATCTAGAAACACTACAAAATCAATATCGAATTCGTCTTTGGCCTTTTTCACAAGCTCGATAACATACTCCGGACTGTGCGCCCTTACCTTTCTCTTATGCGTAAGAAAAACATCCAGCTCTCCATCTTCTCTCTTTTTTGTTGTTAACTCACCACTCAGTCCCAAGTGGAAACAAAACTTACACGAAAACCGGCAGCCATAACTGCACATTATCTCCAGCCTCTTCCTGGATAGCATCGCCTCTTCGCTGAGTAAAAGGCTGCTTCCCCTAAAATATATCTCAACTGGAAAAAGATCCCATGCGGGGAACGGAAGCTTATCCAAATCATTGATTAGTGGCCTTTCTGGATTTAAATGGCTTCGCCCTGATGAATCTCTCCATATTATACCCTGAATATCATCCCATTTATTCTTGCCTATCGCTACACGCCTTAACACCTCCGGGAATGTCACATACCCTTCACCTATTACACCCACATCAACCTCCTGAAGGAAGTTCATAATATCGTAGGGAATAGGCGTGATCACACCACCACCCAATACGATAAGGCTTGATGGAGACTCTTCCCTGGCAAACTTAACCAACTTTCTAATAAAACCATAAGTAGTAACAAGGCCACCAGTAGCGATAACATCCCATTTATCTGTTCTAAGTACAGATTTTATCTCATTATCAGTAGGCCTCCATGCATTAGCATCAAAAATTTGAAGTTGATGCCCCTCCTTGAGTATGATTGCACTTAACTGGGCTAATCCATAAGGAACATGTCTAGGCTTATCCTGGTAACGGATAACAGGATTAATCAATAGGATTTTAGCCATTAGTTGTCCTCTTTAGACCGGCCGATAAAGGAATGAATTCAACGCCATCACCGAACAAGATTCCACCTTCAGTACAATTATAGGTTTTACATGAGGCAAGCGGTGCCATCTTCAAAAATATTTCATTGTACCAACAATAAGCCATATCTGTTATCCACGTTTCTTTTAAATAAGGGTTATATACTTCAATCAATCCAGTTTCAGGTTTTTCAGGAAATACTTCCATAAGAAACTCATAATATTGTGTATTTATAACTTTTGTACCTGGCGGATACGAATTGTCCATTCCAACTACTACTACATCCTTACTTTCTAATACAGAGTGAGAAAATACCCACGCAGATGTTCCAACATTACCACCAGTTACCATACAGGGAATTTTGTTAAATTGAAAAACCTTTCTCGAAATACTATCTTCCTTTTCATAATCATCGTAAAGGGGATTCCACCAATAAAGTTCCATGCCCGCACTCAAACAACGCTCAGTAATCTCCGGATTTATACACGTAGAAATAATCGTCTTTATTTTGGGTCCGTAACAATTAACTAGTTCAATTAGCTCCTCATTACGAGCTAATTCATCAGTGTTTAGCTCAGGGTCTAAATCCTGACGTTGAAAATAATCATCCTCTGGACGTTCAGACAACTTAGGATCGCCAAACCATCTGATCATTCGGTTTAACCAATGTGGATCCACGGTAACCAAAAAATCTGGAATCAAACCATTTCGAAGACATTGTCCCAAAGAACCATCTACGGCAACGATATAACCCTTGAAATCAGAATTCTTAATAAGTTCAATTGATTCGTTTCTATGTAAACTTGGTCCGGCAGAAATTATAATTGACGATTTCTGTTCATTCTCTACCAATTGCTCTTTGAGATCTTTAATAGTATTTCTGATGTATGGTGTATTCTTCCTGGCATGATCCATACCAATTTCTGCTGTCTTTTTTAATGTAACATCAGATATCAATTGTATCTGTTGTTCATTTAGTTTTTTCATCATCTCCATCCCAAATAAATTTATCACCTTTCATAACAAAAGCAATACTTCCTCCCAGTTTTTCCATGGCCTTGCTTTCAAACATTTTAGAAAAAGCATCCTCTTCCTTTGAGCTTTCTTTCCCCTTATCTTCTTTTACTTTATAATTCCCTTTTAGAAATTTACTCATTTTCAATCCTCCTGGTTTTAGCCTTAAGATTTAATTAAGATATCTACTTTTTACCACTTATATGCCAGTTCTGCATCTATTTCATTCTCTCTTAAGAAGTCCAACTCATTAAAAACTTTTCTGAATGCCTTGGAAACATCTCTCATATCCTCAATCCCATTCGGGCGATTAATATGATAAAACCAAATAAATTTTTCATTTATTAGATTCTCTGCCACTTGAAAGGCTCCCGCTTTATAATCCCCTTTATATTCAGATAAATGACAAGACCAGGGGCATTGATCCCTGCCATAAGCAATCTTCTTTAAGAAAATAGGATTTTCATTCATCAAACGCAAGTAACCGAACCCAACGGGTATTCCTTCAGCCCTGAGCGCTGCCAATATTTTCTCCCTCTCTACACCAGTTACACTCGCATCATAAAACACAGGAAATACATGTGGAACTGTTTCCGATTGTACCGCTGGAATGGAAACACCTCTTAAACGACTTACTTCCTCAACTAAATAGCAAGCATTTTCAGTCCTGACACGATTATTTTCATCCAATTTATCAAGTTGGGCTATTCCTAGAGCGGCGGTCAATTCTGTCATCCTAAAGTTCATACCAACAATGTTAACTAAAGAGTCATCACTCCATGTGTCATCAGGAATAGATTCACCGTGATTTCTGATTAGACGCATCTTCCTGGCTAAATCCGGATCCCTGGTAATCACCATACCCCCTTCACCCGTCATCATATTCTTAGTCTCCTGGAAACTAAAAATACCTGCGTCTCCAATGGTACCAACATATCTCCCTTTATATTTCGTACCAGGAGCTTGTGCACAATCTTCTATTACAATCAGATTATATTGTCTTGCAATGCTCATAATGGCATCCATATCAGCAGCATTTCCCAGAAGATGAACAACCAGGATTGCCTTTGTCTTTGGACTAATTGCTTGTTCTACCTGCGCAGGATTAAGACAAAAAGTATTCATGTCCACATCAACAAACACTGGTATTGAATTGAAAAGCAAAATACTGGTAGCAGTAGCACTAAAAGACATACATGTTGTAATCACCTCATCGCCCGGCCCTATACCGGCAGCCCCAAGCGCAGCAGAAAGGCCTGAAGTAGCAGAATTTACTGATATAGAATAGGGCACATCAAACTTCTTACTGAATTCTGCTTCAAATCTTCGTACCATTCTACCTCCGAGAAAAGTGAAGTACTGCCCTTCAAATTTCTCTGCCGCTAAAGAAGGCAAGACCAACTGCTCTTCAATGCCTTGAGTCTGGCTTCCCATAAACCTGGAAAACTCTTTATTCTGCAATACTTGATTAACAAGTTCCTGCTCTTGTCTATCAATCACTACAGAGGAATGAAATGGTCTCTCTCTAACAGGAGTACCACCGAAAATAGCTAATTTAGACATATTTCCTCTCTCTTTTTTGCCAATACTATAAACCTATCAGCATTATTAATATTAAACATGGTTAATCCTTGAATTAAATTCACCATTTTTTTTAGGCCGGTAACCAGATATTTGCTGCATATATATTTATCTAGAAACGATAAATTTACAGACACTGGCAAACCCACAATTTGAACAATCTCAAAACCGGTTGATTTTAAACAATATCTCATAGAATTAAGAGTGGGAATCCCCTGCACATTGTCCCCAAACCTCTTAAACAAAGAGTTTCCATTCTTGTAATATCTTGATTTCCCTTGATGACACTTAATAAGTAAAAATCCATCAGGCACCAACATATCGTTTATTTCCAATAAGCTCTTTTTTAAATTGACAAAATAGTAATTTGATTCCTGTAATGATATCAAAGTAAACTTTATATTGAGTAGTTCTGGTGAAATATTGTCGGGGAAATTACCTGTAAATACATCCAAACCTTTTTCCCTGGCAAAGCGTGAAGCTTTTTCCTGTGGTTCTAAGCCATAAGCACGAAATCCAACTGTTTTAAGGAGGTAGCAAAATCTCCCTGTAAAAGCTCCTATATCCAATGCATTCCCTTTTGGCTTAATCCATTTTCTTAAGAGTAATGTGATATCATTACGATGAACTAATGACCTTGGCAGTCTTTCTAATAATGAAAACAATTTACCTTTTTTTATTGGTATCGTCGGGTCATCAAATTGAGAAGTAATTTGATTTGTATCTACCTTTGATAGACAATCTAACACTTCTGATTTATCCAGACGGGGACGAGGATACAAAACTCCACACTCTGTACATGTGTAAATTGTGCCAAATCCTCCACTCCTGTATTCCTGATCCTGTCTATATAAGCTGGCATGTTGATGATGGCAAAATGGACAATCGAAAAGCATTATTAAATTTCTACTTTCAACGGTTTACCGTTTCTTTTTGCAGATTCCAGCATTGTAAAACATAATGCCAAAGAGTAAAGGCCATCCTCTCCTGTACAATTGACTTCAGGTTCTTCCCCTTTTACTACGGCAGCAATATCATTTACGGCCTCCACAAATCTATCCTTTTCATTTATTGATTCCTGCTGTTTTGAAAACAACTCCCTGTACCCGGTATACCTTAGACTTTCATTATAGGCAAACCACTCAACAGAATCCCTGCTTTCATTTTCTGAAATTCGGACTCTTCCATTATCACCAATAATATCTATTTCAAAAATAAAATCCTCTCGCTTCCTTCTAGAATTTACAGTACAGATGATGTCTTCTTCAAAAACTATCCATCCGGATGCGGTAGGGTCAATACAGTCAAGGTCGAACGATATTCCGCTAACAATCTCCGGTTTCTTTTGGATAACCATCCGGACAGCATCAAATAAGTGGGCTCCCATGTTAAATATTCGTGCCGGATAATAAGCATTTACCGCCTTTATCTTTCCAATTTTACCCTCTTGAACCGTTCTCCTTGCGAATAAATAATTATCATCCCATCTGCGAAGGTAGTTCACAGCCAGCACCACCCCTCTTTTGTCACTAATTCGCACCATCTCCTTTGCTTCATTTACAGTCAAAGCAATAGGTTTTTCGCAAAATATCCCTTTTATCCCTGGACACTCGATCAGTTCCCTTAAGACACTGTAATGGTTTTCCCCAGGCGTACAGACCGACGCTATATCTACGTTTAAGTTATCTATTAATTCGTGAATTGTTTTAAAAACTGGTATATCGCTGTAATACTGCTTGAATATACTAATGTTTTCATCATTAATTTCAACAGCACCAATTAATTCAGTCATTTCACATTTTTCATATGCAGACACATGGCTCCATGTTCTTTTTCTTAAAGAGTCCAGGCCAAGTTTAAAGCCGATGTTTCCTAAACCAATAACAGCAGCTTTTAGCATTCCTGTTTATTTAAATTATAGAAAAATGGATTTTTATTTACTAATTTCTTAATTTTTCGAAAATCTTAGGAATATCACACCGGTCTTTGCACTTAAAATCACAGGAAAAGTTGCCGCTTATATGCATTTCTCTGAATTTAGTATACTTTTCACCATTCCATATTTCTTTTAATGTCTGTTTCTTAATACTCCCCATTTCCATTTCCGCGTTATAATCTTGGGTGCAAGGGACGACTGCCCCGTTAGACATAACACTTAAAGAAGTCCAGGGAAATTCACAATATTGTACTGAGTAATGAGAACGATTCTTATAGTCTTTATTCTCATTTTGATAATACCACCTATTATCCTGGCTTTTTACATAGGCAAATACTGGGTATTTCTCCCACAGCGACATAAATTCCTTCTGAAGCTGGATATTATTTCCTTCTTCTGAGAAAGAAATCATGGTAATTATTATCTTTGTTTTTATTTTTGAATTATTCTTTTTAAAATCGAATATTGCCAAAATATCATCAAATGATTGTTGGAAATTGTTAATTTCACCCCTGACAGCTTTTTGACCTTTATCGTCTAGTGTGTCCATAGAGAATTTAATAACATCAAGGCCAGCCTCCATTAATTCAATAATTCTCTTTTGCTTTATATTTGCCGGAACACATGAAAAATAAGTTGTGATATTTCTGTCGGTACATGCTTGTACTCTTTTTACAATCTTTGGATCAAGAAGAGGTTCACCATATCCATGTAGGCTCAAACATTTAGACATGACGTAAAAATAAAAAGAATTTTCAGTTTGATGATGCTCTTCGATTTCGTATTTTCCTCTTATAAAATTCCAGAAATCATCTAAATCCTTTGCGTCATGTATCTCGATTTGGTCTAAAACATTCTCAAAATCTTCATCTCCTATGTGCATAACTTTCCTATTCATGAGATTTGTTCGAGGGCACATCTGACAAGACATATTACAATTATTTGTTGTCTCAATATTAAACACATGAGGATTGTTATTTCTTAACGCCTCTAATCGTTCAAAAACATCTTTTGAAGACAAATCATTTATCTGCCTGGAAAGAATTTCTTTCTTTAAGCAATCTGTTTTCTGAAAGAAACTAATATCAAACATTTTCTATCCAATTCTTCATTTTTGATTAGGAAATGAGTTTAAGCGAAGACGAATACACTCTCACCACGCTGTCCAGCCACCATCAACAACTAAATTGGCACCTGTCATATATGAAGATGCATCAGAAAGCAAAAACAAAACTGATCCATTGTATTCATCTGGATTTGCCATTCTAGACAACGGCGTCCTCTCGCTGTATGCATCTACAAAGGATTTATTTTGGCCATCACTTACACCACCCAAAGTAAGTGTATTTACCCTGATATTCTTTTCTCTCCAATAGATAGCAAGATATCTAGTAAGGTTTAGAATGGCACTTTTAGCCACACAATAGCTAGCCGGCTTAGTAAAAGTACTGCCTTCAGAATTTACTATATTTTTATAAATCCTGGGGTCTGGAGAATTAATTCCATAAACGGAAGAAATATTCAAAATGACACCTCCTCCATTTTCAACCATCAACTTTCCTACATGTTGAGCACAAAAAAACATTCCAGTAACATCAACATCTAAAGACCTTTTCCATGCAGTTTCGCTGAAATCTTCGAAAGGAGTAAAATTATCTCCCTTGTTATCTGCCGGACTGGAATAGGATGCATTATTTATTAATCCATTAATAACACCAAATTTCTTAGCTACATTTTGAACCGCTAAGTCTACTGATTCCCTTTTTGAAACATCAATTTCTACAGCCCACCCACCTATTTGTTCTGCCACAGACAGTGCTTTTTCATAATCACGTCCGCCAATTACTACCTTTGCTCCTGCTGCTGCTAAAGCCTTACTAAATTGTTTTCCTAAAAGTCCATATCCCCCAGTAATTAGTATCACTTTATTATCCAGGGAGAATAAATTATAAATATATTCTTTATTCATAACTTTAATAGAATCTAGATATCGTAGTAATCAATTTTCACCTAGAGGGCATGATCGTCTTTGATATAAAATTTCAATAATCCATATCAATAAATTTCTTTTGAATGTTAAGATTCCAGATCTTTGGAGAATTAATCAAATTAATAAATCTTTCAGTGCTTTTACCATCACCAAAGTAATCTGATGGGGCATACGGAATCTGTTCCACTCTCTTTATCGCATTAAGAATCTCTTCTTTAGACTCTTTAGTATTAATGATAGTTTCATGTGAAAATCGCCCATTTTGTCGATCTCCAATATTAATAGTAGGAATTGAGTAAATAGGCGCTTCTCTAATACCTGCGCTGGAATTGCCTATTATAAACTTACAGTGTTTGAGCAATACAAGAAAAGACTCAAAACGAATTGATGAAAATATTCTGAAACAGGGATTGTCTCTTTGTCGTTCTATTTCCTCTATAATTATATCCGCACCGGTATCATTACTTGGAAATACTACCACATAGTTTTTTTCTGATGCGACAAGAGCATCCATGACTATCCGAGTATTGTCCAGCAAATTGTGCAAACTGGTAGTAACCGAATGATATACAAAAATTGCATATTCATCATATGGGATGTCGTAATATTCTTTTATCTCAAGCAAAGGTGGCAAATCAGGGGAAATCATTAAGTCGATATCCGGTGAACCAATAACATAAATGCTTGACTCTTCCTCGCCCATTTGAAGTAACCGTCTTTTTGCTTCATTATTAGCAACAAAATGAATATGGGCTAATTTAGACACAGCATGTCTAATTGATTCGTCAATAGTTCCAGAAACCTCGCCTCCCTCAATGTGAACCACTATAATATTGTTTAACGCCCCTACAATGACCCCTGCAAGGGATTCAGCACGGTCACCATGAATTATGATCATATCCGGTTTCAATGCATATACATAACTGCCAAAACCTTGTATCGTGTTAGCAAGAATTGTATCCATTGAATCATGGGATCTTTGATTCATAAAGGCATATACATTGCTAAAACCACATTTTTGAACCTCACTATTTGTACCACCATATTTGGGCTCCATATGCATGCCAGTAACAAAAATATAAACTTCAAAATCTGTTTCTTTCTCAACTGCCTTAATTAAGGACTTTTGTTTGCCGAAATCAGCTCTCGTTCCTGTAAGGAATAGTATTTTTTTCTTTTCACTCATCGATCATATTATGAGAAACTTGCGAGTCTTTCGGGATATCTACTTTAGCAGTTTTGCCCAAAACCTCTTCATATTTGCCGGCAAGAATTTCACCACTTCCAGGACGCTTTACCCATAAATTTTCCCTGGTAAAAGGTTCATCTTTTTTTATAGGACGAATAGTTACAACAGAAGCGTAAGCAAAATCAATAGTAGGTTGTTCTTCAGGCAAAATCTCTTTTTTGCCACCTAGCGCCTCATGAATTGCCTTAGAACCTTCAATCAACTCTTTCAACTCAACTGGATCAATTGAAAGTGGAATATCTGGTCCGGGCCATTGTTTGGAAGAAGTAAAATGTTTTTCCAGAATTGAAGCCCCCAGAGCAACAGAGGCAAAACATGTATAATTTCCTAGTGAATGATCACTTAAACCCAAGACAGCAGCAGGAAAACACTTCGCTATTTCATTAAGAGCTCCAAGCTGCACCTTGTCGTATGGAGTAGGATACATAGAAACACAATGTAATAATGCATAAGGAATTTGATTAGCCTCAAAAATTTTTACAGCTCTTCCTATACTTTCTATATTGTTCATCCCAGTACTTAAGATAACAGGTTTTTTTAAAGATGCGATATGCTCAACAAGTGGATAGTTATTACATTCTCCTGAGCCTATCTTGTAAGCTAAAACCCCCATTTTTTCGAGACGGTCCGCAGCAGATCGAGAAAAAGGTGTGCTGAGATAAATCATCCCTTTGGATTCAACATAATTTTTTAGTTCTACTTCCTCTGTTTCGTTCAATGCACAACGGCTCATAATTTCCCATATAGAAACATCCGCGTTGGCGGGAATAACATTATTATTTATCATCTCATCCTCGATAATATGGCACTGAAATTTAACACATTCAGCCCCTGCTGCATGCGCATCATCCACCATTTTTATTGCTTTTCTCAAGTCGCCCTCATGATTAATTCCTATTTCCGGAATTATGAATGGAAGATATTGCGATCCGATTTTTCGTTGTCCTATTGTGATTGCATTCATTTTACATCTGATTATATATTTCTATTTAATAATTTTATCTTGATGTTGTGCAATGAATTCTGCTATTTTAAAATCAATCGGTTCATCTATATCGATTGACTTCTCAAGGCTCATAATATGTATTCCTGTAGGATTAGTAATAATAAGATTCTTCTCGAACAACACATCTCTCTTAGTGGCAAAAGCCGCTCCATTGGGTATACACATATCAGGTAAAGATTGAACAACCCCACGTTCACCACCGTATTCACCTTCCATGAATAAATGTGCCTTATAACCATCAACAGAAAACATCCACTCCGGTCTTTCATGTATTTTCCTGGAAGTAACAGCTGATTCCAGATCTGGATTATCCAATAATATCTTAATACAAGCATCAATGTCCTCACTTGTACAAAACGGAGTAGTAGGCTGAAGTGTTACAACGATATCAATTTTCTGGAAAGTTTCTTCTTCCAAATATTTAACAGCATGCTGTGTAACATACTCCGATGGTACATCCTCAGACAACTCTGTTGGTCGTACAAAAGGAACCTCTGCTCCAAAATCCCTTGAAATCCTTATTATTTCTTGATGGTCTGAAGAAACGATTACTCTCTGCATCAATTTACTGCCTAACGCCGCCTTAATCATATAGCCAATCAACGGAATACCATTAAGTAGTTTTAAATTCTTTAATGGAGTTCGCTTGGAACCTCCACGAGCGTGAATAATACCTACAATATTAGAACTATTCTCTTTTGTCATAAGCAAGAATTTTCGTCCTTAAAATTACCACCAATAACTTCATACTTCTTAATTGTTATTTTGAAGTTTTAATTTGCGTAACTTGCCCATTTCAACTCACTCACACCAGGTGAAAACAAATTGCATACCTTTGCAACCAATTTGAATATTTTTCAAAAACAAGAAAATTTTTCATTTGACATGAGCTAAGCTCAGCTTTGTTAGCATTTATAAGCATTTTTCTCACGACACTAATTACTTTGTTAACAAAACAGCAACTATATGCAGACCAATTCCCTCTCAGTTACACATAAAAAAACACGCAACATTTCACTATACAATTACTTATATCAATATGCCGGTTGTTTTTTATTCCCTAAGCGTAACAACCTTTACATCTTCCTGTTCTTTGCAAAAACCGTCTATTTCATCCTTATTAAAAGAGGCAAGGATTAAAACGCTGGCGCTAGACTTCAAAAACTCATCCATATCAACTATCTTATAACCAAACCATTCTTCACCTTTTTTATTATCATCAACTACATAACCGAGTTCCAATCCAAGTTCTTTTAGCACTATGTATAAGACTTCTGATATATGGTTTATCCCGTATATTGAAACACTTTTCACTCCATCACCCTTAAGGTGCTCAACTTTTTCCTTGATTACCCTTTTAGCATCTAAGTAAAAGTGAATCGTGCTTTCTACCCTTTTGTACAATAAAGAAGACTTCTCCATGGCACCTTCCGGAGTAATTAAATACCTTATTTTCTTGGCATCTATATTCTTTATCTTGATCCAGCCTTTTTTAACCATCTTTTTCAAGAGATGGTTTACCAATCCCAGTGCGATACCAACCTCTTTAGACAGATCCCTCTGTGTTAGGTGTCCGTTATTTTCTAACTTTTCTAATATCGCTAATTCTCTAATATCCAGATTGCCAGGTTTCTTTTTCATCTATATCACCATATAAATTAAAACAACTTTAAAAATCTCATGAGGAAAATTATTCCTTTTTACTTATCGTTCATGCAATGAACATACATTGTAAAATTTTTTCTCAACACAGTAGATTCGACCAAAATTTATCTCATGTTCATCTTATGAATGCTAATTTTAAAAAAAAACTCCTGTTTGTCAACAACTTTTTTTATTTAATACACTATATATTGTACTTATGGATAACATAACTACTAGTGCAAAACCTTGTACAAAAGTATACTGCGTTTATTTAATGAATTTCCCTCTGGGAATTTATGTGCTAACGCTATTTTCTTATCCTTTACAGATTGCAATAACTCTTTTTCTATTACCCTATATTCTCTACGCGTGATTAATATATAATCAACTTTTTTAGCTCGTGCATTGGAAAGTGCATTATTAATGCTATCCACCTGAACATGCGTTCCTCCAGCATAATAGGCATTTCTAGCCGAAATACTCAATATAGCAGGGGATGGTTTATTAGAATTCTCTCTTATCCATTGGCCGACCTCCTTGATTCCTAACTTATCAGAACGCTGAGGTTTTAATGTCTTTGGTAACAAGACACTGACAATTATCATCAATATTAGCAACTGAACCATCCATACATTCCTTAATCGCCCTCTAAGACCAGATTTTAGTTTACCAAACTGAAGCTTTTCATGTATCCAGCTACCAGTAACATGTACTCCTATTCCAACACAAAATATAGCCGGAATAACCAGTGGTATCAGATGCCTTCTGCTGGGATACTGGCAGGCCGGTGCAAACACTAAGTTCAACCTATATAATACTAGTAAGTAAAACACAATAACTGATGCTATATAAAATCCAAAATACCGCACCTTCTTTATCCTCGTCCAATTTATTACTCCTATTACAAGGAACACAAACAATAATAGATGAAAGGTTGCCAAATACTTCCCTCCAACATACAAAGCACTATTTACATATTTCTTTAAGTCAATACTGCCCAAGATACTAGAAAACAAAGGTTTTATAGTAGACTTGTTAATTGCTTGGCTGTTTGACTTAGCTATTGTATCCTGATCTGAACTGATAGCAGGCTTACTACTACTTTGTTTATTTAACTTAGCACCAGCTTTTATATCGAGAGGCACATCTTTCTTCTTTGCAGGTACATCACCGGATTCTTTCTTCTGTTTCTTATCATTCACACTCTTCAATACTGCATTAATTCCAGTAACCTGGGATAAATCTTTTTTCTTCGTAAGATGCCAATAACCCTTCTCTTTCTTTATGTACACAAGATAAGGAGAGGAAAGCACCAAGAATGATATTGCTAATACAAGAATGGAAGTAAGTTTTTCTCTCCATAATACCCTGATTTTGAAACAATCCTTAAGCACACACCAGCCGGCAACCACGATGACAATCCCTATACCCTCAGGACGCGCAAGATAGGCAAATGCTGAACTTATACCGGCAAGGGCAAATAAATAATACTTCCTCTCTGCTATTGCAAAAAAGCCCAGACCAAGTGCCGATATAAAGAAAAAGAAATAGGTAGACTCTGAAATGATATCCACAGAAAACCTGACAGCATAAGGATGTAAGGCCAGAATAACAGAAGAAACAAACGATATCTTCCTGTCAAAGACACTTTTACCAATCAGGTAAAACACAATAACAGTTAGCGTACCAAATGAAACAGACACAATAGTGCCGGAGATTTCCATGTCTGGAATAACCTTGTACATTACAGCCATAAGGAAGGAGTAGAGGGGGTGGTAGTCATGTGCTAATCCGCGAGAGAAATCACCGTCGGTAAAATACCTTGCATTTTGCATAAATGCAACACTGTCATTCTTGATTACATATGTGAAAAAGCTCAGATATATTCTCGCTGAGAGAGAAATTATCAAGAGTATCCACACATACCTGTCATTGAAAAAGTGTTTTGTGTTATCGTTCTCTAAATCTATAGTCTTCATATCTAATTTGTAAAAATTTACACGAACATTAGTGTTTACCCCATGATGGGTGGAAACCTAAAGGTTTCCGCCACTTTTATTCAATATAAAATGAAAAACGTATACAATGTATGTCATTAAGTAAACATTTTACCAAATTTATCACTATAGACAATCTTATCTAAACCTAACCTCGGCCTTGGGGCTGGTTCCTCATCAGGAACTCCAACGGGCAATAGTGCCATTACTTCAACATGCTCCGGGATATCAAGGATTTCTTTTACCTTGTCATCTTCGTACCATCTTACCCAACAGGTACCAAGGCCAATTTCA
>Ga0187833_10000966_pt1 | contig 33765 bp, 39 predicted proteins | sample ETNtaG_37_FD_167968 | JGI IMG/M metagenome (GOLD analysis project Ga0187833, IMG submission 167968) | Marine microbial and viral communities from oxygen minimum zone, Eastern Pacific Ocean - ETNP2014_SV_400_PacBio MetaG (Illumina Assembly) | ecosystem: Environmental > Aquatic > Marine > Hypoxic...
TGCTATTTGTGAGGGAATTTTTTTAAGAAACTCGCATCTAAACAAGTAGCAAAGTTGTTTTTTTAATATATGAAATTCTTTTAAAGTCAAACTTTATTTTCTTAATTGATGGTAAAATTGTTCAACCTTTTCAAGAAATTGATTTTGAAAATTTATTAATTCGTTACCTTCTATTTTAAAATCTTGGAATAGTCCATCAACAGTACAAATAAGAATCGCTACCTGTGTAATTCTAGAATTATAAACTGTGTTATGTGCAAGCGAATATCCGCTACCTTGCAAAAGGTAATCTAAAATGAACTCCTGTTTTTTTGGCTTATTACTTTGTTTAAAATCTAAAATTGTCTCTTTGCCTTCATATATGCCGATGCAATCGGCTGTTCCTGCATACTTGCCTGGATAATATACTGTTGCCTCCGTTCCCCAAATTTCTGAGAGTTTATTTTTCAATCCATTATCAATAATTTCTACTGCCATTTTTTTTGATTTATTGTCTTCATCCAATAAATCTAAATTAAATTTACCTAATAAGAACTGTTCAATATATGAATGCATTGAGCTTCCTCTATTTGCGGCTTCATTTTTTATTCTTTCAGCTTCTTTATGACCTACTCTTTCTTTCCAGGCTGCTATCCCGGCTTTATCTTCTTCGCTTTGAGTTGCTTTAAGTATGGTTGTAACACTAGGTAAACTTGAACCATCTAAATTATAGTGTCTTGAACCATTAATAATAGAGCGCGTAGACTTAGGATATGTAAATTTATTATTCCATTCCATACAGTCGTTTATAAAAGTATTTGGATTAAAATTGAAATTAATTTTTAAGTTGTTTTGAGTGGTCGACAATTTTTTCAGTATTTTCTGTTGAAATAACTTTTTCAACTTGCTCGGGATCTTTTATATTTTCAAGAGTTCTAGTAATTGTTCTTGCATCTTTTCCAAAACTATCAACAACTGTCATTGCTTCTTCAAGTTTTTTTCTTAAAACTAATACATTATCGAAATGTTTCGAAAATCTTGTTGTGATAATTTTTAAATCGTCATAGATCTGAGTAGCATGCTTTTGTACTTTAAGAGTCTGTAATCCAAGATGAAATGATTGTATTAATGCGCTCATTGTATTTGGGCCTGCTATTGTTATTTTGTATTTTTTTCTAAGTTCCTCCATCAATAATTCTTTAGTTTTGGGATCTCTATAACTTGCAAGTTCAGCATATAAACCCTCTGTTGGAACATAAATTATTGCAAAATCAGTAGTCGTTGGTGGATTAATATATTTTTGATTAACTGATTTAGATTTAGCTCTAAATGCTGAGGCCAAATCATGTCTGGCTGAAGCCAATGCTTCCTTGTCTTTATTTTGAAAAGCATCGTCAACTTCTTTATACTTCTCAATTGGCCAGTGACTATCAATTGGCAGGTAATTATTTTGAAGTTTTATAGCAAACTCGACCAAATCTCTGGTTTCTTCAGGTCTCATTTTAGCATTTGCAATATATTGTGAGGATGGCAATAAATCCTGCAAAAGATTTGCCAAACTAAACTCGCTTAAACCACCGTATTGCTTAACACCAGCTAATATCCTGCTAAAATTATTTTGACTGGTTTGAATATCTTCTACTTGCTTGTTAAATGAAGCTACCTTTTCATCTACCCTAGTTAATGCACCCGTCATGTCTTTTGCAACTTCTTTGCTCATGCCACTAAAAGATTCACTTAATGAGCTTTTTAAAGCATTCATATCATCCTTTAACTTGCCAAATTCATTATCTTCAGTTTTAGGATCTTTTTTAAGTCTGAAATAAAAGGCTAAATTAACCAGTAAAATAGCAACTACTAAAATAATTATTAATATATCCATGATTCTCTACGTTATACTCCTATATTTAAATTTCAATTTATATTTTCTTTACCGTAATAAATTATACCGGTTCCACCACAACCCACACACATAGTTTCTGGATAGGTTTCGGTGATTATTCCAAAGATATTAAAAAATCTACAATAATTGTCGATGATTTTTTTGCTCACAATATTCAAAGAAAAAATTATATAATGTTTTATAATGACAATATTTTATATTCCTTAATAAAACATTCTAAAACATATAATTCTATTAATGCATCAAATGTCAAAGATATAGCAAAAGCTTGGATTACAAGATGGTTGTCTAAAAGAATTAACAGAAAGGAAACTTTGGAAAAACTCTGTGAATTAGGTCCTGAAACAATTAAAAATCAATTAAAACCAGTTTATAACAATAATTTAGAAAATAATAAAAATGTAATTAATATTAAAGATAAATCACTTAGAAAGTAAATTTAGTAATTTTTTAATTCCTTTTTTTTTTGAAGAAAGTTTAGATACCATCATGCAAGCTTGTGATTTAAGTATCTCGCCATCTTTTAGTACGCGAAGGTTGTTGGCTTTTAGTGTAGTTCCTGTTGAAGTTATATCTGAAATAATCTCTGCTGTTCCTGTAAATGGACTTACTTCAGTACTACCTAAACTTTGAACAAGTTGAAACTGTGTAACTCCTTTCGAATAAAGAAACTGCCTAGTTAAATTAGGGTATTTAGTTGAAACTCTTAAAAGTCTTTTTTTCTTCTTTTTAAATTCGTCTGCTACTTCATCTAAATCCAATAGCGTTTGAACATCTATCCATAAATCTGGAATGGCTAGTACCAAATTTGCATTACCGAAATTATACTTTTTACTAATTAAAATTTTGTTTTGAACATTAATTTCACTCTCTTTAAACAAATCATATCCAGAAAAACCAATATCAATATTCCCTAAAGATAATTGCTCAATACATTCTCGAGCGTGTAAATAAATAACTTTAACATTGGGAAGTTTTTTAATATATCCAAATAAATCTCTTTCTCCTCTTTCAGAGTAAATATTTAATTTCTTCTTTTTAAAGATATTAATTGTGTTGTGCTTTAATCTTCCTTTGGATGGAAGTCCTATGTTAATAATATTTTTAGTCATATAAATTCATGTTTACAGCAGCTCCTACTGCAGAAACTTTTCTAAATCCCAAATTAGTAGTTAACTGGTCATATCTGCCACCTGATATGAAATTTTTAAATTTTGATCTTATTTTAACTTCTATGGAAAAAATCATTGAACTATAGAATTCAACTTCTCTGCCATTAGCAGCTGAAAATTCTATTCTTAAGTTTTTATTATTATTTTTACTTAAAGGAAAAAAACCTTTTCCAACAATTATGTTAATTTTGTTTTTTTTAAAGAATTCATTTAAAACTTTTGGTGCCTTTTCTAATGGACATTTGATTTTTAAAAATTCTTTAATTATTTTTGAATTAGATTTTCCTGTTGGTGTTTTTCTTGGGTCATTGATTTTCATATTAAATCTATCAAGTATTTCTTTATAAGTTCTTCCAGCAACCATTTTATTTTGATTATCTTTACGCATCTTTAGATATCTAGATTTATCTATTTCAATAAAAACTGGATCTATGTCAGAATTGGTTTCTAATCTCTTCAATAATTCATTAAAGTAACTTTCATTCCAATAATGTCTTTTTAGTCTATTTCTCCATCTTGTTGGAATGTCTAATTTTTCAATTAACAAATTAAATAACTCAACATTTCCAATCTTTAAAACTGATTTTTTAAAAGGACCGTTCCTTAAAATATTAAGTGATGTATCTATTATTGCCTTGTCATCCTTTTGGTGGTTGTTTGAGCCTAAAATTTCAAATCCAATTTGATTTTTAATGAAGCTGTCTTTTTTTTGGTAGGTTTTTCTAAAAGCTTCGCCGCTATAGCAAACTTTTTCTTTTTTATTAGTTTTGTTTTGAATAAATCTTAATACAGAGGAAACTGTTAAATCTGGTCGTAAACATAATTCTTTGCCATTTAAATCATAAAATGAGAATAAAAATTTCTTAAAATTTTCACCTGATCTTTGAAGGATGTATTTTGTCTCTAAGACCGGATCTAACTCTATAACTTTAAAACCCTTAGATTTAATAGATCTAAGGATTTTTTCAGATAAGTTTTTTGATTTCATTGATTAAATTATCTTTGGAAATTGTTATTTGATTATCTTCACTTTTTTCTTTTTTCAATTTTTTTAAAGTAATCTTGTTTTCTTTAAACTCAGTTTCTCCACAAATAACTGCAATAGGAGAATTTCTTTTATCTGCATAGGTAAGTTGTTTTTTCAAATTTTTTGCTGTGTCTAAATATAATTCAGAATTAATATCGTTATCTCTTAATAATTTTAGGATTTCATAATATTTTGGTAAAAACTTATTATCTAAAATACATATAATAACTGGTTCATTATTATCTAATTCTACTTGATCAAGTTGACTCATCGCAAATACTAATCGGTCAACACCTATGCTCGCTCCAGTTCCTGGAAAGTCGACTCCTTTAAATCTAGAAATTAATTTATCATACCGTCCTCCAGAACAAATGCTTCCAATATCAACTTCTTTGCCTTTTATATTTTTTGTTTTAAAATCAATTTTGGTCTCAACACAAAAACCATCATAATAATCTAGGCCTCTTACAATAGTAAAATTTGTTTGAATTTGATTTGAATTGTCTCCGAAGCTTACAATCTCCATTAATTCTTCAATTTCTTTTATGCCCTCATTGGTTAATGGATTAGATAAACTTGTTTTTATATCATTTAATTTTTTAATCTTTAGAAAGTTAATAATTTCTGATGCTTGAGTATCGCTTAAATTTGCACCTTTTGTAACAGCACCTGATTCATCAATTCTCTCTTTTTTTAATAAATCTTCTACACCTTTAATTCCAACTCTTTCTAATTTATCAATGGCTCTAATAACTTTTAACTCTTGATTTTTATCAGTAATCTTTAACTGATTGATTAAACCCTGAACAATTTTTCGATTGCTAATATTTACTTTAAATTGATCTTTTCTTAACCCGCATTGCATTAAAGTATCAGTAATCAGATTACATAGTTCCGCATCAGATTGTGCTGGGTTAACATTCCCGATGATATCAAAATCTGCTTGGCAAAATTCTCTATATCTTGCATTGCCTGCTTTTTCATTTCTCCAAACATTGCCTATTTGATATCTTTTGTATGGCATTGGAAGATCTCTATAATTTTGAGCAACAAATCTACTTAATGGACTACTAAGATCATAGCGTAGAGTTATATTTTTTGAACTATCGTCAAATGAAAATACATCAGACATAGGATTGTCTTGATCATTTGCCAGAAATGATCCTATATTTTCACTAATCTCAAATGATGGAGTTTCTAAAGGGCTAAATCCATACTTTAAAAAATTATTTTCAATTATCTTCAATACTTTTTTCTTCAAAGATAACTGTTTATTCCATCTATCTTCAAAACCTGAAGGTAATCCAGGTATTAATTTTTTTTCTTCCGTCATTTTTTGGTACCGCCTCTTGGAATTGAACCAAGATTGAGAGTTCCACAAACTCCAGGATTAACCATTATCCGAAGGCGGCATCCTTCCTTTGTTTTATATTAATTGATTAATTTTATAAATGATTAATAGCTAGCTTTTAGCCAGCATGAAAATGATGTCTATGTATTGATCTCAGAAATATTATTTTTTTTATCATTGCGAGATTTTTAACAAATTAAAAATCTTATACAACATATAATTGTATAGGGCTATATATACCAACAAGATTAGTAGATATTCCCCATACAATTATGATTGAATTAGAATTAAGAGGTTTTTTGCAGTTTTACTGCGGCAGGACCTTTATCTCCGTCTTCAACTTCAAATGTAAGTTCGTCACCTTCGTTTAAGTATCTTAAACCCGCTTCTCTTACAGCTGAAGCATGTACGAATACATCTTTTTCTTTATCTTCACGTTCAATGAAGCCATAACCTTTTTTGCCATTGAACCATTTTACTTTACCTTTTAGACTCATTTTACTCTTTCTTTTGTTATTTAACTTTAGCTAAAATTTAGCTAACTGACTAGTTAGTGGATTTTTTAATTTAATGCAAGCTTTAAGAATAAGCTAGATTGACCGATTTAGGTGGTGGCCTTGGTAAGAATCGCACTTACGACACATACCTTTTCAGGGTACTGCTCTACTACTGAGCTACAAGGCCAATTAAAATCTATAAATAATTCTTCCCTTTGTTAGATCATAAGGTGTAACTTCTACTGTAACATTGTCTCCTTGTAACACACGAATTCTATTTTTTCTCAATTTCCCAGCTGTGTGAGCTGTAACAATATGATCATTTTCTAGCTTTACACGGAACATTGCATTTGGAAGTAAATCAATTACTTTTCCTTTAAATTCTAATAAATCTTGTTTTGACAAATTTATTTTCTCCTCATTCTAGATTCAATACTTTGAGTGTGGCCCCTAAGGCCTTCAAACTCACTGAGAGTTATAGCTTTCTTACCAATAACTTCAATGCCTTTTTTTGATAATGTTATGTAGCTAATTTTTTTATTAAATTCGCCAACATTTAATCCTGATGAAAATTTCGCTGATCCAAAAGTTGGCAGCACGTGATTGGTGCCTACATTATAGTCAGTTACTGCCATAGCAGAGTGGCCTCCAATACAAATACTTCCTGCATTGTATATTTTGTTTAAAATTTTTTTACAATTTTTAATGTTTAGTTCTAAATGTTCTGGAGCAATTTCATTTATCACATTTGCTATTTGTTGATCGCTATAAACTTTAATTATTAAGCCGTTGTTCTTTAGACTTTTTTCAGCAATTTTCTTCCTTGGTAAAGTTTGTAAATTTTTGGAAATTAGCTTTATTACAGAATTAATTAATTTTAAGTCTTTTGTAATTAATATACATTGTGAATTAAAATCATGCTCCGCTTGACCAATTAAAGAGGTTATAACTTCATTAATACTTGTGGATTTATCAGCAACAATGCTAATTTCACTTGGACCTGCTAACATCCCCTCTATGCCAACATCTCCAAAAATTTCTCTTTTAGCTCTTGCAACATAATCATTTCCAGGTCCTACAATTTTATTTACTTTCTGAATATAAGCTAAACTTGCTATTGCTTGAGCACCACCCATTGAATAAATCTCATTAATATTTAATTTTTTTGCAGCATAAAGAACCGCGGGATTTAATTTTCCTTTTATTATTGGATTGGCTAAAATTATTCTTTTTACTCCCGCTATTTTTGCAGGTATTGCATTCATCAGTAAAGTACTTGGCAAATTTGCAGGAACATATATCCCAACAGATTCAATTGGTACAAATTTATACTCAAGTTTATTATTTAAATTATCTACATATCTTATATTTCTTGTTTTTTGTTTGAAGTGAAACTTTAAAATTCTATTATAAGCAAAATCTATTGCTTCTTTTATATTTGGATCTAAAGATTTGATTGCTTTTGTAATTTTTATTCTGCTTGGTTTTATTTCTTTATTATTACTAAATTGTTTTTCATATTTTAGCAAAGCTTTGACTTTATTTTTCTTAACATCGTTAATAATTTTAGTAACTATATTGGTGCTTAATTTTGTGACTGATTTTCGTTTTTCAAGTAGAAAATTTAATTGTGAAATATAATTTTTTTTTTTACAATCTAATACTTTAATCATTTTTTTTCTTATATTGATCTTCTAAAGTCACTTCTATTATATTTTCAGTCGACAAAGTTATAAATGCATTATCTTTAAATAAAAGCGCTATTTCAATGTTTTTTCCTTTTTTAAAAAGATTAATTGCCAATAATTCAAGAATTATATTCTTATTATTTTGATCTATATTTTTTGACTTAACGGTATCAACAAACTCAAATTTGCAAATACTATTAATTTTTTCATTACTTTTGTTATTTTCGTAATTAAATCGTTCAAGATTTATTAAAAAAATTTTATTTTTTTTTAAAAATTTAATTTCATCTACTTTAACTTTACTTTGGTAACAGCATGCAGATATTAGTTGCAAACCTTGAGAATCTTTGGCAATAATTTTTGCAAGATATTCTTTATTCATCTATGCTATTCTTCTAATCTTAGCGCCAACTTTTCTTAATTTTGTTTCTAATTGCTCATAACCTCTATCAAGATGATAAATTCTATTTATTAAGGATTTTCCTTTAGCTGCCAGTGCAGCTAGAATTAATGAAGCTGACGCTCTTAAATCAGTCGCCATAAGCTCCGCACCCTTGAAATTTGTGTTTCCTTCTATAATTGCCCTATTTCCTTTTATTTTTATTTTTGCACCCATTCTATTTAGTTCAGCAACATGCATAAATCTATTTTCAAATATTTCTTCTGTAATTACAGATTGATTTTTTGCTTTACATAATAAAACCATCAATTGAGCCTGTAAGTCTGAAGGAAAACCGGGATGTGGCGCTGTTTTTAAATTAATATTTTTTATTATTTTATTTCCTAAAATTGTAATTCGATTTTTATCTAATGTTATTTTTGATCCAATTTTTTTTAATATATCTATTTCATTTTTTAAAATTTTTGGGTCAATTCCAATTACTTTTAAGTTACCTTCTGTTATTGCTGCAGCAATCAAATAGGTTCCTGCCTCAATTCTATCTGGCATAATTTTATATTCCGACTCAACAAAATCATTTACACCTATAACTCTAAGCGTTCTTCTTCCAATCCATCTAATTTTGCCTCCAATTTTATTAATAAAATTTACTAAATCTTTTATTTCAGGTTCGATTGCACAGTTAGACAAAATACTTATTCCATCTGCCATGGAAGTTGCAATAATTAAATTTTCGGTTGCTCCAACTGAAATTTTAGGAAATCTTATTTTGGCTCCTTTTAATTTTTTTTCTGCAAGTGCATCAACATACCCATCTATGATCTTAAATTTTGCGCCTAATTTTGCCAAAGCTTTTAAATGTATGTCAATTGGTCTCATTCCAATACTACAGCCTCCAGGTAAAGAAATTTTAGCTTTACCAAACCTTGCAAGCATAGGTCCTAAAACAAGTATACCTGCTCTCATAGTTTTAACTAAATTATAAGGTGCAAAAGTTTTTATTTTTTTATTATTTATAATTGTTATTGAATTTCTATTTTTTGAAATGTTAATTTTAGAGCCTACTGACTCTAATAGTTTTATCATTGTTTCTATATCTTTGACTTTCGGAAGATTGGATAAATGAATTTTTTTATTTGATAAAATAGTTGCTGCTAAAATGGGCAAAGAAGCATTCTTTGATCCAGAAATTATAATTTGGCCTTTGAGCTTTCTTGCTCCAAAGACTTCTAATTTATCCATTATTAAACTTTTGGTAAAGTTACTCCAGTTTGCCCCATGTACTTGCCATTTCTTTCTGCATAAGTAATTTCAGGTGTCTCGTTTCCTTTAAGAAAAATAAGTTGTGCAATTCCCTCATTAGCATATATTTTTGCTGGTAAGGGAGTAGTATTTGAAAACTCAAGAGTCACATGACCTTCCCATCCAGGTTCTAAAGGTGTTACATTAACAATTATTCCACATCTAGCATATGTAGATTTACCAAGGCAAATAACTAAAATATCTTTAGGAATTTTGAAATATTCTATCGTACTAGCAAGTACAAACGAATTTGGTGGAATAATACATTCTGTAGATTTTTTTGTGACAAAATTTGATGGTTTAAAATTTTTTGGGTCTACTATCTCAGAATTTACATTTGTAAAAATTTTAAACTCATTTGAAACTCTTGCATCATAACCATAAGAAGAAACCCCAAAAGAAATTTTATCACCTCGAACTTGTTTTTCTTCAAATGGCGAGATCATTGAATAATCTTTCACCATTTTTTTTATCCACTTATCAGATTGAACTGTCATTTATTTACTTTTCTTTTTAAGTTTTCTTTTAAAAATTTTTCTTTTTCTCAAATTCTTTTTTAATGCAATTTCTAATTTGCTAATTTTCTCTTTGTTGGTCATTTATTTTTTGTCAGGATTTGTGAGATGGTCTAAAGTAATTATCTGATCTATAGGAATAGAATTATCTTTCTCTTTCTTTAATCCTTCTTTAGTTTCTTTAGTTTCTTTAGCTTGTTTTTTAGCTCTTCTTTCAGCGAGTTTTTTTTCACGCTTGGCTTTTTTTTCCATAAGCTTAGCTGAACGATTTGCACCAAAAGTGTAGTGGATGCCCATAACATTACCTCAATAATAGATATAAACCATATTTAAAAAAAATTAAGGCAATTATTTGAAAATCTCAATTTTATACACTAATCTTCATTTTCTTATTGCCCAGGTAGCTCAGTTGGTAGAGCATTTGCATGGTAAGCAAAAGGTCCGCAGTTCGATCCTGCGTCTGGGCACCAATTATCTTCCAAATTTTTTTTTGAAAGCTAAAACAAATAAATTTTTTAAAGTTCTGAAAATTTCAATTTTTGGAATTTTTGACTTCCCTTTAAATCTGTCATAAAAAATGATTGGAATTTCTTTTAATTCAAAACCATTTTTGTCTATTTCGTACAACGTTCCCATAAAAAAACTATAACCTTTATTTTGAACTAAATTTAAATTAAAATTTTTAAGCTTGTTTAAATTGAAACCTCTATACGAGGTTGTAAATTCATTGCAATTTATATTTAAAAAAAATTTGATTATTTTATTTCCATATTCACTAAATATTAATCTACTTCCCTTCATCAAACATTTTCCTCCTTCGATATATCTTGAACCAATTACAAATGGAAATTTGTCTAAGTAATAAATAAAATTTTTTATTTCTTTTGGATCATGAGAAAAATCTGCGTCCATAGTGATTAAATAGTCATAATTATTTTCAACCGCATAATCATAAGCTTTTTTATGAGCGGTATCCAAACCTAATTTTGCATGCCTTATAATTAAAAATATATTTTTAAACTTTTTTTGTATTTCCTGAATTGTTTCATAAGTTTTATCTGGTGAATTGTCGTCAATTATTAGAATATCTGCATCTGGGCAGTTTTGTATTATAGAATGTACTAATTTTTCAATATTATCTTTTTCATTATATGTTGCTGAAAATACAAGTATTTTGTTTTGACTCGATATCATATATGTAAATATACCAATGAAAAAAAATATTAATAGTTATCTTATATTTTATTTATTTGTTCTTTTTTTATTTAGTTTATTTTTTTTATTTATTAAACATGAAGTTGAAAATGACTCAACTATTTCAGAGTGGATAATAAATTATTATGGAGGCTTTACAAAAAGAGGAATAATTGGCCAAATATGTATTTATTTTGCAAATTTATTTTCTATAAATTTAAGAGATACTATATTTGGATTTCAAACTATTATTTTAGGTGTATATTTCCTTTTGATATATTTTTTTTTAAGAAATATTAAAATTAATAGAATATTACTTTTATCAATTTTTACTCCTATTTTCATACTTTATCCAATAGCTGAAATAGAAGTTTTGGCTAGAAAAGAAATTTTTATATTTATAATTTTATTAATTTATTTATCTATTCCAATAAACAAAATAAGTCGGCAAAATATATATAAAGTTATAATGCTTCCATTAAGTATATTAATTTGGGAACCTGTTGTATTTTTTTTATTATTCTGGATAAGTTTAGATATAATTAATAATAAGTATCAGAAAATAAATTTAGAAAATTTAACTAAACTACTACCATATTTACCAACAGTTTCTGTTGCTTTTTATATTGTTTTTAATCCAATGACTGTAGGACAGCATGATCAAATGGTAGAATTTTTAGCAAATAATTTTAATGAAAAATGTTATATGTCTTGCGATCTCTTAAAGTCAAAATCGACAATTTTTCAACAATTTCAAGTTAATTTTAGCAAATATTCTTTTGAGGTTTTTTTAAGATATTTTTTCATTATAATTGTAGGTTTTGGTCCTTTATTTATTTTATTATTTTATTCTAAATTAAAAGATAAAAATTTAATTTTTTTTAATCATTTCAATAACTTGCTAATTCCTTTTTTATTTGTTTTATCTCCAGTTTTAGTTTTATTTGCAATGGGTTATGATTGGGGAAGATGGGTAAATATTAGTTATGTATTTTCTATAATAACCTACATCTACTTATATAAAAAAAATAAAATTTTTGTTTTGGAGAATAAATTAAAAAATAATAAATTGAACAAAGTAAGTAAAAAAATATTTGTTTTAATATTTGTTATTTACTGTTTTGGCTGGAATCCAAAAACAGTAATTACTGGTGATGTAGCTTCTTTTCCGGGTTATAGAATTCCATATAAAGTTTTTAAATTATTGAAATAACAATAGCTAGATTTTATTTTGATAAATTTTTTTTTTAACAGCTAAAGCAATAATTAAAATTATCAAAAATCCTAAAATTGGATAGTAAACATCTTTAGAGGTTAAAATGTCAAAAAAAGAAGGTGCGGTTTCATTTTCATTAATTATTTTTTCAATTCCACTTCCCAAGGTAGTGCCTATAAAAAGTAAAGGAAACATCCCAAAAAAAGTTCCAAAAAAATAATTTTTTAATTTTACGTCAAATAAAACAGGCAGAATATTTGCTATAGAAAAAGGTATACCACCAATAAATCTATAAATTAAAAAAAAAATAAATTCATTTTTTTTAAATTTTTCAGAAAGTAAAGAGTATCTTTTTGAAAATTTGTCTACTATCAAATCTTTTAAAAAATAACTTGTGAATAAGTATAATAAAGTCGCTCCAATAGTTAAAGAGAATGTTACTATTAAAGTTCCAAACCATTTGCCAAAAATAAAACCACCTAATAAAAAAATAGGACTTGCAAGACCTAAAAGAATAACCCAAATAACAGTGATGAAAACGAATAATAAAATTATAAGAAAAAAATTGTTTTGTTTAACTCCTAAAATATAATCTCGATTATTTTTTATAAATTCATAGTTAGTAAAATCATTCAATGAAAATTTACTAAAAAAAAACCACAGAAATATTAAAACTATCAATAGATATAACGCTCCTAAGGAAATTTTAATTTTTTTTACTTTTTCCATACATATTAACTAATTAAAATTAACTGTACTTTATTACACTTATTTCTTATAACTACCGAAATTTTAACAATAATTTAACTAACTTATTTATGAAAAGAACTTATCAACCCAGCAAACTAACAAGAAAAAGAAAACATGGCTTTAGATCAAAAATGAAAACTAAAGGAGGAAAAAAAATATTGGCTAGACGAAGAGCAAAAGGAAGAAAAAAACTTAGTGTTTAATGAAAATTAAAATTTTAAGCTTATCGAAAAATAAAGATTTTAAGTCTCTTTTAAGTGGAAAGAAAATTACAAATAAATATTTAACAATTTTCTTTAAAAAACTATCTGGTAAAAACAATAAAAAATTGAATATAAGTTTTGTAACACAAAAAAAAATTGGAAATGCAGTTAAGAGAAATAAAATTAAAAGACGACTTAGAAGTATAATGAATGAAGCTCTAAAGAAAATGAACTTAAATTTGAATTACTCATATTTATTGATTTCCAAAAAAAAAATTATTGATGATGAGTTTCACTCGATTAAAGAAACTGTATTTAATGATTTTGGAAAAATTAAATAATGAAAATTATTTCATATATGTTGATAAAAATAATTAAATTCTATCAAATGACAATATCTCCTTATCTTGGAAATAATTGTAGATACATGCCGACTTGTTCAGAATATTTTACCGATAGTTTGAAAGAATATGGATTAGTTAAAGGAACTATTTTTGGGATAAAAAGAATTTTATCATGCCATCCAATTAAATTATTAGGTGGTGGTGAAGGATTTGATCCAGTTAACAAATTAAAGGAAAAAAATAATCATGAACATTAAGGATATTATTGCGGCAATTTCTTTATCAGCTGCAGTATTAATATTATGGTCGCTCTTTTTTGTACCGGAACCAGATCCTAATAGAATTAAAAAAGAACCAATTAAAAAAACAAAAATCATTGAAAGTTCAGATACTCCTAGCTTAGATAAAAATGAAAATTTCACAAAACTAACTAGAAAAGATGCTTTATCAGAAAATGATAGAATTCAATTTGAAAACGATAATGTGGTCGGATCTATTTCTCTTAAAGGTGCAACAATAGATGACTTAACTTTTAAAGAATATAACGTCGAACTTAATGGTAATGAAAAAGTTACTTTGTTAAGTCCAAGAAAAGTTGAAGATGGTTATTTAATAGAGAGTGGTTTTGTAACTACTAATAAAAATATAGATGTACCAGACTCATCTACAATATGGAAAGTTTCTGGAAATAAAAAATTAACTAAAAATAATCCCATAAAATTAACCTGGAGCAATTCTCAAGATATTACATTTGAAAAACATATAAGTTTAGATGATCAATTTTTATTTACTGTTAAAGAAAGAGTGATTAATTCATCAGATAAAACTTATAATTTTTTTTCTTATGGACAGATAATTAGAAATAAACTTCCTAAAATATCTGGCTTTTATATCCTTCACGAAGGTTTTTTATCTGTACTTGATAATCAATTAATTGAGGAAGATTACGATGATATTCAAGAAAAGAAATTTACACAAACTGCTCAAGAAGGATTTTTTGGCTATTCTGATAAATTCTGGCTTACCTCAATTATTCCACCTATAAGTAAAGAATTTAAAATAACTTTTGATTATAAAAATAAATTTAGAGCAAATTATATATCTTCTGAAGGTATCGAAGCTGGCCCCAATGATACCATAGAAGAGGAAATGCAAATTATTGTTGCAGCTAAAAGAGTTAAAACAATTGATGGTTATGCTGAAAGCTTAAACGTTAGTAAGTTAGATTTAGCTATTGATTGGGGGGTAATGTACTTCTTGACGAAGCCATTATTCTTTGCAATTGATTACTTCTTTAAATTACTTGGTAATTATGGTTTAGCAATTATAGCAGTAACCGTTTGTATTAGAGTAGCATTCTTCCCTCTTGCTAATTATTCTTTCAGGTCGATGGGAAAGATGAAACTTCTTCAACCGGAAATGAAAAGATTAAAAGAACTTCATAAAGATGATAAAATGAAATTGCAACAAGAGATGATGGCGCTTTACAAAAGAGAAAAAGTTAATCCTATGAGCGGATGTCTACCGATACTCGTTCAGATCCCAGTATTTTTTGCGCTCTACAAGGTTCTCTTTGTGACAATTGAAATGCGTCATATGCCTTTCTATGGTTGGATTCATGATTTAAGTGCTCGTGATCCAAGTTCTGTATTTAATCTCTTTGGGCTAATTCCATGGGATCCTCCTTCGTTTTTAATAATAGGTTTCTGGCCAATCGCCATGGGTGTCAGTATGTTTATACAGCAAAAACTAAACCCAGCACCACCAGACCCGATACAAGCTAAGATCTTCATGTTCTTTCCAATCTTTTTGACAGTTATTCTTGCACCTTTTCCTGCCGGCTTGGTGATCTATTGGACTTTCAATAATATTTTTACGATGATTCAACAAGTAATTGTACAAAGAAAAATGACTGTTAAAACAACTTAAATGACAGCAATTGAAGAAGCGGACTTAAAAAAAATTTTACCTTCGAATGGCCCTTCAATCCAAGAAGTTAAAAAATATTTAGATAAATATAAAAACGAATATATAATTTTGAAGTGTGGCGGTAGAATACTTAGCGAGACAGAATTATTTAACATTTTTGTTAAAGATGTATGTCTACTTAAAAAACTAAATTTTAACCCTTGTGTAATTCATGGTGGCGGAACAAGAATTACTAATAAACTAAATGAACTAAATATTAAAAGTAATTTTATTAAAGGATTAAGAGTAACTGATAGTAAAATTATCAATATAGTTGAAGGTGTATTAATAGAATTTAACAAAGAAATTGCAAAAGCATTTACAAATAATTCTTGTAAAGCTAGAAGTATAACGAGCAAAGAGAATAACATAATAATTGATGTTAAAGCTGATAATAAAGATTTGGGATTTGTTGGTACACCAACTAAAATAAAATCTAAAACTTTAAATCAAATTGCTGAAGCAAATGAAATACCTATTATAGCCCCTTTGGGTTTAAATTCTCAAAATCAAGTCTTCAACATAAATGCAGACACTGTTGCAGGCTCAATTGCAAAAGAACTAAAAGCAAGGAGGTTATTGATTGTTAGTGATGTAGAAGGAGTGCTAGACAAGGATAATAATTTAATTTCAGAAATAAACTCATCTAAAGCAGATAAAATGATAAATAATGAAATAATTACGGGAGGTATGATACCAAAAGTTAATAATTGTATTGATGTTGCGAGCAATGGTGTTAGAGGTGTGGCAATTATTGATGGTAGAAAACCTCATTCTATTTTGTTTGAGCTCCTATCAGATTCTGGTGCTGGCACATTATTAAGACAATAAAATTAAAGAAGATGAAAGATTTTAATAATATAAAAAACTTTATATTTGATTTGGATGGCTCAATTTATTCTTTAAGTTTACTCCCAAAAGTCTTTGGACAAGTTAGTAAAAGAATGGGGGAGTTTATTTCGCAAAAATTAAATGTTGATTTAAAAAAGGCAAAAGAGTTACAGACAGATTATTTTCATAGATACAATACTTCTTTAAATGGACTCATGATGCATCACGACATAGAGCCAAAGGAGTTTCTTAAATACGTACACAATATAAATTTAGATTTTTTGAAAAAAGATGTTGTTTTAAGAGAAGAACTTTTAAAACTGAACGCAAAAAAATATATTTACACAAATGGAAGTGTCGAACATGCTGAACAAATTATAAAAAGTTTAGGAATTGAAGATCTTTTTGATAACATTTTTGATATTGAATTAGCAAATTACGTACCCAAGCCTTCTATAGACCCTTTTAAAAGAATGATAAAAAAATTTAATATTGATCCTAAAGAAACAGTTTTTATAGAAGATATTGCCATAAATTTAGAACCTGCAAAAAAACTTGGTATGAAAACAGTTTGGATTGAAAATACAGAATATTGGGGTAAACGAAATTCTGATAAAAATTTTATTGATTTAAAAATTAAAAATCTATCTAGTTTTTTAAAAGAAATTAATATATTAAAAGTAGCATAATCTATATGAATGATATTAAAAAAATTATTAATGATGCTTGGAAAATTAAAGATAAAATAAGTCCAAACTCAGACAAATCAATTATTGATGCGGTTAAAGAAATGATAAATCTTCTTAACGAAGGTAAAATAACCGTTGCAGAACCTCAGGGAAGTGATTGGAAAATTAATGAATGGGTTCAAAAAGGAATACTTCTTTCTTTTAGAGTAAATAAAAGAAAAATTATTGCTGGGCCTTATAATGTATGGAACGACCTAGAACATTTACCAGGAAAGACTGCTGGATGGACTGAAAAAGATTTTGAAAAGGCAGGATTTAGGATGGTTCCTAATTGTGTAGTAAGAAATGGTTCATTCATAGGCAAAGGTGCAGTCTGCATGCCAAATTCATTTATAAATATAGGTGGATACTGTGGAGAAAGATCAATGGTTGACACTGCCGCGCGTATCGGTAGTGCTGCAAGATTAGGAAGTGATTGCCATTTGTCTGCGGGCGCCGGCTTGGGGGGGATTTTAGAGCCAGTTGGTTCAAGACCAACAATAATTGAAGATGGATGTTTTATAGGAGCTCTTTCTGAAGTTGTAGAGGGGGTTATTGTAAGAAAAGGCAGTGTCATTTCTATGGGTTGCTATATTGGAAAAAGTAGCAAAATTTATAACCGTAAGAATGGAGAAATTACATCTGGCGAGGTTCCTGCTGGAAGTGTAGTTGTTCCTGGTACTTTGCCATCTAAAGAACCTGGTAGAGCAAATTTATACTGTTTGGTGATAATTAAAACTGTTGATGAGAAGACTAGATCAAAAACTAGCCTTAATGATCTATTAAGAGATTAGCAATGAAAACTTATAATGAATTACAATTAGCTAAAAAGCTAATTAGGTTTCCTACAATTAAGACAGAAGATAAAGGTATAATGAGGTTTTTATCAAAAAAACTATCTTCTATCGGATTCAAATGCAAAATTATAAAATCAAAAGGTTTGAATTCAAAACCTGCTTTAAATCTCTACGCAAGATACGGAAAATCTAAACCTAATTTGCTACAACTTTCTCACTCGGATGTAGTAACTAACCTTAGTAATTGGAGCGTTTCACCTTTTAAAGGCATTATTAAAAATGGATATCTTTATGGAAGAGGAGCCCAAGATATGAAGGGTGGTATAGCATGTTGGATTAGTGCTGTTAGCAGGTTTATTAAAAGTAAAAAATTTAAGGGATCGCTATCAATGATTATAGCTGCTGATGAAGAAACAAGCGGTTTGGGTACACCTGCGGTAATGAAATACTTAAGAAATAAAAAAGAAAAAATAAATTTTGCAATAATTTCTGAGCCTTCATCAAAGCAAATCGTTGGGGATGAAATAAGAATAGGAAGAAGAGGATCAATGAATGCAAAACTTACAGTGGTTGGAAAAAGTGGTCATAGCGCTTTTTATGGATCATATATAAATCCTTGCACAACGTTAGCAAGAATAATTTCTAAATTCAAAAACACAAGATTAGATTCTGGAACAAAATATATGCCCCCTTCTCATTTAGAGATAACTAAAATGAATGTGGATAATTTATCAGAAAATGTAGTGCCACAGTCAGCAGAGGCTTATTTTAATGTAAGATTTAACTCAAAACATAAGTCTTCGTCACTAAAGAAAAAATTAAATAGAATTATTTCCACTATTGTTAAAAAAGATAAATGTAAATTTAAAATAGATTATAGAGTTTCCGGGAAAGCTTTTTATACAAAACCAAATAAAGAAATTTATATGGTTAAAAAAGTAATTAAAAAAACAACAAAAATATCTACAAAATTTACATGTGGTGGTGGCACTAGTGATGGTAGATTTTTAGGTAAAATACCTAGATTAGAATTAGGTTTAAGAAATAACACTATACATATGGTGGATGAAAGAACATCAGTTTCTGATTTGAAAAAATTAACTAAAATATATTATAATATTTTAGAAAATTATTTTGAATGAGCACGGCAATTATAACATCTGATACATCGCTGAATCATAATGCTGGTATGTCTGAACATCCAGAAAAGCCAGAAAGAATAACTGCGATAGTAGAAGCTTTAAAAAAAAATAAAAAATTAATTTGGAAAAAAACAAAAGAATTTGACAAAGAAATATTAAAAGTTACCCACACACCAGATCATATAGATAAAGTTAATAAAGCTTTTCCTGAAAAAGGTTTACATTTTCTAGATGCGGATACAATTATAAGTCCTGGGTCAAAAGCTGCGTCTTATGATGCAGTTGGATCAATTATTGCTGGTATAGATGGAATTGAGAATGGAGAATTTAACAATTTCTTTGCTTGTATTCGTCCTCCTGGTCACCACGCTACGAAGAACACTAGCCAAGGCTTTTGTATTTTCAATTCAATCGCGTGTGGAGCAACCTATTTATTAAACAAATATAAATATAAAAAAATCTTAATATTAGACTTTGATATTCACATGGGTAACGGGACGGCAGATATTTTTTATGACAATGAAAATGTTTGCTACATAAGCCTTCATCAGTATCCTTTTTATCCAGGCATATCTGGTAGTGCAGAAAATAAAGGTCTTCATAATAATTGTTTAAATATTCCATTGCCAGCTGGAACTGGATCTAGAGAATATCTTGATGCTTTTGAACGTGCATTAAAAAAAATAAAAGAATTTAAACCGAATTATATACTTACTTCAGCTGGATTTGATGCTAATTTTGCAGATCCCATAGGACAATTTAATTTACAATCAAAAGATTTTTATAAAATAACCAAGAGAATACTTGTTTATGCAAAAAAATATTGTAATGGAAAAGTTGGATCAATCTTGGAAGGCGGCTATGCAATTAGCGAGACATCTAAAAGTGCAAATGAGCATGTTAACGCACTTTTAGAATATGATAATTAGTGGTATATTGAAGATTAAATGAGCATAGTAACTGATATATTTTTACCTTTAGCTTTAGCATTCATTATGTTTGCCCTTGGCTTGGGGCTAACTGGTGCAGATTTTTTAAGAGTTGCAAAGCAACCTAAAGATTTTTTTGTTGGCGCTATTAGTCAGATTATTTTACTTCCAGTAATTGCATTTATTTTAATTAAAATTTGGCCAATATCACCAGAACTTGCAATAGGTGTTATGATTATTGCTGCTGCACCTGGTGGAGTTACTTCAAATATACTAACATCGTTTGCAAGAGGTGATGTTGCTCTTTCAATCTCACTCACAGCAATTATAAGTTTGTTGTGCGTAGTAACAGTACCTTTTATTATTGTATCTTCCTTGGGTTTGTTAGGATTAGATAATATAACTCAAAATATTTCATTAACTAGTATGGCAATTAGAATGTTTTTAATTGTTACTGTACCTGTAATTATTGGAATGATATTTAGAAAATTTACATCAAATGCTGCAACAAAGTTTGAACCAATTGCTAAAAAAATTTCAATGGTGTTGTTTATAATAGTCTTGTTTGGAGCTATTTTAGCTGAAAAAGATAATATTGTTTCTTATTTTGCTGAAGCTGGACTTATTACATTAGTATTAAATGTAGTTATGATGGTGCTAGCTTTTTATGTAGCCCAATTGTTGGGAACAGGGTCTGCACAAAAAAAATGTATATCTATTGAGTGTGGACTTCAAAACGGAACTTTAGCTATATTTGTTGGAACTACTCTTTTCGGTGGAGGAGCATATGTTATTCCTGCAGCAACATATAGCTTAATCATGTTTGTAACTTCTTTAATATTTATATACTTTGTAAGAAAAATTAATAGTTAACTTTTAACAAATATAGACCATGAGCTGGTGCAGGAGGTGCGCAAAGTTTTCTTTTTCTCGATTTAAATACACTTTCAAATTTTTTTAAACTCCATTTTTTTTGACCTAAATATACAAGGCAACCAACCATGGATCTCACCTGATTTCTTAAAAAAGATTTAGATTTAAATTGAATTAGAATTTTTTCATTTCTTTTTTTTATAATACTTTTTGTTAATGTTCTAATTGGACTCTTTGAATAACAATTTGAGGCTTGAAATGTTCGAAAATTATTTTTGCCCAATAGTTTGCTTGTACCCTTTTTCATTATTTCTATATCTAATTTTTTTCTAATATGCCATGCCTTGTTTTTATCTATTGATGGCGAAGCCAATCTATTAAGAATAATATATTCGTATATTCGTTCTTTAGCTGTATATCTTGCATGAAAATTTAAATTTCTTTTTTTTATTTCTATTATCGATACTAATTTTTTATTTAAAAAAAAGTTCAAAGACTGAATAAACTTTCTTGTATTAATAATCTTTTTTTTAGTATCAAAATGGGCTGATTGTCCCCACGAATGAACTCCACGATCCGTTCTACCGGAGCCAATTATTTTTATTTTTTCTTTTAAAATTTTTGAAATAGTAGATTGGACTAATTTTTGAACAGTATTACCTTTTTTTTGTATTTGAAATCCATAAAGATTGGTTCCATCATATTCAATAATTATCTGATACTTATGCATCTTTAAGAATTATGCCTTTTTTCATTTGAGTACCAAGCATAAATTCTGCAATTTTTTGAACTTTTTTCCCTTGGCGCTGTATTTCCAAAACTTTAATGGAATTTTCTGCACAACCAATTTCAAAATTCTCATTTAAAATTACACCTGGATCTCCAGTTGTATTTGAAAGTTCAGCTTTTAGAATTTTATACCTTTCTCCTTTAAATAAGAAAAAAGCACCTGGAAACGGATAAAGGCCATTAATTTTGCCAATAATTTTTTTTGCACTTTCATTCCAGAAAATTTTACCTTCAGCTTTATCAATTTTCTTAGCATAGGTGGCCTTGTTGTGATCTTGCTCTTTAAAAACTGCTTTACCTTCAATAATATCATCAATATTTTCTAAAATTTTTTCTGAAGCTAAAGCTGATAGTCTGCTGGCAAGATCTTCACTGTTTTCATTATCTAGTATACTTATAGGATATTGATTACAAATTGGTCCCGAATCTAACTCCTCTTTCATCTGCATAATTGATATTCCTGTTGAAGTTTCACCTTCCATAATTGCCCGTTGTATTGGTGATGCTCCACGAAATTTTGGAAGAAGTGAGTAATGAATATTAATCCACCCATATTTAGGTATGGTAAGAAAATTTTTTTTTAAAATTTGTCCGTAACCAACAGTAATGCCTAAATCTAAATTTAAATTTTTAAGAAATTTTTTTTCTTCTTCATTATTTAATGAAGCGGGTGTTCTTACTGGTAAATTTAAAGTTTCAGAAAATAAATGTACTGGTGATTTGTTAACATTTTGTCCTCTATGAGAGGCAATAGGCGGCTGAGTGTAAACACAATCTATTTGATAACCATTTTGATAAAGAGATTTCAACACTTGCACTACCATTTCTGGACTACCACAAAAAACAATACTTTTATTCATTAATTAAATAACTATTCTTTCAGTTTCAATTTTTTGTTTAGATAGTTTTTTAATGATCATTGTTTTTTTTAGTTTAGATAAATAATCAATGAAAAGTTTCCCGTCACAATGATCTATTTCGTGCTGAATACAAGTAGCAAGCAAACCAGTTGCATGTAATAATTGTTTTTTTCCATTATAATCTAAATATTCTACATCACATTCATTTGGTCTCTCTATTTCTGCAAAAAATGAAACGACACTCAAACATCCTTCTTCATACGTAGATAAATTTTGGCTTTTTTGTTTAATAACTGGATTAACAAAATATCTTGGTTCTTTTTTTTCATCTTTTTTTGATTCATCTTTTTTTGATAGGTCCATTACTATAATTCTTTTCTGAATACCTATTTGTATTGCGGCTAAACCTATTCCATTTGCCGCATACATTGTTTCAAGCATATCATCCATAAGTCTTCGTTCTTCTATACTAACTTGACCAACTGGTTTTGATATTTGTCTCAAAATAGGATCTGGTTCTGTAAGTATAGTTTTAATTGCCATGATTTAATTTTATTACAATTTTTAAACTTTTAAAGGAAGAACTTTCAAAAGAATATTATTTCTTATTGGGTCAATATTTAATTGGTTCAAAACACTAACTATAAAATGTATAGTATCCGAACCAAGATTTGTAAGATCATCTTCGCCAATAATTTCTACAAATCTTAGTAAAATTAAGCCAATCTCATTATTATTGATCAATAATTGTATATCTGTGGGAATATCTGCCTGAAAAAATTGAAATAATTTTTGATATTTTTTAGAAATTTTAACCCCATCAGACTGTAAAGACTCTAAAAGCATTAAATCTTTTTTTGAAACTAAATAATTTTTATTTTTTTTAATTTTTTTAATTAATTCATTTGTGTCTTTTTCAACTTTTTTAATATTATAACTTTCTTTAAAATAATTTAATAATTTCGATTGATGAATCACTTTATTATTTATTTTAATGTTTTTTTTTTTTGAATTTTGATTAATTAAATTTTTATTATAAAATGTAGAATAATTTGAAGGTACATCTTCAATACTTATTTTGCTTAACATTATTGATAATTCTTCTTTAAAAGCATTTTCAATATTTTCACTAACAAATGAATTTTTTAATTTATTAGATAGATCTAATATCTGTACTGAATCTTTTGTTAATAATAATCTTTGATAAAGGAGTGCTCTTCCTTGAATTGTTGGTAAAAGTTTATATGTATCTTTAACATTTAGAAGTTGATCAATGCTAAATTGAAATCTTTTATATAAATCTAATAAATTCTTTTCACTATAATTTTCTTCATGAGTTGCTTGTTCAATAAGTGACAGTTTCTCAATATCCTCCAAATCTATTTCATCAATATTTTCTAATAAATTGGAAGTTGAAAGATATCTCCAAATAATTTTTGGTGTATCTTTACTGGGTTTATATTGAAACTGAGAATTGGTTCTGTGGGACAAATGAAAATCTAAAATATTTTTTTCAGATATTTGACTCTCATCATCTGATGTGTAGCCCATTATAAAATGGAATTTTTTTTCAAAAAATTCATCATTAAAATCTAATTCTTTAACTAGATCAAATTGAAGTTGGGCTTCTTCTGTTCTATTTTCATTAATTAGACAATAAATTTTAAATTTTGTTAGATAATCATCATTTAACAAATTAATTTCATTAAATATACCGCAAGCATTTTCTAAATCAGAATTTGAAAGATATTTTTCAACATAATATCTTACTAGATTTGAGTTATTAGAATTATTTTTATTTTTTAACAAATACAGCTTAATTATTTCCAAATCATCATTTTGAATCAAATAATCTATCTTATAATTTAAAAATTCTTTTTCAGTAATATTCTTTCTTGGGAAGTAAGAATTGGTGAGTAATGCAATATCTAAAATTTCTTTGGCGTCATTTGATAATTTAATTTTATTTATTCTATCGAATATTGATGTAATCTCATTACCCTCCGAATTAACCCACATTTTTATTGTCAATCCATTTTCAACAGGGTCGTAAAGCCCAGCTAAATTTATACTGTTAGAATCAAGTTTGATTCCTTTTATAGTTTTAGATTCATTATTTTGTTTAGTTTGTATTTGGATTGTTGAATCAATTGAAATGTCGTTATCTTGTAAAATAATTTCTGATACATTTTCTTCATTTTTTTTTTCTATTTTCCAAATATCAACTAATTCTTCGGCTGTTACAAAACTACTTAATAAAATAAATGGTATTAAAAAAATTGATAAATATTTCTTATTTAACAATTTTAAAATTTTCATTAGGGATTACTTTTTCAATTTTTTTAATAGGTGATGGAAAATCGATTCTATCAATTAAAATAACTGCAATTAATAATACTAAAAAAACCAAAATAATTTTGATTAATAATTTAATTATAACGCTTTTCTTTCCAACTCTTGTATTTTTTTCAAATTGCATATACCGTTAAATAATTTCAAATTAAGACATATTTATGTTTTTTCAATAAAGATAATATGAAATCAAATAAAAATCTTGTTTTACTAGGCATGATGGGCTCTGGAAAATCAACAATCGGATACCTTTTGTCTAAAAAATTAAACATAGAATTTAATGATGTTGATGAAATTATTGAAAAAGAAGAAGAATGCGAAATATCAAAAATTTTTGAAAGAAAAGGTGAAATTTATTTTAGAAAAATAGAGGAAAAGATTGCTCTTAAATTACTTGGATTAAACAATAAAATTATATCTTTGGGGGGTGGTGGATTTATCAATGATAATATAAGAAATGAGGTTTTATCAAATCATATTTCTTTTTGGTTAGATTGGAATAGTTCAACATTAATTAATCGTATAAAAATGAGCAATAAAAGACCTATCGCATTTAATTCGACTGAAGATGAGATTAAAAAATTAATTTCTGAACGATCAAAAACATACTCAATGGCAAATTTTAAAATAAACTGTGAAAAATTCTCTAAAAATGAGATAATTAAAATAATTGAAGACATCTATGAAAAAAATTAAATTAGTAGTTAAAACAATCTCAAAGAATTATCCAATTATTATTGGATCAAATCTTATAAAAAATATAAAAAATATCATTCGTTCCAATAAAATAAAATTTAATAAATGTTTGATTGTTGCTGATAAAAAAGTCCCAAAAATAAATTTGTCAATATTAAAAAATAATATTCAATGTAAAACAAAATTAATTCATTTATTTAATTCAAGTGAAAAAAATAAAAATCTAGAAAGTATAAATAAAATTTTAGATAAACTGTTAATAAATAATTTCAATAGAAACGACTGCATTATTTGTTTGGGTGGGGGTGTAACAGGAGATGTTTCGAGTTTTGCCGCAAGTATATTTAAAAGAGGATTAAAATTTATCAATGTTCCTACAACATTACTTTCGCAGATAGATTCTTCAATTGGAGGAAAAACTGGAATTAACAATAAGTATGGGAAAAATTTAGTTGGTTCTTTTTTTCAACCTGATCTAGTTGTTTCTGACATTAACTTATTAAAATCACTCCCTAAAAGAGAAATTATATGTGGCTATGGTGAAATTTTAAAACATTCACTAATTTCTAAAAATAAAACATTCGATTTCTTAAATAAAAATAAATTTAAAGTTTTAAATTTACAAAGTCCTTATATAGAAAAAGCAATAGTTGACAGTTGTAAAATTAAAAAAATTATAATGGAACTAGATGAAAAAGAAAAAAATTTTAGAAAGGTTTTAAATTTAGGTCATACTTTTGCTCATGCTTATGAAGCAACACTTGGGTATTCAAAAAAACTTAATCATGGTGAAGCAGTAATTTTAGGTATAAAAAGTGCGGTTAAATTTAGTTTGGAAAATAAATTTTTAACAAAAAAAAAATATGATCAAATTGTATCACATATTAATCATTTAAATTTACCCAATGATTTATGTAAATTTTTTTGTAAAAAAAATATTGATTCAATATTAGATTTTATGAAATCGGATAAGAAAAATAATTCAAAAAATATAAACTTAATTTTATTGAAAGATATTGGTAATCCTATAATAAATTTAAATTTTGAAATTAATAAAGTTCGTAGTTTTTTTAAAAAAGAATTAATTAATTAGAATTTGTATTGAATGTATATATTTCTTTAATTCTTCATCTAAAATTTTATAAATTATTTTTGTAGATTCAATTTTGTTCATTTTATTTAAATATAAAGATTTGATTTCTAATTTAATATGAAATTTTCCATCTTGGTAGTTTTTGTGACTTTCGTGTAAAAAAGTGTTGTCCTTAATTTCAATTTTTTTGCATGAAATTTTTTGATTAATTTTTTTTTTTACAATTTTTATTAATTGATTTATATCCATAATTTATAATAATATATATCATGAAAAATATTTGTGATTGGAATAATTGTTCAGAGATTGGGAAGCATAAAGCGCCAATTGAGAAAGATAATAGTAAAAATTTTAGACTACTGTGTTTAAAACACGTAAAAGAATTTAACAAAAATTGGAATTACTTTTTAGGAATGAGTGAGCAACAAATATGTGAGTTTATAAAGTCGGACATGACGTGGCATAAACCTACACAAAGTTTTTGTTCTTCAGATAATTTTTTTAATATTTTATGGAATAATGCTTTAAAAGATGGAACAGATAAATTTAAGTTTAATGATCAATTTGACCATATTAGACAATTGGAATTCAATCATAATGACGTTAAAGCATTTAATATACTTGGCTTGTCTGTTGGAATAAAATGGGAAAAGATCCGACAAAAATTTAAAAAACTTGTCAAAAAATTTCATCCTGATATGAATTTGGGGAATAAAAAATATGAAGATAAGCTTAAAGTAATAACTTTAGCTTACACACAATTAAAAAATACTTATAGGATAAAAAATTGACACCTAATTTAAATTTAAAGCCAGATATTAAAATATCGGTGAAGCAGAACTTTGGCATTAATAGTGATATGGAAGTAAGCGCTTTTTCAAAAAAAAATGAATTTGTTCCAAAAATTGATAAAGATTATAAATTTGACAGAGATACTACACTAGCAATCCTTAGTGGCTTTAATTACAACAAAAAAGTAATTGTACACGGGTATCACGGTACAGGAAAAAGTACTCACATAACGCAAGTTGCCGCACGTTTGAATTGGCCATGTTTAAGAATAAACCTTGATTCTCATATTAGTAGAATTGATTTAATTGGAAAAGACGCAATTGTAATTAGGGATGGTAAACAAATTACAGAATTTAAAGAAGGAATCTTGCCTTGGGCTTTCCAAAATCCAGTGGCACTAGTTTTTGACGAGTATGACGCAGGCCGCCCCGATGTTCTATTTGTGCTACAAAGGATTTTAGAAAGTGATGGATACTTCACTCTTTTAGATAAAAATAAAATAGTAAAACAAAATGAATATTTTAGATTGTTCGCAACTGCTAATACAATTGGATTGGGAGATACAACAGGTCTCTACACAGGTACACAACAAATCAATCAAGCACAGATGGACAGATGGAATATAGTAACTGCTTTGAATTATTTAAGCATGGATAAAGAAATGGATATAATACTGGCAAAGAACAAAAACCTAAATAATGTAAAAGGAAAAGAAAAAATTGCAAATATGATTAAAGTTGCTTCACTTACAAGAAAAGGTTTTATGGCTGGAGATATTTCAACTGTAATGAGTCCTAGAACAGTGCTTTATTGGGCAGAAAATTACGAAATATTTAAAGATACAGGATATGCTTTCAGGGTAACTTTTTTAAACAAATGTGACAATGTAGAAAAAAATACTATTGCTGAATATTATCAAAGATGTTTTGGTGAAGACTTGCCAGAGTCATTGATCAATATTCAGATTTAGATGAATAAAGAAGATAATTTAAAAGAAAAATTTAAACAAGCTCTAATTTCAACAGTAAAAGTTATTTCTGATGAATATAAAATTGAAAATGAATTGAAAAAAAATTTAAGTTCAAAAAATTATAATTTTTTTGAATTAGACAATCTAAATAGTAGGCAGGATTATGTTAAGTTAAGAGCAATAACAGATTCAGAGGCTTTGAAAAGAAAATTTTCAAGTAAAGAAGTATACCAAAAAAATTCACCAAAAAATTTATCGTGTAAATCGCTATATGATATTTCAGAAAGAATTAGATACGAATTACTGGGTACAAAAATGTTAAAAGGAATATCTAAAAATTTGAAAGAAAATTATAATAATAAAATTGCTATAAAACGTAAAGATCAACTTAAAAATAGGGAAGATGTTAGTGTTTCTGAAGCTTTTGAACTTTATATGCTAAAGAATTTTTTTGATATAAAGTTAAATTCATTATCAGAAAAAATCTTAAGTTTTTGGGAAAATGATTTTAAAACATCCTTTGACAAACATATAAATTATTTTAATAAAAATCTTGAAAATCAAGAAACTTATAATTCAAAGTTCTCAAAATTATTACAAGAAATGAGGATTTTTGAATCTGAAAACGATGATGAAGAGGAAGAAAATCAACAAAATGATAATGAACAAGATAATCTAAATAGAGATAATGAAAATGGATCTCAAGGAGACCAAGAAAAAAATCAACAAGAACAAGATCAAAATGGGATTGATGCGGATTATAAACTAAATGAATATAATATAGATGAACTGCTTGTAGATACAGACTCTGATGAACAAAGTTCAGAAACAGTAATTCAAAAGATGAATGCAAGTATTGGAGGTAAAGAATATAAAATTTTTACAAGTCAATTTGACGAAATAGCTAAAGCTGAAACTTTAGAAACTGTAGAAGAAATATCTAAGTTAAGGAAAAACTTGGATCAGCAATTAATTAGTTTTCAGGACTTAATTACAAAACTTGCTAATAAACTTCAAAGACAGCTATTAGCAAAACAGAATAGAGCTTGGGAATTTGATCTTGAGGAAGGATTATTGGATAGTTCAAAATTAACTAGAATTATAATTGATCCATATAATTCGTTATCTTTCAAAAAAGAAAAAGATTTAGATTTTAAAGATACAGTTGTTACACTATTAATAGATAATTCTGGATCAATGAGAGGAAGGCCAATCACTATTGCGGCTATTTGTGCGGACATTTTATCAAGAACTTTAGAAAGATGTTCGGTAAAAGTAGAGATACTTGGATTTACAACAAAAAATTGGAAAGGTGGTAAAAGTAGAGAAGAGTGGAACAAAAATAATAAACCAAAAAATCCAGGTAGACTGAATGATTTAAGACATATTATTTACAAAAGTGCTGATACTCACTGGAGACAATCTAAAAAAAATTTAGGTTTAATGCTTAAAGAAGGTTTGCTTAAAGAAAATATTGATGGTGAAGCAATTTCATGGGCATTTAATAGATTAATGAAAAGAAAAGAAGAAAGAAAAATATTGATGGTTATTTCAGACGGCGCTCCAGTTGATGACTCAACATTGTCAGTAAATTCTGGTGATTTTTTAGAAAAACATTTAAAAAAGGTTGTTAAATTTATTGAGAATATAAGTGATGTTGAAATTTTAGCTATAGGAATTGGTCATGATGTTTCAAGATATTATAATAAAGCAATAAAAATTACAGACGTTCAAGAATTAGGAGATGTTATGATTGGTCAACTAAGTGGTTTGTTTGATAACAAAAAAAAACTTCATTAAATCTGAATTAAATCCTTATTATTCCATATAATATTTACTTCTGCACCACCTCTAGTTTTTGAATTTCTACATAATAATTTAGCACGATTTTTTTCTAATAAAGTTTTGCCAATAAATATACCAAGTCCTAAACCAGATATTGAACTATCTCTAGTTTTAAGTGATTTTATATAAGGCTCCCCAATTTTATTTAGAATATCTTTTTGATAACCTACGCCATCATCTTCTATAGTAATTTCAGAATTTTCACTATCACTTTTTAAAGTAATATAAATTTTTTTATTTGCAAATTTATTTGCATTTCCAATAAAATTTCTAATTCCATAAACAATTTCTATTGATTTTTTTATTTTAAATGAATTAGAATTCTGTTCATTGTTTACAATAAATTTATTATCCGAAATCTCCTCGAAAGACTTTACAATTTCATCAATGTATTCGGCTAGAGATAAATCTTTATCTATAAAATCATCTTCAATTGTTGGGTTGAGATTGAGTCTTTTTAAAATATCATTACATCTTTCTACTTGACTTATTAATAACTCAACATCTTTATTTATAGTTTTATTGTTCTCAAAATGATCATGTAATTCCTGTGCAATAATTTTTATGGTTGATAAAGGAGTTCCTAATGAATGAGCTGCAGCTGCAGCTTGGCTTCCAAGAGATACCAACTCATGTTCTTTTGCAATAACTTCTTGAATTTTATCCAAAACTTCTTTTCTTAAACGAGATTCTTTACCAAAAATTATTGCAAAATAATTTAGAAAAACTAATGCAACTATTAATGATAATGGAATAGCATAATAATAATAATCAGTTACTATAATATTTTCATTAAGAAGATATGGCAAATCTTCGTAATAAAATGTTAAGAAAATTATTGACAATATAGTTATCAATATTAAAGTTAAATTTGTTCTAATGTCCAAATAAGAGGCAGAAAAAACACTTGGTATTAATAAAAAAATTGAAAATGGATTTAAAATACCGCCTGATAGATAAAAAAGATAGCTTAATTGAATTATATCTATAATTAAAAAATTAAATGAAGATTTATTTGATACCTGATTATTATTGTAAAAATATATTAAATATAAATTACTTAAAGTGCCTAAAAAAATTATAAAATTTGCTAATATATAATTTAATTCAAAATTAAAAATAAATTTAACAGAATTTATCGTTATTAATTGACCAATAATTGCAATCCATCTTAAATTTACATAAATAGATTTGGTTAGATAGTAAGATTTCGAAGTTTCAAAAAACTTCATTCTTAAACATCAAGATTTGAAACATTAATTGCATTTTCCACAATAAAATCTTTTCTTGAAGCTACATCATTACCCATTAAAGTACGTATCAAATCATGGTCTTTTTTTAGATCTTTAGAATACTGAACTTTTAGTAAATTTCTTGTCTCAGGATTTAGTGTTGTATTCCATAATTCTTCGGGGTTCATTTCACCTAATCCTTTAAATCTTTGAATACTAAGTTTTGATTTTTCTTCTTGATATTTTTTTTCAAATTCTTTTGATTTTTTATTAATTTTTTTTAACTCTTTTGAGTTACTAATAATATAATTTTCTAATTCTTTCTCATCTTTAATATAAATTCCTTTTGAACCTTTATTTATTTTAAACAAAGGCGGTTGAGCAAGGTATATATTGCCATTTACTATTAATTTGTTGAAGGGTTTATTATTAAAGAATGTTAATAGTAAAGCTCTAATATGAGAACCATCAACATCAGCATCGGTCATAATTATAATTTTTTCATATCTCAAGTCTTTTAAATCGATTTCTTCATCCTTTGGATCTAAACCTAGGGCATTAATTAAAGTCACAATTTCGTTAGATGAAATCAATTTAGAAAGTGTTTTAGTTCTTAATTCACTTCCATTTCCATTTCTATTATTATTCTTTTTGAATCCATTAATATCAGTATATGTATTCAGAATTTTTCCTCTTAGTGGTAGTACAGCTTGATATCCTCTGTTTCGACCTTGTTTTGCTGAACCTCCTGCTGAATCTCCCTCAACAATAAATAATTCAGTACCTTCTTGTTTAGATATCTGACAATCGGCTAACTTACCAGGTAAACCAATCAATTCCAGAGCCCCTTTTCTTCTAACGCTTTCTCTTGTCTTTCTTGCTAAATCCCTGGCAAAAGCTGCCTGAACAATTTTTGCAAGTATAATTTTTGCTAAAGATGGATTTTGATCAAACCATACAGATAATCTTTCATTTAAAATTGCCTCAACAACATTTCTCACCTCTGATGAAACGAGTTTATCTTTTGTTTGTGAAGAAAATTTTGGATCTGGAATTTTAATAGATAATACACAAGTTAAACCCTCTTTTATGTCGTCTCCTGAAATTGATAATTTGTTTTTCTTTAATAAATTTTGTTCAGACGCATATTTATTTATTACTCTAGTTAAAGCATTTCTAAAACCTAAAAGATGAGTCCCTCCATCTTTTTGAAATATATTATTTGTGTACGCATAAACATCTTCCGTGTAACCAGCGTTCCATTTTAAAGAACACTCAATTTCTAAATTTTGTTTTTTTCCCTCTATAAATATTGGTTTTTTAAATAAATCATTATTATTTTTATTTTTTAATTTTTGCCTTTTCTCATCTAAGAACTCTACAAATTCTAAAATTCCTCCATCAAATTTAAATTCTATACTTTTCGTTTTTTTTTGAGTTAAATCATTGATTATAATTTTTATTCCTTTGTTCAAAAAAGCTAATTCTCTCATTCTTTTTTGAATTGTTGTAAAACTAAATTTTACAGAAGAAAATATTTCTTTCGATGGTAAAAATTTTATTTTAGTTCCTGTTTTTTTTGATTTTCCAATAAATTTTAAAGATTTTATTACGTTGCCATTTTTAAATTCAACAAAATATTTTTTTCCATCTCTATCTACTGTCAATTCTAATTTTTCAGAAAGAGCATTTACAACAGAAACTCCAACTCCATGCAGTCCTCCGGAAATTTTGTAAGAATCATGGTCAAACTTACCCCCTGAATGTAATTGAGTCATAATTACTTCAGCTGCTGATTTTTTTTCCCCTTTATGAATATCTACTGGTATTCCCCTGCCATCATCTTGAATAGTTATTGTTCCATCATTATTTATATCTATTTGAAGAATCTTACAATAACCTGCAAGTGCCTCGTCGATAGAATTGTCTACAACCTCATAAACCATATGATGTAGACCTGTCCCATCATCAGTGTCTCCAATATACATTCCGGGTCTTTTTTTAACTGCTTCAAGACCTTTCAAAACTTTTATTGAGTCTGCCTGATAACTAGAATTTTTTAAGTTTTTAATCATTTTTTAATTTTTCGGAAAAAAAGAATTATACCATTTTCTGGTAATTAATAAAATTAACAATGCTAAGCAAGTAAAATTTATATTGTAAATTGATCTTTATCTATCCAAAAAAAAATTATTTTCCTATTTCTCTAATTTCATCAAAAAAACATCTTTTTTAGTCGATAAAAAAGAATCTGGCGGAGAGAGTGGGATTCGAACCCACGGTACCTTTGACAGTACACACACTTTCCAAGCGTGCGCCTTAAACCT
>Ga0187833_10000970_pt1 | contig 33719 bp, 32 predicted proteins | sample ETNtaG_37_FD_167968 | JGI IMG/M metagenome (GOLD analysis project Ga0187833, IMG submission 167968) | Marine microbial and viral communities from oxygen minimum zone, Eastern Pacific Ocean - ETNP2014_SV_400_PacBio MetaG (Illumina Assembly) | ecosystem: Environmental > Aquatic > Marine > Hypoxic...
ACATCACCAATAGTAGGAACAGTATATCTGACCACAGAACCAGGCGGTAAAAAATTTGTAGAAGTTGGTCAAAAAATAAAAAAAGGACAAACTATAATGATTGTTGAAGCAATGAAAACTATGAATCATATTCCTTCCACTCATGATGGTACAGTTAGTAAAATCCTAGTTAATGATGGTGAGCCTGTAGAATTTGGACAATCTCTTATTTCAATTAAATAATGTTTAAAAAAATCTTAGTCGCTAACCGTGGAGAAATAGCTGTTCGTATAATTAGAGCTTGCAAGGAATGGGGAATATCAACAGTAGCAGTACATTCTGATGTTGACGTTGATGCCATGCATGTAAGATTAGCAGATGAAAGCATCTGCATAGGATCACGTCAGCCTCAAAATAGTTATTTAAACATTGCTGCTTTAATGTCTGCTGTTGATGTAACCGGAGCAGAAGCAATTCATCCAGGATATGGATTCTTGTCAGAAAATGCTCAGTTTGCAGAAATTGTTACTAAACATGGAGTAAAATTTATTGGACCCAGTCCTGATTTAATTAAAATAATGGGAGATAAGATTGAAGCTAGAAGAGTTGCAAGAGAAAATGGGTTACCTATAATAGAAGGCTCGACTGGAAATGTTAACTCAGTTGATGAAGCAAAAAAAATTAGTGAAGATATTGGATATCCAATATTAATTAAAGCTGCCGGTGGTGGTGGAGGAAAAGGCATGAAAGTAGCTAGGAAACCTGAAGAATTAGAACAATTATTTTTTATGGCTAAACTAGAGGCAAAAAAATATTTTAAAAATGATAATGTATATATAGAAAAATATTATAATAATCCTAGACATATAGAAGTGCAAATTATGTCAGGAAAAAATAGGACTGTTCATTTGAATGAAAGAGATTGTTCGGTTCAAAGAAAATATCAAAAATTAATAGAAGAAACTCCTAGTCCAGTTATTGATGAAAAAATAAGATCAGATTTATTAAATAAAACTATAAAAATGGTAGAAAAAATTGGTTATGAGGGTGCCGGTACAGTTGAGTATATATATGAAAATGGAAAATTTTATTTTCTTGAAATGAACACAAGAGTTCAAGTTGAACATCCAATAACAGAAATGACTACAGGGATAGACATAGTCAAAGAACAAATATGGATAGCAAATACAGGTAATACAGCCTTAGCTCAAAGTGATATTGAACCAAGGGGACACGCAATTGAGTGTAGAATTAACGCTGAAGATCCAAGCCGGAATTTTCAACCATCACCAGGAATAATTGATGTTTGCCACCAGGCTTCGGGATTTAGAACAAGGGTTGATGGTGCTATTTTTCAAGGGTGCAAAATCACACCATATTATGACAGTTTAATTTGCAAATTAATATGCCAAGGTCGTAACAGAACAGAAGCAATACAGAGAATGCTTAGAGCATTAGATGAATTCGTAATTGAGGGAATAACCACAACAATTAATTTACATAAAAAAATACTTAGGCATGAAAAATTTATTAGTTCTGATTTTGATGTAAATTGGTTGGTCAACGAATCGTTTTATTAAATATTTTCACAACTTGTAAGCCATAAATCATAGACCGGATGATCAATTGATTGAAGGGTAGGGCTAGATGCAAAGGTCCAGCCATTAAATAAAAAAACTTGATTATTATCCGTGGCTGACAAATCTTTAACTTGTATGTAAGCAACAGTGTCAGAAGTATCTTTGCTTTCTGAAAGTTGACATTTATAGGCTTTGATTTCTAATGAACCAAAAAAGCTTTTGTCACCAACCGCCAATCTAATAGAAGACGTTTTTGCAGTTATTTTATCTAGAGCTGTTAGATTAATATAAACTTTATCACTTTTCGCTGATTTAATTCCGCTAGAAATGATACTTTTTTTGTCTAAAATAATGTATTTATCTTCAATGCTCTCTAATTCATCCTTATCTTCTTCAAAAGTTGGAGACAATTCTTCCAAATTTATTAACGGAACTACTTCTATTTTATCTTCTGCAAAAGTAGAAAAAGTACCAATCAAAAAAAAAATAAAGGTCAAAAAAAAAATTTTAGGGTTTCCATATTTCATACTTTTCCACTCTTTTCTTGTCATCGGAACTTAATAAACCATCAGGTTTATAGGCTTTGGCCGTTCCTGTTAAATTTTCTTCATGTTTTTTTTGCCACTTGAATTTATTTAAACTGTCTGAGGGTTTTTCATCTTTTAAAAAATGTATCCACATATGCCACTCTACAGGAATTGTCGATGATTCGACTTTGTTCTTATAAATTGTCCATCTTTTTCCCTTGGAATTAAAATAGTACTTATTACCAAATTGATCTTTGCCAGCAAACTTTCCTGTAAAAAAAGTATAAATAAAAGTACCAACAGTTTGTCGATGCCACCATGTAAATATTTGTTTAATAAATCCTGTCATAAAATTTTTCTTTGTTTCACAACCCTTTTCTTCCAAAATAAAAGTTCACACAATTAAGAATTGTAAATAATTTATTAGACTTAAAATGCATTTAGTATATATCATACAAACATACGCAATATATATAAAAAATAATTAAATCTTGGAGACCGTGTTTATGTCAAAGTATTTAGTGGAAACGTTTTATACCTGTACTTTTAAAATCATTCACAAACTTGATGAATTAAATGAGAAGAAGCTTTCTGAACTCGAAAATCGCAATGATGGCAAAGTTGAGATAATCGATGTTAGATTAAATAATAGAAAAACTAAAACAGTTACCCATGAAAATAAAAACGTACATCTCGATGAATTAACCACCGAAAAAATTTCTAATATTTCCTCTTTAGTTAATGAAACGGTTGTCAATTCAAATAAATTGCAGGATGCAAACGATTTTAATAAAAAAAATGTCAACATCCAAAAACTGAATAAAAATACGACCAATAGATCGAAAATGCCCGATAGAAGAAAGGGTTACATACAAAAAGTTTCAATAAGAAATCATAAAATATATTTACACACTGGTGAATACGATGATGGGAAAGTTGGTGAAATTTTCATCGATATGAACAAAGAAGGTGAGCTTGTAAAAGCATTAATGAACAATTTTGCAATAGCCATTTCTCTGGGTCTTCAGTACGGCGTACCACTGGATGAATTTGTTGATGCTTTTATTGAAACTAAATTTGAACCATCTGGAGAAATTAAGGGCAATGATAGAATTTTAAGTGCCTCTTCAATTTTAGATTATATTTTTAGAGAACTAGCTATATCATATCTGGGAAGAGAAGACCTTGCACACACACCTTCTATTAACAAAACTTTGAATGAGAAAGTTATGAGCGATGAAGAGGATGAAGCTTTTCTGAAATTGGTAAAAAATATTACAAGTAAAGGTTTTGTAAGAAGCAACTATAAAGACAAGCTCGTTGACTTAAGCAACGTAAGAATTAATTTGAAAAGCAAAAAATAGAAAATTACTTTTTCTTTTCTAAAACTTTAATATTTAACTCTTTTAACTGAGTTTCATTAACTTTGGAAGGTGCTCCCATTAATAAATCTTCGGCGTTTTGATTCATTGGAAACAGAGTAACTTCGCGAATGTTTTCCTTATTGGCTAGCAGCATAACAATTCGATCTATTCCAGGAGCTATTCCACCATGAGGTGGAGCACCATAAGAAAGTGCCTTGATCATACCTCCAAATTTTTTGTTAACTTCTTCTTTTGAATAGCCAACTTTTGAAAATACTTTGTACATTAATTCTGGTAAATGATTTCTTATTGCTCCTGATGATATTTCTAAACCATTGCACACCAAGTCATACTGATACGCAAGTATTGACAGAGGATCAGATTTTTCAAAATTTAATGGATTAGTTTGAGGCATCGAAAAAGGGTTATGATTAAAATCAATTTTTTTTTCTTTTTCGTCATATTGATACATAGGAAAGTCGATTATCCAACAAAATTCAAACTTATTGTTATCTATAAGATTAAGTTCGTGACCTAATTTTTGTCTTGTCAGTCCAGAAATTTTTTCAGTATTGTTTTTTGTGTCACATGAGAAAAAAATAGAGTCATTTTCTTTTAAATTACAGGCTTTTATCATGTCATTAATTGCTCTTTCTGAAAAATATTTTGCTATTGGTCCTTTACCATGAAGTTTATTTCCAATTTTCTTCAGAGATATATAACCTAAACCTTTGGCCCCTATTTCTTTGGCCCAATTATTGTACCCATCAAAAAAATTCCTGGGTTTTAATGATGTCATTGGAGCCGGTATTGCGCGCACAATTGAACCGTTGGAAATAGATTTTTTAAAAATATCTAATTTCACATCCTCTCTATTAATTATTTCTGTAACATCAAATATTTCTATTGGATTTCTCAAGTCTGGCTTATCAGTACCATATTTTAACATCGAATCTTCATATCTAATTCTTTTAAAAGGCGTTTTAGAAACAATTTTGTTTTTTCCAAATTCGTTAAATACCTCAAGAAAAATAGGTTCCAATGCCTTAAAAATATCTTCCTGTTCCACGAAAGACATTTCAATATCTAGCTGATAGTGTTCTCCGGGACTCCTGTCCGCTCTACTATCTTCATCTCTAAAACAAGGTGCTATTTGAAAATATTTGTCAAAACCAGAAATCATAACCATTTGTTTAAATTGCTGGGGTGCCTGGGGCAGTGCATAAAATTTACCGGGATGCAATCTACTAGGAACTAAAAAATCCCTAGCACCTTCTGGGCTGGAGGCTGTCAATATTGGCGTTTGAAATTCTAAAAAACCACTGCTTATCATTTTATTTCTTATAAAAGAAATTATTTTTGATCTTAAAATGATATTACGATGCATTTCTTCTCGTCTTAAATCTATAAATCTATATTTCAATCTTATCTCTTCGGGATAATCTTGTTCTCCAAAAACAGGCATGGGTAAATCTTTTGCAGCTGATAAAACTTCAAATGATGAAACTGCAATTTCTATTTCTCCTGTAAGTAAATCTTTGTTGATTGTTTTGGTCGATCTTTTTACAACTTTGCCTGATACGCAAACTACAGATTCGGGTTTTGCTTTTTCAATTTCCTTAAAAAAAGTGCTACTATTTTCTGCAACACACTGTGATAAACCATAATGGTCTCTCAGATCAAAAAAAAGCAGATTCCCATGATCTCTTTTTCTATGAATCCAACCCGAAAGCTTGACAGTTTTGCCAGTGTCTCCTTTAGTTAGTTCTGAACATGTATGAGTTCTATATTTATGCAAAGCGATTCCTTCTTATGAATTTATATCATTTTTAATACTTCTTTAATTAATTTTAAACTAAATGGACTACCTTTTTTTAATGAATATTTATCTAAAATCAAAATAAATTGAGATATTTTTTCATAGGATCTGTCTATTCTTTTTATTATGTAGTCAATATGTTTTTTTTCAACATTTATTTGTTTATCTGAAAAGCTTTTTGCTAAAATAACGCTGATTAAATCATCGTCAGGAAGTTTGATTCCAAAACTTATACAACTTTCAATTCTAGAGTTTAGATCAGGTAATTGAAACTTGTATGTATTAATTGGTTTGTTAGAAGTAATTAAGAGATATTTATTATCTTGTAAGACGTTGTTCCATAACGAAAATAGTAAATTTTCTGAAATTTTGTTATCTAAATTTTCAATTATCAAAGCTTCCTTTGTTTTAAATTGAAGAAAAACTTTGTCATTTAATTTGTTTGATTGAATCTCGAATGTTGTTGTTTTGTTTTTTAAAATTGAAGCTAAATGTGTTTTACCTGATCCTGTTGGACCAAATATGTTAACAATTCTTTTAATCCATTTAGGCCAGCTATTTATAAAATCGTATGCTTGTTTATTACTTGAAGAAACATAAAAATCTTCTTTCAAGTAAACTTTATTTGTTGGAAATTTAAAGATTAATTGATTATTCATCCGTATAAATCTCCCAATATCCCTGGTCATTTTTTAATTGATAGTCAAATTTTAAAAGTTCTGTCTTCAATCTCTTGGGATTGCCATAATAATCAATCTTAAAAAAAGAATTGTTAATATCTAATTCTTCTAGAGAAAAATTGTTGATAAAACTTATGTTATAAAAAATATTTTTTAACTGATCCAAATCCTGAAGTTTAGTATACCTAAATTTAATTTTTATTGACAATGGAATTGATAAGTTAATAAGATTTTCCTCTTTCCAAATTTCTGTGATTTGTATCTTTAAATCTTTCAAAATTGAATATAATTTTGTTTCATTGTTTATATTATTGAGTTCGTATGAAATATTTTTACTCGTTTCACTCTCGTCGAAATTTGCTTTAAGATGAATATCTAACTGCTTGTTTTGAAAATTTATTATCGCAAAAATAAAATTTTTTGTATCATATTTATTAACAAAATTCTTAATATTCAAATCTTCAATTCTATTTTTTGTTTTCTTTATTTTAGAAATATCATCTAGATCTTCTAGTGGAAGTATAAAATTTATTAGCTCATTTGTAATTTCAATATCTGTCCATTTTTTGTAAATAAAATTTTCGTAAAAATCCTGTACTTCATCATTTACAAAAAGCAGTGGAAAGAAAACTACTGAAATATTTTTCTGTTGGGAAAATGAAATATTTTTTTGTCCAAGAAACTTTTTAACTTTAGCTTCATTATAATATATTTTAAAATTCGCTTTATACTCATTTTTTCTGTATGTCTCCTCATAAATTTGAAAACTTTTTATCAAATTTTTTATTTTATTTAAACTTATATTGCTTATTTTATTTGAGTCTTTTGATAACAAAATTCTAGACATAAGAATTTCAAATGATTTTGAAAACGCTTTGTCGATATATTTATTCCTTGAAAAATTTATATCTATCTCACCTTTAACTTTGATATTATTGATAATAAAAACACTTTCATCTGAAAAACTTTCTGAAAGCAAAATCAACGAAAATATTATTGTTGTCAAAACAATAAAAACACATCTTCTAAACTTAAGTATAAAATATTTAAACATGAACAATATCTCTCACCAAATAGTCCTATAATACTTATGAAAAAAGCGGTTTTAATAGGGCAAATGTTGATAAGTTAACAAATTACATTTCAAAAAAAACAGGAAAAGTTAGAAAAAAATAAAAAAATTCGAAATTTAAAGGATTATTTATTAAAGAAAAATGCTATTTCTGTTTTCGCATTTTCCAAATTGTCAGACCCATGCACTGAATTTTTATCAATTGAAATTCCATACATTTGCCTCAAAGTTCCAATATTTGCCTTTAAAGGATTCGTGGCACCTATAATTTCTCTATTTTTAATTACCGCATTTTCTCCCTCCAATATCATTACTATGATTGGCCCAGATGATAAATAATTGCATAAATTTTCATAAAATGGCTTTGTTTGATGTATTTTATAAAATTCTGCAGCTTCATCTTTGGTAATTTGTATTTTTTTGCTTTTAAAAATTTTTAAGTTCCTTTTTTCATAAAATGATTTTATCTTATCTTCCAAATTTCTCTCTACTGCGTCCGGTTTAATAATGGATAATGTTTGTTCAATCATATTCTTACTCGTAATATTCTTTGACCAAATAATTAAGTAACATAACACCAAATCCAGTAGCTCCACCTGGATTTAAATTTGCTGCTTTTTTTGAAAAGGCCATGCCAGCAATATCTAAGTGAGCCCAAGGTGTCCTGTTTAAAATAAACCTTTGCAAAAATTGAGCTGCTGTTATTGCGCCAGCCCCTCCTACATAGTTAATATTTTGAACATCTGCTATTCTAGAATCTATTAATTTGTCGTAATTTTTATGTAGAGGTAGTCTCCAAACTTTTTCATTTACATTTTCACCAGCTTTATAAATATTATTAGATAATTCATCATTATTTGAAAACAAACCTGCATACTCCTCTCCCAAACTGATAATTATATGTCCTGTTAAGGTAGCTAGATCTATAATAAATTTTGGTTTGTATTTTTTTTCTGTAAAACTTAACGCATCGGCTAAAACAAGTCTTCCTTCCGCGTCAGTATTGAGCACTTCTATAGTTTTTCCTGAAAATGACTTAACAACATCACTTGGTCTTTGAGCGTTGCCACCGGGCATGTTTTCAACCAAACCAACTACACCAACCGCATTAATTTTAGCCTTTCTTAAAGCAAATGATTTTAATAATCCTACAACGACAGCTGAACCTGCCATATCATATTTCATTTCTTCCATAAAGCGCGCTGGTTTTAAAGAAATACCACCAGTATCAAAACAAACACCTTTTCCAACGAAAGCTAATGGTTTTTGATTTGATTTTTTTTTACCATTCCATTCAATAGTTGCCAAATAAGATCCGTTTATACTTCCTTGTCCAACACCAACTAGTGCGTTTAAGCCCAACCGTTTCATTTCTTTTTCATTATAAATTTTAATATTTAATCCAAATTTTGACAGTTTTTTTATTTCTTGCACGTAAGATTTAGGATTTAATATATTTGGCGGTTCAGAAACTAAATCTCTAGTTAAAAATATACCTCTTTTTATAGCATTGTAGTATTTATATTCTTTTTCTATTGCACTTTTGTTTGAAGTAATAATTTTAAAATTAATTTCTTTACTATCTTTTTTTTTACTTAAAGTTTTATATTTATCGAAAGTGTAATTTTTTAAATTAAAACCAAAAATAAATTGTGAAAAAAAAATTACCAATTTTGGTTTATCAAAATCTAAACTATCTACATAAAAATAAACTTTCTTAATGTTATTAAATTTTTTTATATATGAAAATAAGCCACCACCACTTTCTTGTGGAAAAAAACTTCCATATTTATTTTTTACTTTAATTATGAAGCATTTTTGTTTCTCTGAAATATCAAAAGAACTTACTTCTTCTTTTTTTCTTTTTTCTTTTAATAATCTAAGAAAAGAGTTAATTTTTTGAACAGTAATATTCGATAAAACATTTTGTTTATCTTCGAAGTTGTATTTTTCTGTCACGAATATGACGAATGCTTCAATATCTGGATTTAAACTGGTTGCAAAACTTAACATTTTTCTTCCTTTAACGTATAAATTGAATTCTATTCCAAGTTGTTTTATTAACTGTATATTATAGATATTTGAAATGAAAAAGACAATTTACAATTATTTTTTTCACGAAATCGTGCGTTATTTTGTTGTTGTAATATTTGCTACAACTACGATTATTTGGACGGTCCAAGCAGTAAATTTCTTAGACCTTGTAACCGATGACGGCCATGCTTTTTTAGTCTATATTTTATACTCGTCTCTAACAATACCAAAAATAATAACAAAATTAATTCCTTTTTCATTTTTAATAGCTTTATTGCTAACAATCTTAAAATTAGAAAAAGATAACGAACTAATTATTTTGTGGATGTCGGGTTTAAATAAAATTCACATTGTAAATCTTATATTTCGCGTATCAATATTAATCATGTTCATACATCTTTTAATGTCAACTGTTATAAATCCGAAAATTCTGAATTTCTCCAGAACTATACTAAAAAATTCAGAATTACAATTCGTTTCTTCCTTGCTGAAAGAAAAAGAATTTAACGATTCTGTAAAAGGACTCACTTTTTTTGTTGATAAAAAAAGAAAAAATAATATTTATGAAAATATTTTTATAAGAGACGACGGTCAAGTTCTAACTCAAGTTTCCGATGGACCATCTACAATTTTTGCTAAAACTGGATATGTAACAAAAGATAAAGATAATTTAGTTTTATTAAATGGGAATATTCAAAAAACAAAAAAAGACGGAACTGTAAGTATTATCAAATTTGAAAAAACTGCAATAAATGTTACTGGTCTTTCTACAAGAAGCACTGTTGAGCCGAAAATCCAAGAAATATCAACTATACACATTGTTAAATGTGTTCAGGAAAAAAATTTATATTTAAATAATTGCATTGAATACGATCCTAGTGAAAATTCAGAGCGCAAAAAAAAATTTCTTAAGGAAAATAAAATAGAAATTAATAAAAGATTCGGTACACCTTTTTTTATACCACTGATTTCACTAATATCGTGCTTTCTACTTTCCTCAAGAAGAGACAAAAAATATTCTAATATTGTTAAATACTTATGTTTTGTTATCGGTTTTATGTTTCTTGTAGGAGCCGAAATAATGGTTAGATATTCAGGTGCTTCATGGAATCACACTGCGGTCTATTATTCAGTTCCTATTGGGTTACTTCCTTTAATTTACTTTTCTTTAATAAAATCATTTAAATATGAAAACTTAAATTAGTATATATGATTAAATCATTCATTATAAATAATTACTTGGGCCGTGAATATTTAAAAATTACTATTAACATGACTTTAATATTTTTCAGCTTGGGTTTTATTATAAATTTATTTGAAGAAATAAACCTATTTAAGGACTACGAGATAGGAATGGGAATACCGATCTTACTTACCTTATTATTTATTCCAAGTCTAATTTACAACATGTTTCCTTTTATAATTTTATTATCGGGAATTTGGTTTTTTCAAAAAATAAAAAAGACAGATGAAATTATTGGAATGAAAGTTTCCGGAATGTCAAACTTCTCAGTAATTATGATTCCCAGCGTTTTATCTTTAATCTTAGGTGTATTATTTATTGCGTTAATCAATCCAATCACCTCTAGTATGGTAAAGAAATATGAATCTATCAAAAGTAATTATTATGAAAATGAGCAAGACTATTTAGCTTCTGTTACTAACAATGGAATTTGGATAAAGGAAAAAAATTTGGGAAAAAATTTCATAATAAGATCTTCGAAATTAGATGGCTATAAATTAATAAACCTTACTATTTACGAGTTTGATGAAAACCATAATTTTGTAAAAAGAATAGAAGCTAAATCTGCTGATATCAGTACGCAATATTGGCTTATTAAAGATGCAAGTATAATAAACAAAAATGGAATAATCGTTTTTAAAAATGGTGGAGATCTCCGTTACACAAGTATTTACGATATCGATAAGATTAGAAGTTTATATTCGAATCTCGACACTGTTTCGTTTTGGAGCCTCAACAATGAAATTAAACTTTTGGAAGACAGAGGTTATTCGACAAAACCTATGAGGTCAAAGTTGCAACAATCCTTAGCATTTCCTTTTTTTCTTTTAAGTATGATTCTATTAAGTGGAGTTTTCACACTAGGTATGCACTTTAAGGAGAACAACTGGACTTATACGTTTATAGCAATATTTACGAGTATATTAGTATTTTATTTTAATGATTTTTCAGCTGCACTAGGCAAAACTGATAAACTGCCAATTGAAATTTCTGTTTGGATGCCAATTGGCATCATTTTCATTTTTAGTGCTGTAGGAATAATACATGCAAATCAAAAATAAAATTTATTTAATCATTGTTATTTGTTTTTTTAATCTTAATGTATTATCTGCTGATCTTTTTGCAGATGAGTTTAATATTTCTGCTACCGAAATTTCAATTGATCAAAAAAACAATATTGTTACTGGTGAAGGTTCTGTTGAAGTCACCGATGTAGAAGGTAATCTTATAAAAACTGATAAGGCAACTTATAAAAAAACCAAAGAATTTTTGTTGGCAGAAGGTTCTGTCGAAGTTTTTGATACCGATGGTAATATTTTAAAAACTGACAAAGCAACATATGATAACATAAAAAATCTAATTATTACTTACGATAATTCTAAATTGATTCTGAAAGAAGGTTATAAACTTACATCAAGCAAAATTTTATATAATATCAAAAATAAAATATTAAGTTCCGACCAAAATTCAATTTTGACTGATATTGACGGCAACATCGTTATGGTTGACATGTTTCAATATCAAATAAAAAAGAATTTATTCTCATCGGTAGGAAAAATAAAAATTATTGACGTTAAGAAGAACAAATACTTCTTCAAAGAAATACATGTAGACACAATAAAAAAGGAAATGATTGGTTCTGATGTCAGCGTTGCCTTGGATAACAAAAGCTTTGGAGTGAATGAAGAAAATGATCCAAGATTCGCCGCTAATGATATACTTATAACCAAAAATAAATCTAATTTGTCTAAAGGTGTTTTTACAGTGTGTAAGCAAAAAGAAGGTAAATGTCCACCATGGATGATACAGGCAAATAAAATCCTTCACGATAACATAAAAAAAAAAATATATTATGAACATGCAGTATTAAAAATTTACGATGTACCCATATTTTATTTTCCAAGATTTTCTCATCCTGATCCATCCGTCAAAAGACAATCTGGTTTTTTAACTCCTTTTTTTACTGAGTCTACAAATGTTGGCACCGGTTTTGGACTGCCATACTTCTGGGCCATTAGTCGCGACAAAGATCTTACTTTTACCCCAAAAGTTTACGCAAAAGAAAATGTGTTGCTTTTGAATGAATATAGGCAAGCTTACAAAAATGCTTTTTTGATATTAGATACCAGTTATACACAAGGATACAAAGATACTAACAATACAAAAACAGATGGTTCAAGAAATCATATTTTTGGCGAGTTAAGTGTTGATTTAGGTAAAAATAAAACTTTTGATAGTAACTTATCTTTCAAAATGCAAAGAACATCCAATGATACGTATTTTAGAGTGCATGATGTCAATACTACATTGGTTGATACTGAGAATACAAATCTAGAAAATAAAATTGAATACAATTTTAATAAAGATGACATGTATCTAAATATTTCAGCAACCGCTTATGAAAATTTAAGAGAAAAATCAAACGATAGATATGAATATATTTTACCCAATATATTGTTTGGGAAAAATTTTTTATCTGAAAAATTTGGATCGTTTGATTTAGAGTCAAATGCTTTTTACAAAAATTACGACGGTAATAAATACATGACCTCGCTAACTAACAATGTTGTTTGGAGTGCTGGCAGTAAAATTACACAAAATGGATTTGTAAACACTTTGAAGGGCATGGTTAGTAATACCAACTATGATGCAAAAAACACACCAGACTATAAAACGAACAAAACTACAAGCGAACTTAATAGCGTTTTAACTTTTAAGAGTTCTTTGCCAATGGAAAAAAAAGGAATGAATTTTTCTAAAATTTTTTCACCAAATGTTATGTTTAGATATGCGCCAGGCCACATGAGGGATTTAAGTGGAGAAGATGTAACCTTAAATTATGCAAATTTATATTCAATGAATAAAACTTCAGAAATTGAAGATGGTTTAAGTGCTGTTATAGGTTTTGACTATAAATCGTCCAGAAAAAGTAAAAAAGAAGAAACTGATAAGGACAAATTTTCTGTGTCAATGGGACAAGTCTTTAGAAGCAAAAGAAACGAAAACATTCCATCAAAAAGTTCATTGGATCAAAAAATGTCTGATATGGTGGGTGAAATTAACTACAATTTCTCAAAAATAGGCAGTGTTAGTTACAAATTTTCACTTGATCACAACTTTAATACTCTAAATTATAATAACGTCTCAACTAGTTTAAATTTTGGTAAGGTTGGTTTTAATTTAGATTACCTAGAGGAACGAAATCATATAGGAAAAGAGCATTACCTTGGTCATGGAATCGACCTAAACATCAACGATCATAATAAATTTAGTTTTTCAACTAAAAAAAATTATAAAACTGATAGCACGGAATTTTATGATATAAGTTATCAATATGCTATAGACTGTTTAACAGCTGGTTTAGTTTTTAAAAGAGAGTTTTATGACGATACTGATAGCGACTTAGAACCAAAAGATTCTTTAATGTTTACAATTAGCTTTATTCCATTGGGGGGAGTAAAAACTCCATCATTTATTAGTCCGTGATCAATTTTAAGAAAATACTTTTTTTTATAATAACCACTTCTCTTACTCTACTCACACTTTTGGTGTTAGTTTTATTTTTTTATACAATTTTCTTTTTTGAAAAACCTATTGTCCAAAAACAGACCACTGAAAGTAAGGAAGAAAAAAAGGTTGAAGAGCCGGTTGAAAAGGTTGAAGAGCCGGTCGAAAAGATTAAAAAAACAAAAAAAATTACAAAAGATAATACTAAGAAAGTTAAATCCACTACTTCAAAAAGCAAAACTGCAATCAAAGATGCTTTATATGCTACCATTGGCAACAAAGCCATAACCAAATTAGATATTGTGAATGAAATTAAAATAATTTTGATACTATCTAATAAAAGTTTTACTGAAAATACTAAAGATCAAATACAAGCAGCAGCAACACAATCTATTATTAAAAAGGCCATAAAAACAATTGAGATTGAAAAATATAAATCTTTAAGCTTTAATCATGCTGATCTTCAAAATGAATTGGAGAGGTGGGCGCAAAACATAAATATGGATTTAGATACATTTAAAAATACTTTCGTGGCTAATAAAATTAATTTTTCTGATGTTTCTTCTCGAATTAAAACAGAACTTTTATGGAATAGCTTAATATTTGAATTGTACAAAAAAAGATTAATAGTTAATGAAGATGAAATAAATGATCAATTAGAAGCTATTCAAAATAAAAAAGAGGTTAAAGAATATTTAATTTCAGAAATTGTAATTAAACCTACGGCAGAAAATAAATTAGAAACTATCGTAAAAGAAATAAAAAACAAAATTAAAACCGAAGGCTTCGAAAAAGTTGCTATGACCCTAAGTATTTCAGAAACAGCTTTCAAAGGTGGGGATTTAGGATGGGTTAATGAAAATGCTATTGCCAAAAAATTCAAATCTCAAATAATTAACACCGCTGTAGGGAGTGTCTCACAACCAATTATTTTGCCTGAAGGTATTTTATTTTTTAAAATAAGGGAGAAACGAAAAATAAAAAAAAATATAAATTTAGATGACTTAAGAAGACAATTGATTAATGCTGAAAAAACCAAAATTCTTAATATGTACTCATTATCTCACTATGATAATCTAAAAAGATCTATAGCAATTAAATACTACTAAATGACTAGAACTATAGCTATAATTGCCGGAGAACCTAATAGTATTTCATCGGAAATTATTTTTAAATGTTGGAAAAAAAGAAAACACTACATCCATAAACCTCTTTTAGTAATTGGAAGTATACATCTATTAAATTTACAAAAAAAAAAATTAAAATATAATATTAAAATTAAAAAAATTAATAGTAATTTTAAAACAAAAGACTTATCCGGAAACAAGATTCCTGTTTACGATGTTACATACAAACAAGAAAAACCTTTTCAACAAATATCAAGCAAATCAAACAAATATATTTTCAAATGCTTTGATGTAGCAAAAAAATTTATTAATGATCAAAAAATTTTAGGCTTTATAAATTGTCCAGTTTGCAAAGAATCTTTATTTAAAAAAAAATATCAAGGAATTACAGAATATCTTTCCAAGAAAACTAATAGATCTGGCAATGAGGTAATGTTAATTTATAACAAAAAATTATCAGTATCACCGATCACAACACATATACCGTTAAAACAAGTAAGTAGAAAAATAAATAAATTAGAAATTATAAAAAAAGTAAAAATTATAAATAATTTTTATAAAAAGATTTTTAAGAAAAGCCCAAATATAGCCATTATGGGATTAAACCCACATAATTTCTCATCAACAAAAAAATCCGAAGAAAAAGAAATTATTTTTCCAGCAGTAAAAGCTATTAAAAAATCAGGAATAAAAGCAATGGGACCAATTTCTCCTGATACATTTTTTGCAATTTTCAAACAATATAAAATTGATGTATTTGTTGGAATGTACCACGATCAAGTACTTTCTCCCTTTAAAACTTTATTTAAATATGATGCAATAAACATTACTCTAGGACTTCCGTATATCAGAATATCACCAGATCATGGCATAGCAAAAAATATAATTGGCAAAAATGTTGCTAATCCCAAAAGTCTGATTGAGTCAATCAAATTCTTTAATTACGTAAAATAGTTGATGTATCTATTTATGAATCTAAAAAAAAGCTTGGGACAAAATTTTTTAATTGACCAAAATATAATTGACAAAATCGTTAAGATTGGAAAGATCGAAAAAAACAAAACAATCCTAGAAATAGGCTCGGGTAATGGAAGTTTAACAAAAAAAATTGCAAGCATGAACGCAAAAAAAATCATTGCGGTCGAAAAGGATAATAAATTAGCTTCGTTATTAAAAAACAATTTTAATAATTATAAAAATGTAAAAATAATTAACGATGACATTTTCAATGTCATAGAAAATAATAATTTGGAACAAAACATCATCGTATTTGGAAACCTTCCATATAATATTTCCACTCAAATATTAGCTTCTCTCATATTGCTTGAAAAATGGCCTCCTTGGTATGAAGTTCTGATTTTAATGTTTCAAAAGGAAGTTGCTAATAGAATTATTGCAAAAAAAAATACTAGAGACTTTGGTAGGTTATCAATTCTATGTAACTGGAGACTAGATATAAAAAAACATTTTGATGTTTCAAAAAATTGTTTTTTTCCTAAGCCTAAAGTTAATTCAACAGTCTTGTCGTTTAGACCTAAAAAAAATATTAATTTTAATATAAAAAATCCTAAAAATCTTGAAATGATAACAAGAACTCTATTTGCAAATAGAAGAAAAATGATTAACAAAAATTTTACAAAATTATTTATGAATGATAAATTGGTAGCGAAGGATTTGAATTTAGATCTAAGTCAAAGGCCAGGAGAGTTAAGTAATGAAATGTTCTACAAAATCGTAATGAAGTATGAAAAGTTATTTAATTAATTTTTCCACTTTTTTTGCGATTTCATCTAAGTTTTGTGTTTGATTAATCCCTTTCTTTTCATTCACGATTATTTCTAATATTTTTTTATAACAAATTTCCAAATCATCATTTATCACAACGTAGTTATATTCTTTCCAATGAGAAATTTCTTCATTAAATTTATTCATTCTTTCTTCAATCAATTTTTCTTGTTCTTTATGACGATTTAACAATCTTTTTTTTAAAACTTCAATATTTGGCGGAAGAATAAAAAATGTTACTAGAGATAGACCTTTAATTTTCTTTAATTGTTGTGTTCCCTGCCAGTCAATGTCAAATATTACATCTTTTCCAGCAGACAAAAGTTTTAACACTGGTTCTTTTAATGTCCCATAATAATTTTCAAAAATTTTAGCGTATTCAAAAAAATGATTACCTTTAGTCAATAAATCAAATTCTTTTTCACTAACAAAGTGATAATCTTTTCCATTTATTTCGCCTGGTCTTGATTTTCTCGTTGTATGAGAAACTGAAATTATAAAATTGGAGTTATTTTTTTCAATCTTTTTTGCCAAAGTAGTTTTGCCTACACCTGAAGGTGATGACAACACAAACATCATGCCATTTGCTGTTGCTAGCATATTGAACAATTGTGGGCTTCGTTCTTATTCAAATAACAATAAGATCTCTTAATTAAGCTGACTTGTTTTCGATAAATTTTATAGCATCACCTACGGTAAGAATCTTTTCTGCTTCACTGTCAGAAATTTCTGAACCAAATTCTTCTTCGAAAGCCATCACCAATTCAACCGTATCTAAACTATCAGCACCTAAATCATCAATAAAATTCGCCTCGTCGGTCACCTTTGCCTCATCAACCCCTAAATGATCAGCGACCATCTTTTTGACCTTACCTGAAACTTCTTTTTTCATTTGTAATTCCTTAGTTTGACTTACAAGTCTTTAATAGATTATTAATGAATTTTGTCAAGACATATACATGCCACCATTAACGTGCAGTGTTTCGCCGGTAATGTAGGATGCCTGATCAGAAGATAAAAAAACCACACAGTTGGACACGTCCTCGCCTGTTCCGAACTTTCCCATAGGAATTCTTGATGCCAGATACATTTTGACTTTTTCAGTTATATTCATAGTCATATCAGAAATTATAAAACCAGGAGAAACACAATTAACAGTTATATTTTTTTTGGCATACTCAATAGCAAGACTTTTTGACATACCAATAATACCAGCCTTTGTGGCTGCGTAGTTAGATTGGCCTAAATTTCCAGTGTGACCCACAACAGACGTAATGTTGACAACTCTCCCAAACTTATTTTTCAACATTTTTTTTATTGAGTATTTTGTTAACAAAAATGTTGAAGTTAAATTTACATCAACTACTTTTTTCCATTCTTCTTCTTTCATTCTTAAAGATAAGTTGTCCATATTCGTTCCCGCATTATTGATTAAAATATCCAAACTACCTAACTCTAGAACAACATTATCAACAAATTCCTCTATTCTAGAATGTTCTGATATATCAAATTTTAATATTTTAATATTTGAATATTTTTTTTTAATTTGGTCTAATTTTTCTGCTTTGGTTCCAGTTGCAACTATATTTGCACCTAGAGAAAAAAACTTTTTTACAAGTTCTCCGCCTATTCCGCCTGTCGCTCCAGTTATAAGAATATTTTTATTTTTAAAGTTGATCATTTTTTTATATCATCCAAAGAATTAATATTTGATACTTGGGCATCATTATCGATTTTTTTTACTAAACCAGAAAGCACTTTTCCAGGACCAATTTCTACAAAATCAACAACTCCTTCTTTTATCATATAGTTTACACTTTCTCTCCACCTAACTCTGGACGTAATTTGTCCAACTAGCAAAGATTTTATCACACTTATATCATCTTCTTTTTTGGCTGTAACATTACTTATAATACTAGGTTTGGGCTTCATGAAATCAGTGCTTTCAATTTTATTCTTCATAATTTTAGAAGCCTTTTTCATCAAGGAACTATGGAATGGAGCGCTCACAGGTAAGACTATTCCTCTTTTCCTTTTTTTTTTTAGATTTTTACTAAGAATTTCAATGGCAGTTGTTGTACCGCTAACAACAACCTGGCTATTGCTATTATCATTTGCAATCTCACAAATTTCTTCTTTTGGCAACAAATTGATCTCTTCTTCAACTTCATCTATTTTCATACCAAGCACAGCTATCATCGCACCTCGTCCTTCTGGTACAGCTTCTTGCATTGCTTTGCCTCTCTCGTGTAATAAGTATGCAGCTCTTTCTATACTTAATGAACCAGCACAAACTAGAGCTGTGTATTCTCCTAATGAATGACCAGCAAAAAACTTTGAATTCTTTAAATTTAAATTACAAAGTTGATTTAAAACATTAAATATAGAAACACCTACTAACATTATTGCTGGCTGTGTATTTTTTGTTAATCTCAGTTCTGCTTCAGGTCCATTCAATATAAGACTTGAAAGTGAGAAACCCAAAGTCTTGTCAACAACTTCAAAATTTTTTTTAACAGATTGAAACTGTTTATAAAAATCAGATCCCATCCCTACATATTGAGAACCTTGTCCGGGAAATAAAACTGCTCGCATAAGATAATAAAACTACAATATAATTAAATTTAAACAGTTGTATATTGAAAATTATAATAGTATAAAACTCCAGCTTAAATCAAAAAGCACAGCTTGTTTGAAGGGAAATATTGAGTTACTTGGGAAAAACGTGAATGAATTGTTACGAACATACTTTTATATCAAAGAGTGATTTACTAGAAAATCAAAAAAGTAAGTTAGTTGATAAGTATGAAAATATTATCAATAAAAATTTAGGGAAAGTTATAAAAACGGAGCACTGGGGACTAAGAACTCTTGCTTATAGTATAAAAAATAGCAAAAAAGGTTTTTATTTTCATATAAAATTCGAGGGAGTCGGTAAAACAATTGAGGAGTTAAAAAAAGCGGAGAATATTGATGGGTCTTTGCTTAGATTTTTGACGGTAAAAGTAAAAAAACATAATCTTGATACGAATTTTTTTGAAAAAAAGTAATAAAAATATATTCTGAAAAAGATGAAAAAGAGAAAAAAAGGTAAAAAAACACTAAAAGGTTCAAGATATTTGAAATTAAGTTTATTTCAAAAACTTGGAACAAAATTTTTTAAACCCTGCCCCTTGTCTGGAAAAAATGCACCAATTATTGATTATAAAAATATCAAATTGTTAAAAAAATATATTTCTGAAAGTTCAAAAATTATGCCTTCTAGGGTTACCTCTGTGTCACTAAAAAAACAAAAAGAGCTTGCTAGAGCGATAAAGAGAGCAAGAGTGTTGGCTTTAATATAAAAGATAAAATGGAAGTAGTATTATTAGAAAATATTAAAAATCTTGGTCAGATTGGCGACATTGTAAAAGTTAGAAGAGGACATGGTCGTAATTTTTTAATTAAATATGGAAAGGCACTAAAGGCATCTAAAGAAAATATTGATATAGTTAATAAAAAAAAAGATACTCTTAATCAAAAAAATCTTGAATTAAAAAAGAATGCAAAAAAAATTTTTGATATCATTACCAATAGTAATTATAAATTCTCTAAAAGAACAAAGGAAAATGGCGAATTGTATGGTTCTATAAAACCAGTTGAGTTATCTAAAGCCATCAGTAGTGCAAAAAAGATTGAAATCAGACCTTCTCAAATAGATGTAGGCAAAGAAATCAAGAAAATTGGCACCTATGAGATAAGAATTAATTTACACGCAGAAATTCAGGGAAAAATTCATATTGAAGTTGTGAAGGAAGAAGAAAAGCTTAAATCTTAAGGTTAATTTTCCACAGAAAACCATTTTAGTGTATAACTTTGAGGTTCTTTTAATTATTTATATAGTATTAGATAGTTAAGTTTTTATGACAACTTATCAACCCTTTAAAGTAGTTCAAGATTCCCAAAAAAAAATGCCATGCAATATAGAGGCGGAACAAGCCCTTATCGGTTCAATTTTAGTATCTAACGACATTTACGATGAAATAACATTAATAGTTAACTCCAAAAAATTTTTTGATCCTATACACTCGAAAATTTTTAACACTATTGAAATGCTAATATCTAAGGGGCTATTGGCTAATCCAATTACACTTAAAAATTATTTTGAAAATGAAGTGGGGTTAAAAGAATTGGGAGGACAAGAATATCTAGTAAAAATTACAAAATTCTCAACAACTTCTGTAAAACAAGTTATTGATTATGCAAATATTATTAATGAAATGCATATACGAAGAGAACTAATTAGAATTTCAGAATCAACTCTAAATGAGGCTTCTGACAATGACAAAATTACTTCTTCTGGAGAAGAATTGATTCAAAATGCTGAAAAATCTTTATTCGATTTAGCTGAAAGAGGCCATTTTAATCAATCTTTTTTAAAATTCGAAAATGCACTCCAACAAACAATTGAAATGGCAAAAAATGCCTACCAAAATGAAGAAGGTATAGTGGGAATTCCAACCGGATTAACTGATTTGGACTCAAGATTAGGAGGAATGCATAAACAAGATTTATTAATTGTAGCTGGAAGACCTTCTATGGGTAAAACAGCCTTAGCAACCAATATTGCATATTATGCAGCAAAAAATATAGAAAAAAAAGGATCAAAGTCGGCTGTAGCCTTTTTCTCTTTAGAAATGTCTGCAGAACAACTCTCAACAAGAATACTTTCTGAACAATCAAGAATAAGATCAAATGATATTAGAAGAGGAAAAGTATCGGAGAAAGAATATGAACAATTTATAGAAACATCAAAGAATATATATAATTTGCCACTATATATTGATGAAACCCCCGCCATCACTATTTCTGCCATTAGTAACCGATCTAGAAGAATAAAAAGACTATTTGGATTAGATTTAATCGTTGTTGACTATATACAGTTAATGAAGGCTACTAATAGAAAATACGAAGGAAGAGTTCAAGAAATTTCAGAAATTACACAAGGATTGAAAGCGTTAGCAAAAGAACTTGATGTACCCGTCCTAGCAGTATCTCAACTTTCTCGTGCGGTCGAGCATCGAGATGACAAAAAACCACAATTAGCTGATTTAAGAGAATCTGGATCTATTGAACAAGACGCAGATGTAGTGATGTTTGTATTCCGAGAAGCATATTATCTTGAAAGAAAAGAACCTACTCTAGGCTCCATTGAACATGCTGAATGGCAACAAAAAATGGATGAAATATCTCGTTTAGCGGAAATTATGATAAGTAAGCAGAGACATGGACCAACAGGAAATGTTCGAGTTGAATTTGAAGCTATGTATACAAAATTCAAGGATCTAGAAAATAAATAGCTTTAAAATTTCAATGATTGGAAAAATATACAAAAGTTCAGTAATTGAAAAACCTAAATTTACCCTAGCTATACTTATTATTTTATTACTAAGCTTTGGATATTTTGCAAAAGATTTTCAACTAGATGCATCATCAGATACTTTGCTTCTAGAAAATGATCCTGATTTGAAATATCTTAGGGAAGTAAACGCTAAATATGGTTCAAAAGATTTCCTGGTCCTAACATACTCTCCAAAAGAAAATTTATTATCTCCTGTTGCGGTTAAAAACCTCACAGATCTAAAAAATGATTTAGCAAGTTTGAGCTGGGTGAGTAATGTGATTACTATTTTAGACGTTCCTTTGCTAAAAAATAACGATGATTCTCTGTCAGAAAGAATTAAAAATTATAAAACTTTATCTAGTAAAGATTCTGATAAAAAAAGAGGGTTTGATGAAATTATTAACAGTCCAATTTACAAAGAATTTGTGATTAGCAAAGACGGCAAAACAAGTGGAATATTAGTTTACATAAAAACTGATAAAAAATTATCTAGCCTTATAAAAACTAAAAATAACTATCTAGATAGAAAAGATAAAGACCAGTTAACTTCTGGGGATAAAAAAAAATACAAAAAATTTCTAAAAGAATATGATGACTACAAAAAATCATATAATCAGAAAAATCATCAAAATATAAACGAAATTAGAACAATCTTAGAAAATTACAAAGATACAGCCGAAATTCATTTAGGAGGTATTCCAATGATCGCCGATGATATGATGACCTTCATTAAAAACGACATAATGGTATTTGGGGCAGGAGTATTTCTTTTTATTGTTTGTACACTCTGGTTCGTTTTTAGAAATTTGCTGTGGGTATTTATTCCACTCTTAAGTTGTTTTTTCTCAGTTCTTATTATGGTTGGTTTGCTTGGATTAGTAGGATGGAAAGTCACAGTAATATCTTCAAATTTTATAGCTTTAATGCTCATTCTAACTATGGCCATGAACATTCATATGAGTGTCAGATATTTGCAGTTTAAAAAAGAAAATCCAAATATTTCAAATAGCGAAGCTATACTTTGGACTTCAGAAAAAATGTTTTGGCCGATACTCTATACTGTGCTCACAACCATTTGCGCTTTTTTATCACTTATATTTAGTGACATAAAACCCATTATTGATTTTGGATGGATGATGACCGTAGGTCTGTTGGTATCATTATCTATAACTTTTACTTTGTTGCCTGCAATTTTAAATATCTTGAGTAAGGAAAATGTAAATTATAAAGGTGAGAAAAAATCAATAATTACTTCTTTCTTAAGTAAATTTGCACAAAAAAATACTAAAACCATTTTTGCATCGACTTCACTTGTTATTATCGTAAGCATTATCGGTATTACAAAACTTGAAGTCGAAAATAGTTTTATAAATTATTTTGATAAAAAGACCGAAATTTACAAGGGCATGAAATTAATTGATGATGAACTTGGTGGCACAACTCCTCTTGATATAATAATCAAATTTCCAGACAAAGAGGAAATAGAAAAGACGGATGATGATTTTGATAGTTGGGATGATGAAGATAAAGATGAAGCAAAATATTGGTTTACAAGAAATAAAATAGATAAAATTACCAAAGTTCATGATTATTTGGATAATTTGCAAGCTGTAGGTAAAGTTATATCTTTTGCATCTATGGTTAGAGTTGCGGAGGATTTAAATAGTGGAAAAGAGTTACAAGGATTGGAGATGGGAATTTTATACACAAAAATACCCGATTCAATTAAAAAAGAAATAATAGATCCATATATATCTATAACAAATAATGAAGCTAGGATTAGCTTAAGAATTTTGGATTCAAAAGAAGATCTTAGAAGAAACGACTTAATTAATAAAATTAACTATGATTTAGAAAATCAATTAGGTTTAGATCGAAAAGAATTTAAACTAGCAGGAGTGCTCATTCTATTTAATAATCTTTTACAAAGTTTATTCAAATCCCAAATATTAACTCTGGGCATAGTAATGGTTGGCATAACTGCAATGTTTCTTATCCTTTTTAGAAATATTACTTTGTCGTTAATTGGTGTTGTTCCTAATTTTATGGCTGCCTTCCTTATACTTGGTATAATTGGACTATTAGAAATTCCGTTAGATATGATGACTATAACGATTGCTGCAATCACCATAGGAATAGCGGTTGATAATAGCATCCACTACATATACAGGTTTAAAGAAGAATTTAAAAAAATAAATAATTACAATCTAACTCTCGAAAAATGTCACAACACCGTAGGTGTAGCAATTTTGAACACGTCCATAACAATTGTTTTCGGTTTTTCCATACTTGTTTTGTCTAATTTTATACCAACCATTTATTTTGGTATATTTACAGGAATTGCAATGCTTTTGGCCATGATTTCTGTTTTAACTTTATTGCCAAAATTAATTTTAATTGTAAAACCCTTTGATAATGGATAGCACGTTAGAATTTATAAAAAATAATATTACTATTTTTGATCTTGTTGTCGTTCTAATTACTATTTATTCAATGACACAATGTGCAACCAAAGGATTTATTCTAAGCTTACTATCGTTTTCAAAATGGTTAATTGCTCTTATTATTACAATAGTTTTGGTGCCAAATTTCAGTCCTTTTCTAGAAGATTATATAGAATCTAAGTTTGTTGTAGATATTGGGTTAGGTATTTTCATATTTATGTTGGCTCTTTTCATTGTAATTAACATAGGCAAAGCAATTAGTAGTGCGGTTACTTGGACTGGTTTAGGAATAGTAGACAAAACTTTTGGTTTAATTTTTGGAATTTTCAAAGGTTATGTAATTTGTGTGTGCATTTTTTCTTTGTCAAATTGGTTTTATCCTCATGAAAAATGGCCTATAGCAACTGAAGATACTTATTCTTTTCCAATTATATTTAGCGGAAGCAAATTTTTGATTAAAGAGTTTCCAAATAGTGAAGATTATTTAGAAGATACAAAAAATAAAATTAAAGATATTTAATTTATCTAAATCCTAATATTCGTGAACTACTAGTTAAAATATACAACGATCCATTGTTTATAATTGGAGCAGCTGTTATTTTATCACTGATTTTTTTAAAATATTCAACTTTTCCTGAAGCTGCAGAACATACAATTAAATATCCGTTTAAACTCACAGCATAAATTTTACCAGAACCCATAATAAAACCAGTTATTTTAGTTTTTTGTTTTTTTTGTTTTAAAATTTTTAAGATATTAGTTGACCAAATTATTTTTCCAGTATTTCTATCAATATTTATAAAAAAACCGTCATCAGAAACCAAAAAGACATTTTTGCCATCTATAATTGGAGTATTTTCAGAACCTATTTCCTTTACCCAGTTAAGATAGCCGTTCAATAAATTAAAAGAGAAAATTGATGACATTGAAGAAAAAATAATGTCATTATCATCTATCACGATATCTGATGATTTAAAAAAATCAGTCGCGTGAGCAAATGTGGATCCTGCTGCATTCAAAGACCAAATTATTGTTCCGCTACGTGTTCTTATTTTTAATAATTCTCCACTAGAATTAAGTACAATCAAATTACCTTCTTTTGAAATAGCCGAAGACAATAAGTTTTGTGACTTTATGAAAGATGATAAAGATCGAACGTCCCAAATTTTAGACCCTTGCTTTATATCAAAACAAATAATTCTATTATCTTGATTTATTACAAAAATTTTATCATCAAAAATTTTTATGTTAGATTTTAATGGTATGCCATGATTTTTAATCCAAATAAGTTTTCCACTTTCTGTACTCATTGCATAAATAAAACCAAAGTTATCGGCAATAAAAATTTTATTTTTGTAAATAGAGAGAGATAAATTTTTATAAATACTTTTGTTTATTTTTTTGTAAATATTTTTTTTCCAGATAACTCTTCCTCTTTGATTAATGTTAAAAATTGTCCCAGTATCATCAGAAAAAAAAATATTATTATTAAATATTAGTGGTGGCGTTGTGTTTTCTGATATCGAAAATTTATCCTTTCCAATTTTCTCGCGAAGAAAATTATTGTTAATACCAGATAAATAAATGTTTCCAAAAAAATTTTGGAGATTCAAACCAGGCATTTTCCATGAAGAATTTTTTTTTGCTTTAGTTAAATTAACCATTTTTGTTGGAGATATTTCCTTCGAAAGATAATCTTTTGAGGAATAAACATTAATAACTTCTGATTTGCTTTTTTCCTGTTCTTGTATTGAGATTCTCTTCCTTTTCTCTGAATCTTCAGCCCAAATTCCAGTTTTATTATCAAAAGAACAGCTAGCCAATAGAAGAAATATTAAAAAAAAAACAAAGTATTTTATTTTTTTATTCATTTGTAATAAATCTTAGTTGAGTTCTGGCTTGCTCATATAGTCCCTCATTTAATTTTTTCAAAGATAAAATCTGTGTATAAAACTCAGTTGCTTTTGAATATTCTTTTTTAGAAACAAAATAATCTCCAAGCAACAACAGGGCGTGGGGCTTCCATAATGTATCGGTATTTAATAACGGTTTTATAGAATTTAATAATTCGTGTTCACTTACAAAATTTGATTGAAATAAAGCTTTTTTAAAAATTAATAAATTTTTAATTTCTTTTTCAAATTTATTATTTTTTAGTACATGATTAAATAAGTTGGATAATTCTTGTTGGTCTTTTATCAAATTCTCATTTAATATTAAAAAAAGTGATAAAGCCGAATAAGTATTATCGTTTTCAAAAATTATATTTTCCAGAATATCTTTTGCTTTATTTTTTTTCTCATTTGATAAATAAATTTTTGCTGTAATATAATTTTCTGCCAAAGAAATCTTTTTTCTTTCTTTTGATTCTGAATAAAAAATCACAAAAGCAATAAGAATTACAAAAAATGATATGGCGCAAAGAATCAAAACTTTATTTGATTCATAAAATTTTTTAATTTTCGTTTTTTTTGTTACATCGTATCGGGCTTCAATTAATTTTTCATCCATTTAAATAATTATTCTAAAATTTATATACATTTTTAGAAGATGGGAATTTTTTTTGTCTTACGTCGTTACAATAACTTTTAACACTTCTTTCTATAATTTTTCTTACATCGGAATATTTTTTTACAAATCTTGCGTGAAAATTACTCAACCCTATCATATCATCAGTAACGAGTATTTGGCCGTCACAGTATTTAGATGCTCCAATGCCAATAGTTGGTACAGAAATTTCGTCTGTGATTTCTCGCGCTAAACTTTCTACAACACATTCAATTACTAATGCGAAAACACCAGATTTAAAAAGAGCATTAGCATCTCCTAGAATTTTTTTTCTTTGTGCAGAATTTTTTCCTTTTAACTTAAAATTTAAAGAATGCTGTGGCATTAATCCTACATGTCCCATAACTGGAATTCCTTTTTTTGTAAGATGTCTAACTGTGTTAGATATTTTTTTTCCTCCTTCTATTTTAATCGCATCACATTTTGTTAATTTCATAGCCCTTTTTGCATTTTTGTAAGCAAGAAATTTATTTGAATATGTATTATAGGGCATATCAAAAACTACCAAGCTTCTTTTTGTCGAATTTTTTACTGCCTTAGCGTGAAGAATCATGGTTTCAAATTTTACTTTTCTTGTTGTGTTCATTCCATATAAAACCATACCGAGTGAATCACCAACCAAAATTATATCACAATATTTATCAAGAATTTCTGCCATAGGACTTGAGTATGCAGTCAAGCAAATGAGGGGTTTTTTTCCTTTTCTTTTTAAAATATTATTAATTTTTATTTTTCGCATCTTTGGGCATCAGTTTGTCAAATTTATTTTCAATTTCTACTTTTTTTGAACAAAAAGATTTACAAATTAAATTAAATTCTTTCATTAGTTTTTTTGCTTCATTATAATTAGACTGTTTAATTTTAAGAACAACAAGCATATAAATAGCTTCCTCATTTTGTGGATTTACCACAAGAACATTGTTAAGATTGATTTCCTGTTGCTCGTCGTCATCATTTTCATTGAAAATTTTAGCTAAATATAAGTATGATTTTTCACTTTTAGGATTAAATACAATATCTCTTTCAAAAAAAATTTGCGATTTTTTAAACTCCTTTCTATCAAAAAGTATTTTGCCTTCTTCAAAATATTTAGTCTTTGCTGCAAATACAGTTGAGTTTAATAGCAAACATATAATAAAAATTTTTAATAAAAAAAGATATTTGTTCATAATTAATGTATGTTTTTTGATTTTTGTTTCAATTTACATTATGTATCATACTTTTATAAAATTAAAGGGTTTTGATACCACTGCAATAAATATAAATTTCTTTGGATTCTTTTCTACTTGATAAAGGTTTATACTTAACAACGTTTTTAAAGCTTTCGTTCGCCTTTTTATTAATTTCTATAAATATAGATCCCATGAAAATCTTAGATAAAAAAACGCCATTTTTGTGCAAAATTTTCTGAGCCAAATTCATCCCTTTTAAACATAGTTCTCCAGTCCTATAAGAATCAAGATTTTTATTTCCAGAAGTATTTGCTGCCATATCAGATACAACAACATCAATTTTTTTGCCAAAATAAATATAAATTTTTTCTAAAATTTTGTAATCAAATAAATCTCCTTTCAAAAATTCAACGTTTTCAATCTTCTTCATAGGCTTAATGTCTACTGCTAAAATTTTACCTTTGGTTATTTTCTTTGCCGCAAATTGCGACCATCCGCCAGGAACAGATCCTAAATCTAATAAGTTGGTATTTTTATAAAGAAATTTAAACTTTTGATCCATTTCCATTAATTTGAAAGCAGATCTTGATCTATATCCCTGAATTATTGATTGCTTAAAAAACTGATCTTTATGTTTTTTAATCAACCAATTTTTTGAAATTCTATTTTTTTTCAACTGTTAATTATTGATATGCTTTACAACACATCTTCCGTTTCTTCTTCATCGTGTGGAAAAATTAATGATTTTTTTCTTAAATATCTGAAATGAAAAAAACTAATTGGAATTAATAAAATATAAATTAAACCAGTTATAAACAAAGTTTTAAAAGTGTAAAAAATTATCAGACTTAAATATACTCCTATTCCCAACAATAAAAAAATTGCCATGTGTCTTGGAATTAAAATTCTCTTTAGTGAATAAGTGGGTATTTTGCTTATCATTAAAATAGATGTTGTTAAAATTACAATTGAACTTATAATTGCATGGTTTTGAAGTTCAAATAAACCACTTAAATATAAAATTAGAGGTAATAGTATCAAACCGGCTGCAGCAGGTGATGGTACGCCTTCAAAAAAATTTATTTTCCATGCTTCTGTTTCTTCCACCGTAGTTAAATTAAATCTTGCTAAACGTAAAGCACAACATACTGTGTAGATTAATATGAGAAGCCATCCTAATTTTCCCAACTCATTTATTGTCCAAAAATACATTATAAAACTTGGGGCAACACCAAAACTAATGATGTCAGTGAGAGAGTCTAGCTCTTTTCCAACCTTGGATGTTCCTCTAATCAATCGAGCAACTCTACCATCGAGTGTATCGAGAATCGCAGCGAATGCTATTGCAATTACTGACATTGCATAATTAGCATCTAAAGCAAATTTTATTGAACTTAATCCTAAACAAACACCAAAAATAGTTAATGCATTTGGAAGAAGAGATCTAGGATTTTTTTTTGAAATAAGTTTAAATTCTTTTTTGTTTTCAAGCATGAGTTTATTTTTTTATTGCTAATAAAGTCTCTCCAGCATATGTTTTTTGATTTTGGCGAACGAGCAATTGATAATTTTCAAAATATAAATCAACTCTACTACCGAATCTAATCATTCCAAATCTATCTCCTTGTGTAATCATTTCACCCTTTTTAACATCACAAACTATCCTTCTAGCAATCATTCCTGCTATCTGTACCACAATTAGCTCATCTCCATTAGAATTTTTAAGTTTAATATAATTTCTTTCATTCTCCTCGCTAGCTTTATCAAGTGTAGCGTTTATATATTTTCCAGTTTTGTAGTATATTTCTGTGACTTCAACGTTACAAGGAACTCTATTCACATGACAACTAAGAACGTCCATGAAAATACTTATTCTTGTATATTTTTTACTTTCCAAACCTAATTCTTTTGGTCCTTCTGTTTCCTTAATCTGTGTTATTTTTCCATCTGCGGGACTTACTAAATAGTTTTCATCTTTAATTGGATATCTTTCTGGATCTCTAAAAAAATAATAGACCCATATGGTAATCACTAAACCTATTATTCCTAAATAATTATTTATCAATAGAAGAATAAATGTAATTGCAGCTGCTATAGCTACAAATCTATAACCTTCTCTATGAAGTTTCTGCACTATAAATTTAAACATAATTAATTTCTTTGTAATTTTAAGCTAATATGTATATTTAATAATTTAATTCAATTAATAAAATTAATATTAATGACAATAATCAAAGTAAGAAACCCTATTGTTGAGCTCGATGGCGATGAAATGACGCGAATAATATGGAGTTTTATTAAAAAAAAACTAATTCTTCCCTACCTTGATATAGATATAAAGCATTATGATCTGAGTATAGAAAATAGGGAAAAGACATCTGATAAAATAACAATTGACAGTGCTAATGCTATAAAAAAAATAGGAGTGGGTATTAAATGTGCAACCATTACTCCTGATGAAAGTCGTGTTAGGGAATTTAAATTAAAAAAAATGTGGAGATCTCCAAATGGTACAATAAGAAATATTTTAGGTGGTACGGTTTTCCGAGAACCAATTATTTGTAAAAATATACCCAAATTAGTTCCCGGTTGGACCAATCCTATTGTAATTGGAAGACATGCTTTTGGTGATCAATACAGAGCTACGGATTTTAAGGTGCCTGGAAAGGGTAAGTTGGAAATGAAATGGACATCTGAAGACGGAAAGGAAAAAAAAGAATTTGAAGTATTTAATTTTAGTGGTCCTGGCATAGCACTAGCGATGTATAACTTGGATAAATCTATTAAAGACTTTGCTAGGGCATGTATGAATTACGGCATCGACAGAAAATGGCCAGTATATCTTTCCACAAAAAATACTATTTTGAAAAGTTATGACGGAAGATTTAAAGATTTATTTCAAGAAGTTTACGAAAAAGAATTCAAAAAGAAGTTTGAAGAAAAAGGCATAACTTACGAACATAGACTTATTGATGATATGGCTGCTTCCGCACTAAAGTGGAATGGAAACTATGTCTGGGCGTGTAAAAATTATGATGGGGACGTCCAATCTGATACTATTGCTCAAGGATTTGGATCACTTGGACTCATGACAAGCATCCTGATGACACCAGATGGAAAAACAATAGAGTCAGAAGCGGCTCATGGGACAGTTACTAGACATTATAGATTGCATCAGCAAGGAAAAGAAACTTCAACAAATCCTATAGCTTCAATATTTGCTTGGACTCGAGGTCTATCACATAGAGGTAAATTAGATGGTAATGACGAGCTAATTAAATTTTCAAACACTTTGGAGAATACGTGTGTTAAAACCGTTGAAGAAGGACATATGACAAAGGACTTGGCAATACTGATAGACAAAAATTCAAAATTTCTAACTACTAGTCAATTTTTAGAGAAATTAGATCAAAAATTAAAAAAAACACTACATTAAATTTTTTCAATAATAGTTTGAAATGATTTTTCTATATTTTTGGTTAAGCTACCGCCAGCTTGAGCAAAATCATTTCTACCTCCTCCGCCAATACCACCAACCACTTTTGAACCTAGTTTAACCAATTCCACAGCATTATATTTTGTTGTTAAATTTTTAGTAACTCCAACGGCTATTCCCACTTTGTTATCAAAAATGGTATAAACAATAACTATACCTTTTTTTAACTCTTTTTTTCCTTGATCGATTAATGATCTCAATTCTTTAGAGGGAAAGCCTTTAACTAGTTGGTATCTCACATTTAAACCTTTAATAGTTTTATCCTTGATATAGTTTTTATTTTTGTCCTTAAGAATTAATTTAATATTTGTTTGCTCTAATTGTTTGTTTAATTTCTTTATTTTTTCATTATCTGGAAGATCACTTATAACAATAGGTTTATCACCTAATTTTATTATTTCTTTTTCTAAACTATCTATTTTGTAAGAAACAGCTTTACTTAAGTTATCTAGATCTTGTTTTTTCTTTTCCAAATAATTCGTCAACTGTTCTGCTCTTAACGCCTCTACGCGCCTGACTCCTGATGCAATGGCAGATTGACTTACTATTTTAAATTCACCAATTTCTGATGTATTCTTTACATGTGTTCCACCACATAATTCTGTCGAAAAATACTTGTTATTTTCCTTACCCATAGAAAGAACTCTCACCTCATCTCCATATTTTTCTCCAAAAAGAGCTAATGCGCCTTTATCAATGGCCTCCTTTGGTGTCATAAGTCTTGTTCTTATCTCGCTATCACTTTTGACCATATCATTTATATATTTTTCAATTTTTTTAATTTCATTTTCATCTATGGGTTTCATATGACTAAAATCAAATCTTAACTTATCGGGTCCCACAAAAGATCCTTTTTGGGTAACATGTTTACCTAAAATTCTTCTCAAAGCCTCATGTAAAAGATGGGTAGCTGAATGATAGGCTCTTATATTCATCCTTCTTTCATTATCAATTACAAGATTTACTGAATCTTTAACTTTTATTTTTCCCTTAACTAACTTGCCTTGATGAACAAATATATTGCCCAATTTCTTTTGAGTGTCGATAACTTGAAAATCTGAATTGTTATTGGAAATAGATCCAATATCTCCAATTTGACCTCCTGACTCTCCATAAAAAGGTGTTTGATTAGTAACCAGTTCGGCTTCATCTCCTTCGTTAATTTCATCTACTTCTTTTTCCTCTTTAATTAATGATAAAACAATACCCTCAGATTTATTTTTTTCGTAACCTAGAAATTCAGTTGATCCAATTTTATCTTTCAAAATAAACCAAATTTTATCAACAGACTTATCTCCAGAACCTTTCCATGCAAGTTTAGTTTTTTCTTTCATCTCATTCATAGTTTTATCAAATCCAGCTATATCAACTTTGATTTGTTTATTTTTTAAAATATCCTGTGTTAAATCCAAAGGAAAACCATACGTATCATATAGCTTAAATGCTACTTCTCCCGGCAAGGAATTGTTTTTTACTTTGCTCAAATTATCATTCAAAATTTGCATTCCCTTGGCAAGCAAAGTTGAAAATTTTTCTTCCTCAGTCTTTAATATTTCTGTAATTAGAGATTCTGCTCTCTTGATCTCTGGATAAGAATCTGACATTTCTTGAATCAAAGTGGGCACAATTTTATAAAAAATCGCATCCTTGCTTCCTAAAGTATGTGAATGTCTCATTCCTCTTCTCATAATTCTTCTTAAAACGTATCCCCTTCCTTCATTAGATGGCAAAACTCCTTCAGCAATTAAAAAAGCACTAGCTCTGAGATGATCTGCTATAACTCTGTGACTCGATATATTCTCTTTCGTTACCCTTGTTTTTGTTAGATTAGAAGAGGCTCTTATTAAAGTTTTAAAATGATCCGTTTCATAATTATCATGAGTGCCTTGAAGTAGAGCCGAAATTCTCTCTAAACCCATTCCTGTATCTACTGACGGTT
>Ga0187833_10000972_pt1 | contig 33628 bp, 33 predicted proteins | sample ETNtaG_37_FD_167968 | JGI IMG/M metagenome (GOLD analysis project Ga0187833, IMG submission 167968) | Marine microbial and viral communities from oxygen minimum zone, Eastern Pacific Ocean - ETNP2014_SV_400_PacBio MetaG (Illumina Assembly) | ecosystem: Environmental > Aquatic > Marine > Hypoxic...
GTAGTCTGCTCAAACGGGGGACGATCATCTGTAGATGTTACAGTATTACACCCAGTATTAGAGATAACAGCAGACCCAACACAAGTGCGCTCCGGTAGAGAATCTTTGATAACATGGTCTGCCACCGTAGTAGATAGTTGTAACGTCACAGGCACAAATGGATTTTCTGCCACCGGCCTCTCCGGCTCACAGCCTTCTAATCCAATAACACTACAAAGTATATTTACACTAACCTGCGAGAATGTCGCTGGTACACTATCGAAAAGCGTGACAGTGTACCTTATTCCGGAGTTTAGGGAGTTTTAGGTTAGGCGCTAGGCTTTAGGTGTTAGGCACTAGGCGAATTATTTGCAAAAGAAAAAATCGTCCCGCTTACAGCGAGACGATTTTTTCTTTTCTATTTGGAGTTATTTTTTGGCTTCAGTATTTCATCTACAACACCGTATTTTTTGGCTTCCTCTGCTGTCATAAAGAAATCACGGTCAACATCTTTTTCAATTTGAGAAAGTGACTGACCAGTGTGTTTTGCTAAAATTTTATTGAGATTTTCTTTTACCCGAAGAATATGTCTTGCTGTAATCGCAATATCAGATGCTTGTCCTTCTGCGCCCCCAATTGGTTGATGAATCATTACTTCGCTGTTTGGAAGCACATAGCGCTTCCCTTTTTTGCCAGCAGCTAAGATCACTGAACCGCCTGATGCCGCGACTCCCACACAAATTGTTGAGACATCTGGTTTAATGTGATGCATGGTGTCATAAATTGCAAGCGTTGAAGTAACCGAACCGCCGGGAGAGTTTACGTATAAATAAATGTCTTTTTTAGAATCTTCTGACTCTAAAAAAAGAAGTTGCGCTATAACGATATTTGCCACATGGTCATCAATAGGACCCGCAAGAAACACAATGCGCTCCCTTAAAAGCCGCGAGTAAATATCATACGCTCGTTCACCGAATTGAGATTTTTCTATAACTGTTGGTATTAACATAGCAATGAAGGCTCTAGGCGTTAGGCACTAGGCCTTAGAACTTAAGTTTTTAATATTTTAACAGTACCACATTTCGATAAAAAATGCAAATTTTCATCGAAAAGGCTCCCGTAGTGGTGATAATTATTTATTTATTCGGACTTTTCATTCAGTGTATTCGGATTATTACCCTCCAACAGTTGAAACACTCTTTCGTGCAGAAGCATGCCTTCAACATATTGCCGCGCTCGTTCTTTATCAGCGTCAGGATGATGTTTGGTAATGTGTTCAACTTCTTTATCTGATTCCCCTTCCGGAACTTTTATGTTTTCTGCCACAGCAATTTTCTGCAATATTAATTGTGTTTTAACACTTTTCTCAGCATCTTTTCGCCACCCTTCTCGTGTTTCCGTTTCAGTCTTTTTAATTTGTTTCAGATAATCTTCAAAGCTGTGTCCCATCGCGGAAATATTATTTTTAAACCGCGCGAGCATTCTGTCTAGCTCACTTTCAATAAGAATACTAGGTAATAAAATATTGGTCTTTTCTAAAATACCGTCAATAATAGCGATTCGCTTTTTATCTTTCGCTTTTGCCGTCTTTTCATGTATTAGATTTTCTCTTATCTTTTTCTTGAAGTCAGCAACATCTTCAAAATCTCCCAACTGCTTCACGAATTCATCCGTCAATTCCGGAAGCTCATCTTGCTTTTGCGTCTGCGGCTCGCCCTGAGTTTGTTGAAGGGGTTGTCCATCCGCCCCAAGTATCGCTCCTCCATCATTTTCTTTTTCCTCTTTTGTGCCTTTCTGCGATTGCTGACGACTTTTCCGAACCTGTTCAATAACGCTAGCAATGTCTTCGTCAGTTACTAATATTTCTTCATCAGTATTACTTACCGCTTTGGCGGCAATACTTTCATAATCCGAAAGTTCAAATTCCGGCAAAACTGCTGTCTTCGCTTTAAACTCCAGCGGATTATTCCGCGCAATTTTAGTAATAGTAATTTCCGGCTTGCCGATTGCCTCAATTTTGTTCTCAATGATAAATTTAGGATAAACATTAGCAAGCGCCATATTTGCCATCTCGTGAAGCACCGCGTCTTCTCCTAATTTTTCAACTAAAACCTTTTCGGGAACATACCCCTTTCTAAAGCCAGGTAATTCCGCGTCTTTCCCTAATTTTTGAATCGTTTTTTTGTAATACGACTCAAATTCATCCGCGGAAATTTCACCCTCAATTTCAACCTCCGAATTCGGAAGTTTTTTTATTTGCATGTTATTTTCTCCGTTTTGTGTTTCGTCTGACATAGTTTCTAATCATAACGCCTTATTCTATATATTTCAACATTTCGCTTACCATAATAATTATTTCATATAAACTGCCTATAGAAATGTTGTCTTTGCTTTGATAAAAACTATTTTGCAGGAGAGAAAAAGATGCAAGATATTCAAATTCTTGTTATTGATCTGGGGTCTCAATATACACTGGTTATTGGGAGAACATTACGAAAGCTGGGTGTTCGCTCGGTTGTTCTTTCGCCAAAAAGAGCGTCCGGTTGGCTGAACGCGTCCAGTTGAGAGAGCTGGTAAATTTTAAATAATGTAGTACAGTCTTAGTAGACAAACATGAAAGGCTACTAACATGCAGCACCCTTTAGAGAACCCTTCCTTAGCGCCGTACGTCTTTGTGTTCCTTTTTTATCAGAAGAGGTTGAAATATAAGCCTACTACTGGTTTTTTTGTCAACAGAGAGAAAATTATCGCAAAACTTTGGGATAAATGCAATCGTGCAAGCGCACCTCGACCATTGCCGGTGCAAACAATCATTCATGAAATTCTTCCTGCGCAGGCAAGTGCAAATCGAATATTCAAAAGCGACTTTACGCATGACGACCTGCCGTACCTTACGCGTGACATACTCGTGCTATCGAGCGTCATCCAGTGGTTGGGTACCAATGTTGGAAGCTGTTTTCTAGAATGTCTCTACCATGACATTTCGCGCCAGCCCAGCTTCCATCCTGAACGTGAATTCCGCATGAAGCTCGCAAAGGAGATGCGGCACGTAGACATGGTTGCGTTTTGGACGCACATCTGTACTTCCCGTTGCAACACAGTCCACTTATTTCCATATGGTAGTTGCTACTACGATTCACACGAAGTCTCAACACGAGATCGAGCAGTGGTTGATGGTCTCATGCTTTGGCTTGGTAGAAATGCTGGACGAACGTTCGTCGCCGAGTACCTCACTCGCACAAGTAAGGCTATAGATGCTACCAATAAAAGGCGGTGGGAAGAAACGCGAATGTCATCAGGTTTACTCCGACACGTTTCACAAAGTTACGTTATAGGGCCGCCCCAAAAAGGCGGCTTTATTTTTATGTTAGAACCTTTACCTAATCGTCAAAAAACCATTTCTTTAAAACAAGAAATCGGTTTTTTCGTCTTAGTGACTTCTTTTTCCCTGTCGGGAAATAGATCTATGTTAGAACTCACAAAAGCGTTGATCTAGAAACGGTCTAAGCGCTACTCGAGCGCTCAAACTGATATTCTGTGCGGGATGGGAGAATCGAACTCCCGGCGTCAGTTTGGAAAACTGAAGTGTTACCATTACACCAATCCCGCCTCTGGGCAATCATCCCGCGTATAGCGAAATTAATTTTGCCTGTTTCTAAACTATAACGCCTCTTTCTTCTAAATTCAATCATTTTAACTCTAATCACAAAACCCTCCGCCGTAAGGTGGAGGGTTTTGTGATTAGAGTTAAAATGGCGTGATGCTATTCACTAGCAGGCGCATTTTCTTCTCCTTCAGTAGCAGGAGTTGCTTCAGGAGTAGCAGGAGCTTCAGTAGGAGCACCTCCTTCAAAGGCAGTACTCTCGTCTCCATCTGTTGTAGTTTCATCGTCAAAAACCATAATAATATCAAGCTTTGTTTTCGTCTGAAAATCTGAAAACAAAAACTATATTTTACTGATAAACAAATCTAGACCCTTATATTTCCAGCTTGTGTCTGGAAACAAGAATAACGTGTTTTCACGTTATATCTAAACTAGTATATACATCACAAGACGTTTGTCAATCAGTACATAAGCACATGTGGATATGTGTTGATTTACCTTGAAATACAAGGATATTTCCGTGTTTAGGGTATAATGGAATAACTAGGCGCTAGGCACTAGGCGATAGGAAAAAAATAATAAGATTCCTAAAGCCTAATTTTCTAAAGCCTAATGTCATGTTTGACGCATTATTACAACTCACAATCTCTTTTTTCCAAAATATTGCACTTGGCGGCATATGGGTCGTGGCATTTTTTAGCGTAATTTTTAATACATACACTACACCACAAATGCCAGCAGATACTTTTTCGCATGGAACAAATACACCAACCACAATAGAGGAGATAGACGAGCAATATGTACCAGAGCCACAAGTGAGTAGTAGTGAGCAAGCTGCCGTAGAGATAAAAAAAGTAAAAAACGAAGAAGTACCTGAAATAGTTGAAACAATACCGGAACCGTCTCCAACAAATCCGGTCTCTATGGTAAACGAAAGTATTGCAGAAGCGATTAAACAACTCCCCGCACCAGAAGAACCGCTAATACCTCAAGCGCAACTCAATGAATCTGCACGAGAGGTAATTGTCAATGTATTCTGCCTCACCAAAACAAGCGGGATACTTGAACCCATCACAGGAAGTGGAGTTATTATTGATGAAAAGGGAGTTATTTTAACCAATGCGCACGTTGCCCAGTATCTCCTGCTCAAAGATTATGGCATTAAAGATTTTTTAAACTGTGTTATCCGCACTGGAAGCCCGGCAAAACCGCTCTACAAAGCAGAGCTCCTATATATACCACCCGTATGGGTAGAGAAAAATGCGCTAAATCTTAAATCGCAAAAACCGAAAGGAACCGGTGAGGACGATTACGCTCTGCTTTATATCACCGCGCCAACACAGCCGGGCATGGTGTTTCCTGAAGCAATACCCGCGACTTCTTTTGACGTCACCGCGAGAGATATAAAAACAGATGACCCAGTACTTATAGCCAGCTACCCCGCGGGTTTTCTTGGCGGAATTGATATCACAAAAAATTTATGGATGTCCTCAAGCGTAGCGCGTATCGTACGACTGTATACGTTTAAAGAGGTTACCCCACACACAGAAGATGTATTTTCAGTCGGTGGCACAATTGTCGCGCAAGAGGGAGCATCCGGCGGCGGAGTGTTCAGTTTGAAAACAGGAAAACTCGTGGGGCTTTTGGCAACAAGCATCCTTGGAGGAACAACAGACGAACGGGATTTGCGGGCAATTTCTCTGCGACATATTAATCAAAGTTTACAGGAAAATATAGGTCAGGGTCTTGAAACCTTCCTTTCGGGTGACTTAAAACAAAAAAGTGCTGAATTTAACAGCACAGTTGCTCCGCAACTGACACAGATATTGACTGACGTGCTTGATGGGAAGTAATACCATCTCCAACTAACAATTCCACACAAACTTCAGAATTTTGGCTACAAAACTTCGTCTCGCACTCAACATAACTCGTTATGCCTCATGCTCCGACTCGTTTTTCGCTCAAAATTATGAAGTTTGTCACTGTGGAAAGGTTAATTGGAGATGGTATAAGACAAAAGAAAGCCCCCCGATATCACGACTACAATTGAGACGTGAGGGATCGGGGAGCTAGCGTGTATGTAGAGTCTTCGCAGTATACCACCTAAAAATATTTTATCAAGCGTTTTGAAACTTTCTCCTCACGATTTCCAAAATACGTTGTAAAATAAAGGTTATTTGGAATGTAGTAAAAATTTTCTACACCAAAAATCAAATTAAATTCAGAACTTAGCCACAACCAAATGGTGGACATCCGATGTCCACCATTTGGTTGAATTGTTTTCGCCTAATGCCTAACTCTATCCCTTCGCCATATAAATCGTCTGGGTTGGGTAGGCGAAGACGATATTTTCTTTTTCAAATTGTTCTTTGAGTTTTAAATTAATTGATTGTTGTGTATCCATATATACCGCGTATTCACTTGAAAGCACATAATACACGACATCAAAATTGAGAGAAAAATCGCCAAATTCTTTGAGGTGTGCACGGTCAAGTCGCGCGGTGTCTTTATATTTGCTGAATATATCCCGCACCATGCCAGGGATACGCTCTAGTTTTTCATTTGGCGTTTCATACGCAACGCCAAACGAAAACGATATGCGCCGCTCCTCCATGTGTTTGAAATTCTGCACGCGCGCCGAGGTAAGTTCTTGATTTGAGATGATAAGCTCTTCCCCTCGGAGCGCTTTGAGTCGTGTTGTTTTGATGCCGATTTTTTCAACCGTGCCCATCTTGTCACCAACAATGATGAAGTCGCCAACGCGGAATGGCTTGTCAAAATAGATTGCAAATGAAGAAAAGAGGTCACTTAAAATATTCTGTAACGCAAATGCAATTGCAATACCACCGATACCGAGCCCTGCAACGAGTGAGGTGATATTAATGCCTAGATTAGAAAGTATCATTAGGATTCCAACCGCCCACAATGCCACTTTTCCAATTGTTCCCAACGCAGAAATAGCAGATCGTGTAGTTGGATCCTCATCTCCGGCAAAACGTTTCGTAAGAATAAAATTAATAAGAATTTGAAGCGCGACGACAACCTGATAGACAATCCAAACAATAAGGATTGTTTCTATAACGCCCTGCGCAAAAGAAGATAGTTTTAATATCTTTACTGCAAAGTAAAACGCGAGAAATGAATAAAATGGCGGGCGTAGACTTTTTACAATTTCAATCAGCGTATCATCAATGTCCGTTTTCGTTTTTTTGGCAATGCGGAACAAATTGCGCAGAATAAGCCACTGAAAAATCTTGAAAATAATAAGGAACGCCACGAACGCAACAATCGCTTCAACATATATAGCAAGCGTGTTGTTAAACACTTTAGTAGCAGAATTTACACCGATTTGCGTTAAAAACGTTTCAATAAATGGTTTGAGGGAATTCATAATTTCATAGTAAACTGATTATTGCTTTTAAATTAACATATATAAGATTTTACCTCAACAAAGATTCACTACCTTTAAACACCGATTTCAATGCCAACCGGACAGTGGTCGGAGCCAAAAATATTATTCAAAATAAATGCAGATTTTAATTTGTTCTGTAAATCCGAGCTGATGAAAAAGTAATCTAAGCGCCAGCCAACATTTCTGTCTCGCGCTCGTGTTTTTAAATCCCAATATGAATACGCGCCGGTTTTTTGTGGATGTAAATTGCGAAATGTATCAATGTATCCAAGACGCGTTACCTCATCCAGCCATGCGCGTTCTTCAGGAAGAAATCCGGTATTTTTTTCATTCTCTTTCGCGCGCGCGAGGTCAATTTCTTCGTGAGCAGTATTCACATCACCGCAAAAAATAATCTTGTGTCCCCCTTTGCGCAATTTCTCAATGTGTTCAAGAAATGCGTCATAGAAATCAAGTTTGTATTTAAGTCGTTCTGGTCCCCCGCCGCCATTTGGAAAATACACATTCAAAAGTACGAATTTTTTAAAATACGCTATAACTATTCTACCCTCATCATCAAATTTTTTAATACCCATGCCGTATTCAATTTTTTCCGGCTCTTCTCTACTGTAAATTGCAACGCCGCTGTACCCTTTTCGCAATTTTGAAGACGCAAAATATGAAAAATATCCCGCAGGATTGCGCACTCCAGAAACTAGTTGGTCGGGCTCTGCTTTTGTCTCCTGCAAGCAAAAAATATCTGGTTTGGTTTTTAAAAAATCATCCCAGTACCCATTTCTGTGCACAGCCCGCAAACCATTTACGTTCCATGAAAGTAGTTTCATCCCGTTATTGTATCAAGTCGTATGCACATTAAAAAGAGCATAGCAAAGAGACTTTAATTACCGCGGCATAAAATGCCGCGGTATAAATCACGAGTTATTAAAATAACGGACTAATTGCTTTTTCAAATACTTCCTCCCAGAACCGCCTTTGAGAAACTTTTCTCTACCGAGTGCGTCCTGTTTATTGAGATAAGCTTCATGATAAATAAGTCTCCACTTCTTCTTTTTTGTGTATCGCGCACCACTGCCAGTGTTATGCTCACCTATCCTACGATCAACATTAGTAGTGTAACCAATATACAACTCACCATTATTGTTTACATTTTCTAATACATAAACATAATACATTATACATTATACAAAGCATATCCCCGCAAAATGAAATTGCAAGCCATGAGAAAGTATACTTTCTCATGGCTTGCAATTTCATCGCGGGGCTCGCGCAAAATATCTTGCTTAGTAGACCGGGCGATAAGAAACCCCGCAGAGTACTTCTGCGGGGTTTCTTATTTTGCGCGGTCGGGGCACCGAGATTCGAACTCGGAATCGCTCGGTCCCAAACCGAGAATGTTAGCCGTTACACCATGCCCCGCTTAATTACAATAGCATAAATATATAACAAGAAAAGAAAAAACTCCGGCGTATAATCTGTTGGAAGATACGATGTGGCCACCATTGTTCGCAAGATATAGAGCAATCAAGTGAATTGCCCCCATACCTGAAGAAGTTGCGAGTACAGCTTCAGTGCCATCACCTTCAATCGCGGCACAGCGCTTCTCAAGCCTATCAACTGTCTTGTTATTGATACGACTATAAATAAAGCCTTTTTCTTCACCTACAAATAACGCCTTCGCGCGATCAAAAGAACCCAGCGGATATCCAGAAACTCTGTCCACACCAGCACGCAACATTGTATCATTAAGTGATCCATCACCATGTATCTCAAGAGTTCTCTGTCTTAGTTTCCGATTTAGTTTTCTATTCTCCATCATAGAGTATTCCTTTCAAATGTCTAATCTACCCGTATCCTATAACAAAAAAACAAAAGTGTACAATATTGTTGATGAAATTGTATATTTTTAAAACTCCTCATGTGTACGCGGAGTTTTTGTATTTTACTTTATCGGGGCGTAGCCCTGATAAAAGACATGCATTATCTTAGGTGTGTCTTTTATAAATATAAATGTCTTTTAGAATGTTTACCAACAAAAGACACGAGATTACACGAGAAATAAGACGTAAGGCAATGTTTCACGAGTAACATCCCATTTTTCGTCCATAGGTCCCGCTTTCAGCGAGACCGAGATCCCGACCATATGAGTCTAGAGATGGTTTCGGATTATGTTTATGTTATTCGTGAAACATTTTATAAGAACAGCCCTTAAGTGAGTTTATGTTTTGTCATGCTTATACGTTAAATATCATGTTTTCCGTGAAACGGACTTTTGCTATTTTCTTTTTGATATCAATAAAAACGCCAAGTACGTCAAACTGCCAATCAGCGTCCTCTAGATTATTTTCTAAAATATACGACTGGATAGCTCGTTTTAATCTTTTCTGTTTCCATGGATGAATTTCGTCTTCTGGTTCATGCTCTTTCTTAGATGTTTCACGAATAACATCACCTTCCATAATTTCACGTGAAACAGACTTTACTTCAATAAAGCGTATTTGATCTGATTTTTTAGCAATAATATCTATTTCCCCCCATTTTTTTCTGTAATTTCTGTCAATAATTACAAATCCCCTCTCTTCTAAAAAACGACAGCTAATATCTTCGCCTAATACACCAATTTTTAAATGCGCTGGTTGTGTGTCAATGATGTTATTCGTGAAACATTTAAGTATTTTTGATAATTTTGTAATATATTAAATCTTTTTTAAATTCATCCAAAAACTGCATATGTTTAATGTTTCGTCGAGCCAGATTCAGTTTCACGAGTAACATTATTAGTTTATGTTTCACGTGAAACATAATTAAGGACACTTATTGCTATTTCCTCAAAACACCTTGTAATATAACGATATTTTGCCTAAAAGTACATTTTTCTAACAATATAAGACAAAAAATGATGTCTTTTATCCCCATATCCACAGAGTTATCCACAGTTATTTGCTATTTTTGCTTTGTATTTTAGTATTTTGCGTTAAAATACACGAATTTTTCTTATACTTGGAGCTGTCCTTTATGAAAGCTTTGAACAAAGAAACTTGTTGTTTGTCTCTATTCCCACACAAAACGTTACATGTGAAATCAATATTGTTAAAAATGGAAATTACCAATAAAAAGTTATGTTTGTGGAACAGCTCGATCCTGTCAGAGGCGGGGAGTCGCTCAGAAGAGAAAGATAAGAAAAGTGCCCACAAAGCATAATGCGGGCAATCTTACCATGAACTTTTGTAAATTATGACCAGAGATTATCCTACCCAGCAACTACCACGAGTTCGTGCTGTTTTGTAACGTTCGATGCTAACACATGTACACCCAATGGCACGGCAAATGTGTTGGGTCAAAAATATTACAACAAGAATAACCACTATATTTTCACTTAACACCCACGCAAGCAAAGCGGCACCAATGCACAAAATTAAAATCATTAAAAAGCCAAGTTCCTTGCTACCTGTCGCCAATTCTGCAATAATCTCTCTCATCTTGTTCTCTCCTTTGTATTTTCTACTTATTATTGTAGCATAAAAATTATTTTTTGCAAACATTTGCTAGAATCTCCACCCTCCACAACAAAAACACAGGGTAAAAATCCCTGTGTTTTTATATCTTTGCGGGTAGGGAGAATTGAACTCCCGTTTACTGATTGGCAACCAGTCGTTCTACCACTAAACTATACCCGCTTTTTAATTTCAGATTGTAAATTGTAAATTTCAGATTTATTTTTCGTACTTTCCGCATTATATTACGTTCTTGCTTTTTCTTCAATCATTTGACTTTTTGTTTCAATTTGATATAATATGCTACGGTAATGTCTGTTTTGCGGAATAAGCGTTTTGGACCCGGGGGCAGTGCCCGGCGCCTCCACCATAGGCTGATTAGAAATTGTCTAGAGTCTCATTTCGAGGCAGAATTTCTGAATTTTGTGCGAAAATTTTGAAAATTGAGGAAGAATATCGAGATATTTTGACGAAATTTTCGGAATTTGCAGCCAAAATTCGGGAGTTCTGGCCGAAAAGCCGTGTCGAAAGAAAAAAATTACTTTTGCGGTGAGACTTTAGACAGTTTCTTAGACCTGTTGCAAACAAGTACAAGCTACGGGGCAAAACTTCGCCAATCAGTCTTTGATGGGGGCGAAACAGGATCGACAAGCGGCTGAAATGCGGAACACCTTCAGGACCTTACCGCCATAAACGCCAACGATAACGAGGCGCTTGCACTCGCAGCTTAAACACTGCAAGAGACGGGGTTTATTTAGGGGCACCTGGCAACAGAAGCCCCTTTCTTTTTTCTCTTTCACCCCGACTTTAATGGCGGGGTTTCTTTTTTTTAAAATCACTTATATAATTTAAATATTATGCTTAAACAACTTCAAGAATTTGGACTTTCAGAAAATGAAGCAGGGGTGTACCTTGCGTCTTTAGAAATTGGCAAAGCAACCGCCGATGAGCTTTCAAAACATGCGAACGTAAAGCGTCCAACGACGTATGTGCAAATTGAATCACTAATGAAAAAGGGACTCATGAGCTCGGTTGAGAAAGACAAAAAGACGTTTTTCGTTCCGGAATCACCTGAATATTTGCGCCGATTATTTGAAAAAAATCATCAAGAACTTAAACAACAAGGAAAAGAACTTGACCGAATGCTTCCAGACCTTGCGCGCATGTTTGAAACTGCTGGCGAACGCCCACGCGTACGTTTTTTTGAGGGCAAGGAGGGATTGATAACGATGCGAGAAGAATTTTTAAAAGTAAAAAGGAAAGAAATATTTGCTATTTTTTCTCACGATGCGCTTTTAGAAGTTTTTTCTGCAAAAGAATTAGATGAATATTCGAAAAGGAGATTAAAGGCAGGCATAAAAACCCATGCAGTTTATACATTAAAAGCGGGCAGACTACCTCATGTATCCGCCATCACAAAATATTGGCGTTTTGTACCAGAAGAAAAATTACCCATAGGAGCAGATATCGTGGTCTTTGATGATAAAGTTGCACTTATGGCACATAAAGGAAAGGTGATGGGGGTTATTATGGAAAATGAAGAAATTGCGAAAAGCATGCGAGCAATGTATCAAATAATTTGGAAATCTGCAGAAGAATATCAATAGAGCATGAAATTATTAGACCCGCGTATCAAATGATACGCGGGTCTTTTTGTGCTTATGAGATGATCAGAAGCCGCTGGGCTCTCCACCATCACTATAACTATAACTATACTTTTGTCGCCTCATGGCAACCTCCTCTTGTTCGAAAAGAGGGGTCACCGTAATTTTTCTTGAAAAATACTCTTTTTTTCGTCGCTTTTGCACATTTTGCACAGCGACCCTCCTTTGTTTACGCAAGGGACGATTCCCAAGCGTTGTCAGCATTGTACCATAACCGTTATGCATTTGTCAAGCGTTTCTGACAAATCTCGCAAATAATTACCTAACAAGCCAATAAATTTAGCAGGTTGTAAATAGTGTCAAAAACGTATAACAAAACCTCACTCCCAAAAAACGGCTTAACAGAGCCGTTTTTTGGGAGTAGGGGAGAGAAAATTGAAGAAAATATCAAAAGGACTTGACAAATTTGTTTACATAGGTATAATAGCACACAGGTTTGAAATTTTGACAAGGATACGAAGAAAGGAGCTTGCAACGATCAACTGGTCAATCGTACTATTTGGTCACTTCTTCCCAGCGCATGATTTTTCTTTGCGGAAAAATCATGCGCTGGGAACGAGGTAAGTGTTGTCTGAAAAAGAAACATAGCGCAAAAACATCAGCGTACAGGGCAATAAATCAAACTCATGAGCTGTCCCTATGATACGCAACAAAAATGTTTTACCGCTTGCGACTTTTTCAGACAATAAATCCGACAAGATGTGTTCTTTGAATACGCAAATGCAAGTATTGCGCTCCCCTCGCGGGGAGTAGCGTGCCCACCTCATCAAACATAAATCAATATTAAATAACGAGATGGGCACACTACTCTCCGTAAGGAGATGAGTAACTGACAATCTTTTTTGAGTCCGTAAGCAAGTTAGTTTGTGAATTCAAAGAAAGTTTTGTTCTTTGTTTTTTGAAAAGGATAAGAATAATGTTATTACATATATCCCCAGCGGTACTTTCTCTCGGCACTTTACTTACACCAGGAGAAAGAGGATTTGTATGCTTAGCAACTTCAACGCTCCAAGCGGTATGGTGGGGTACAAATTTGCACTTCAAACGCTCCGCCGCCGATAGTAATGTGGAAAATCTTCTTTCCATTTATACCGTACATGTCTTTGGTGATGGGCTGGTTGAAAACTGCCGAGGACACTACGCCTTTGAATATAAGGGCGTAGTGCAGCACGCAAGCACCATCACAACTCACGACGACTATGACGGTGAGGTCGTGAGCCGTAACCCAGTTGCGGTGCAACATCGACGCTTCTTAACAGAAAGGGATAAATATTTTTTGCGATATTTCGCCAGCGATGACTATTTTTACCGCCAGTTAGATCGTTAAGGGTGTCATGCTGCAGTCGTCAGACAAATCTTCGAACAACTTTCGAAGTTATCGAAAAATCCATCGGTATAAAAGCATGGGTAAAGAGTTTTTGTCCCCGTTTTCTTTCAAAAAATGGTGAGCCAAGAGGAAGCAGAGCCTCCGGTCTGGCTATCCGATATTAGCCACCTTTTTTGAGTTCGTAAGCCAGTTAGCTTGTGGATTCAAAGAAAGTTTTGTTCTTTAAAATTCCGCGCATCGCGGAGCCCGCACCTCGGGGGTCAGGGGTTGGAGAAGCAAGATGGGAATGAAGGATGAGTGGAACGCTGTCGGAGAGGCCAACGAAGTTGCCAGCATAGCGGTAAGCGAGCTGGTGAGACTTCTGTCGGAACGCGGGGTTGTTGTTGATCCAAAAGATCAGCAGGCAGCCATTAGCGCCGGCACCGACCATGTCTTTAACGCCATATTTGTTGGCGAAGAAGACGATGAAAGTGAGGAAGGCACTTAGGTTGGGCGGTCTCATGGGGCAGGAGAAAACCTGCCTGACAACAGAAGATTAAACGGGCCATACGTCCGCGTAATCAAAAATCTCAGCAATATAATAGTTGCTGACTTCTTTTGAGCCCACGACATGATGTCGCTGGTTCAAACAGAGGTTTTGTTCTTTGTTTATTTAAAAAAACCGTCGCTTAAAAAAAGCTGCCGAGAACAGAGATGAAGTAAAATTATTTCTTTTTCGTTCTGTCTGGTGTCATACGGGTATACCCGCCGGTTATATTTATTCTTTTTTTTCTTTTCCTAAAAACACGGAGGAGCTCATGCAGGGAAAGACCGCGTTGGCGAGGGTCGCCATCAAGGGGTTTGTCGTCAACTCCTTCACAGAAGGTTTCCGGAGCGTGTTTGTTCGCGCAAAGAAAACCGAAGACGACATCCTGGCAAAGTGTTTGTGGCTTGAAAACCACGGGCAGCCCGAGGAGGCAGAGATGCTTCTGGAGTCCTGCTGCTCGCGTTAGCGAGTCGCCGGAGGGACCCTTGACCTGAAACGGGGGCGCATACTTCAGGTTATCGAAAAATCCATCGGTATAAAAGCATGGGTAAAGAGTTTTTGTCCCCGTTTTCTTTCAAAAAATGGTGAGCCAAGAGGAAGCAGAGCCTCCGGTCTGGCTATCCGATATTAGCCACCTTTTTTGAGTTCGTAAGCCAGTTAGCTTGTGGATTCAAAGAAAGTTTTGTTCTTTAAAATTCCGCGCATCGCGGAGCCCGCACCTCGGGGGTCAATTCAGGGGGAGGAGAGATAGTAATGAAAAAGATTATTATCATCGTTGAAGACAAGCAAGAGGAACAAGATTTTGCTCTTGCGGCAATAAAAAGCCACTTTGGAATCCGGAAAGAAGATGCCGGGTTAGAGGGATTGGCTAGCGAGGGTTTTGCTGGATTTCAGGTGTTTCCTGATGTTGACATAATGATCACCAGCAACCCAGACGGTGCCAAATTCGCCATAAAGTTGGCTACTTCAACTGGTAACATGAGTAACGTCATCATACTGACAGATCTTATGATGCCAGGTGCCCCCAGAAAGAGCGAACAGGCAAACGGGATTAGCGTTCTGCTTATGGCGCTAAAAAACGGGATCCCCGTGGTAATCTGTAGCGATACAGATCATCATGAGGTTATGTTCATGAAGGAGTTAGCGGAAACGCTAGCAACACTTCACCCTGCAAAGAAAATACCGGTAATTCTTGATAAGAAAGACTGGGGCAGGGCTCTTGAAGAGGGTTTGAAACTCGGAGCGGGCTGATACCCCGCTTGGCAACAGAAGTTCGCCAACTTGCGTAAGCGAGGGTGCGGATAAAACTATCACAGACTTTGGGTAAGCGCGAAACTTGCTTGCCCCTCTTCTTGAGATTATTTGCCGATAATTAAGAGTAAGTAATTTCAAGTTGGAGATTGTTCGTTAAATAATATTTTCCACGCACATCGCGTGCGTGGAATAATGAGAAGATATTTCGCTTAATATTGATATAGATGCCTCGGTATCAATATCAAAAAGCTGCCGGAATAAAACTTTGTTTTATTTGTCTGGTGTCATGTGAGCGTGTTGTGCTGATTGATGTCTATAGCATCAACCACGCCAACTAATCTCACAATATCTTCTCTTTTATTTTTAACTATATTCTCCACAAAATACACCCAAGCAGAGAGTGTGTACGCCCTACAAAATAAATTCACATTACGTAGTAGGGCTATCTTTACAATTCAAACACGAAAGAAGATGTGCTATGAAAAGAATTATTTTTGTTTTCGTTACCATCTTTTTCTTCGCATCCGCAGCTTTCGCCGATGATGCGGACAAGAAGAAGGGAATTTGTGCCGAGTTTACTCTAGGATCAGCAGAGTACAACTTGTGCAAATTTGACAGGGAATTTCTCCCGAAGGGGAGAAATCTTCTGGACAACTCTGACTCTTTAATGAATGGAGTCAGAAGAATAATGGATGAGCTTCGCATAGAGCTTCTCTGCACCGAAGCAAATCCGTGTCAGGAATCCTAATACTGGCAACCGAAAGAAGGAGGCGAAAAAACACCACCCCGGCATTTTTTGAAAGATGCTGGGGTGATTTCTTATCACGTAATAACAAAAGTTTGAGACACTGTTCAATGCACCCGCCAGGACTCGAACCCGGAACCTCCTCGTCCGAAGCGAGGCGCTCTATCCATTGAGCTACGAGTGCTTATTTTAATATTCCTTCATAATACTCTATCAAAAGTTTTTGCCAAGCAAAAACTTTACGTAAATCAGCCACACGCCCAACACCAATACGAAAACATCCTTTATATTTTGGATTTTTCTTTACTTTGTGTAGTGTTGGTTTGTAAATCGTCCTATGGAATTTTTCTACAGGAATTTTTGTTACTCCAGACCAAAACTCTTCACAGTTTTCATCCGCGTAAGGATAATGAATATATAGCCTTACTTTTACATCTTTTCGAGAAAAGCCCATGTATTTTTCAATCCATTTTATCATTATCTTAATAACCTCAGGATCTGAATTAACAAATTGAAAATTATTGCTCTTTTTAGCACCTTCCGCCCAATACAAAGCTACTCCTAACACAAAAAAACTATCATTTATAAAAGTTTTAAACTCTTTTTTAGCAATTTCAAAAACTTTTTTATCTCTTTCAATTCGTCGCGTTCTATTCGTCATCGCAGCTCGCAAGCGAGCTCCATCGCTTCTTTCTTTCATTTTTTGTTCTATAAATTTCAATTCATTTTCAGTCCAATCAATATTGCTCAACCAGCTAGAAATAGAACTTTTTGCCACAGGAATCTTTTGCAATATTTCCCTATAGCTTAAACCTTGCTTTCGAAGCCGTATCACCTCATGTTTCTCTTGAACTTTCTGTCTCATATCCTTAATAATACAATAAAGGTTCAGATACTTCAACAAATTTTTGTGGAAAAGTAAAGCAAGTGCTAAAATGCTTAATATGAAAAGGTTCAACATTCCAAAAGAAATATTGGGTGTTACTGAAACCCTGCAAAAAGCGGGGTTTGAGGCATATCTCGTGGGCGGCTGTATTCGTGATTTGTTCATGGACAAAAAGCCGAAAGATTGGGATATCACCACGAATGTAACACCAGAAGAAATTCAGAAGTTATTCCCCAACACATTTTATGAAAACGATTATGGAACTGTCGGCGTAGTAAATGAGGAAGTGAAAGACGAAACACTTAAGGTGGTTGAAGTAACACCATACCGTATTGAAGAAAAATATTCCGACAAGAGACGGCCCGACAAAGTAACTTTTAGTAAAAAACTAGAGGACGACCTAAAGAGACGAGACTTTACTGTTAATGCAATTGCGTATGATCCTCTCAACCATGACATGTTTGATTTTTTCCGAGGCGAGCAGGATCTTCAAGATAAAACAATACGCGCGGTTGGCATAGCGCGTGAACGATTTGATGAAGATGCACTACGTATCATGCGCGCAGTACGACTCGCAACAGAACTTGGCTTTGCGATTGAAACAGATACAAGTGACGCTATTAAGAAACATGCGCCAAACCTCAAAAAAATTGCAATCGAACGAATTCGTGAAGAATTTTCGCGTATGATTATGTCTCCTCGCCCCATGGAGGGAATTATATCCATGCATGAACACGGCATACTTGCTCATATAATGCCAGAGGTTGAAATTGGTATTGGCGTTGAGCAAAATGGAGACCATATTTATGATGTGTGGGAACATATTTTACGCGCAGTTCAACACTCAGCAGATCGGGATTGGCCGCTTCATGTGCGGCTTGCCGCTCTTTTTCATGATGTATCAAAACCTGAAACACGCCGCTTTTTAAAAGAAAAGGACGATTGGACATTTTACGGGCACGACGTGGTTGGCAGGCGAGTTACACGAAATATTTTAAAGCGCCTTAAATATTCAAAGGAAATCATTGATACGGTTAGTAATCTCGTCAGATGGCATTTGTTTTTTTCAGATATAGATAAAATAACTCTCTCTGCGGTGCGGCGATTAGTGCGCAACGTCGGCCCCGACAACGTCTGGGACCTAATGAAAGTACGCGCCTGCGATAGAATTGGTATGGGACGCCCGAAAGAAAAACCGTATCGCTTGCGCAAGTATGAATCAATGATTGAGGAGGCCTCGCGAGCACCGGTTACCGTCGGCATGTTAAAAATTGACGGAGATACGATAATGAAATTAACGAAAGAAAAACCTGGACCACGCATGGGTTGGATTTTGCATGCATTACTTGAAGAAGTACTTGACGACCCGAAGCAAAATACAAAAAAACATCTGGCAGAAAAAGTAAAAGAACTTTCAAAATTAAACGACAAAGAGTTGAAAACAATAGGGGAGAAGGGAAAATTAAAAAAAGAAGCCGAAGAAGACAAAGAAATTAAAAAAATCCGAGAGCGACATTGGGTTAAGTAAAGAAAAAGCCCCCAGCCTAACAAGGCGGGGGCTTTTAAGTTTCTAGATCAAGCTCTTTATACTTCTTTTGTGATATCAAAATCTTTCATGTGTAACCCGGGAAAAAACTTGAACTTTTCTCCAACTCCCGTGGGGTGTAAATAGTCCTTTGCCCTTCTCTCGTTTCCAAAAAAATAATAAAGTACCGAGTGTGGATCAAGAAAAACACCATTGATGGTATTCCCTTCCATCCAGTCTTGAATTGTCAGATGTCTTTGAGTAGTTGAGAGAGCATATCGCTGCCATAATTTATCGTAAAACGAGTAATCTCTCTCATCCTCTATTTCTCCGTTGCGATACGCTACAAGCCCTTCTCCGATAAGGCGGAGTGTTTGTACCGTAAGAACAACATGCTTGGGAGACCATCTGCCTCTCTCACACCTTATCATCTGATTTAAGGTAAAACGACGAGGTTCTTTGGTTTTCTCACCAGTCGTCTCGTGAAGTAGAACTGGACCAAAATGGGCAAACACAAAATGTGGAATAACGCCCCGTTTTTGGGCTGTGTATTCGCTTCCATCTCTATTTACACCATTTACCATAATCCGTTCACCCCACTGATTTCGAAGGGGCTCATTGTTCACATTAACATGCAAAACGGGATAAAAACCATTCACTGCGAGAGGCGATCCATCTGGATTGCGTGCGCCTGCCTCTTCCCCTGCTTCTTCACGAGCAGTCTCAAATGGATCTTCCATGTCTGAGGTGGATTCTCCTTTGCCGCGGCCTTTTTTCATTCCGCCGGGCAAAGTGACAACATCACCTTTGTATGGGCCAGTATTTTTAACTCCGACAACTGTCAATACGCCATTTTCGTCAATGTCGCCTAGAGAAGTAGAAGCACACTCTTTCCCCGCTGACGAGTTGTCACGGTCATCACGTACAACGAGCCGGTTATTTTCGTCAAATTCTCCTACAATAACAGGAGTATTTGTTGTTATTCCTGTCATTTCGTTTTCTCCTTTTTTCTCCTATGTCAGCGTTCTAGCTACATCTGCCAACATAATAGCAAAAATTACATATTTTGTCAAGTACATTGATTCATGTTGTAGACATACTCACTATTTCCCTATTTCTCTTAAAAATATCCTAAACCACCAAAATACAGGGCGTCGCCTAGAAGGCTCTGCACGGCAGAGTATTTTGAAGGTCCGACCTTACGGGGATTTATGGACAGACAAATTTCACAATATGAAATTGTGTATTAGCCTTCTACTTACTACTTACTAAATTATTGTCCACATCATCATTGGTAAATCGTCAACCAAATTGTGTTATTATTGAATAGTAAATTAGTAAGTAGTAAGTAGTTTTTATTTAATATTTTTTCTACTTACTACTAACTAAACCATGGATAAACAAATCAACGGGGAACAAAGTGTAAAAACTTTATGGATTGGTATAATTTTTTCCGTCATTGTCATAGCGGCAATATTTTTTGTATCACTATACGGATTCTTGACGGGTAAATCATTCAGAGGGGAACAGAGATCATTTACTGCTCAAGAAAAAAAAGAAATATTAAGCAGGCTTAGTGAAGATTCTCCTGCTTCCAATATAACTGAAGACGAAAAACAAGAAATAATAAGCGGGCTTTCAGAACAAAGCCCAGGTCACGTAATGAGCGCATCCGAAAAGTTGGAAATATTAAAAAACATTGAGTAGAGAAAAATTAAAATGGGTTTGTATAAAAAAATTTTATTATATTCACAAAACAAAACTGTTTTATCAGCGTTTGCTGTAACTTCTTTCTTCTTTATTTTCATTCTATTTTTGCAAATAGCAGTTTTTTTAACAAATATCACCAATGCGCAAACCCAATCCAATGTTCACGGCTGGGCATGGAGTAGTAATATTGGCTGGATAAGTTTTAACTGCGCGAACACCAGTTCCTGTTCTGATGTGAATTACGGAGTTTCCTTCGATGATACAGGCGGTGAACTATCCGGATATGCCTGGAGCGACAATATCGGTTGGATAAGTTTCAACGAAGACGACCTAGATGGGTGTCCATCTGGATCATGCAAGGCAAAATTGGCTGGAAATAATTTTCAAGGGTGGGCAAAAGTACTTGCCGGCGGTGGAGTAGAAAGCGGCGATTGGGACGGGTGGATTAGTTTAAAAGGTTCTAATCCTAGTTATGGCGTTACTCTTAACGGAAACTCACTTGAAAGTTTTGCGTGGGGATCTGAAGTTGTTGGATGGATTGATTTTTCTCCACAGTTTGCAGGTTCAGGTGTGTTTATAGGGGACATACCAACAGTTGATCTTACAGCAAGCCCAGTTGTTGTAAATACAGGTGACACATCAACACTTTCCTGGACAACGCAAAATGTTGATACGTGCACGGGTGTTGATGGTACATCTGATTGGCTGGTTTCTCAGGCAATATCCGGTACGGATGTCGAAGTAGGACCAATAAATAGCGAAACAATTTACACACTTTCATGCAGTGGGCAAAATGGCACAGTAATTGACAGCGAAACGATATTTGTTTCTTCCGAATCACCAGATGCTCCAACAACATCATTAACAGCAGACCCCACCACCATCGTGATAAGTGGCACTTCTGATTTAACATGGTCAAGCACTAACGCTGACAGTTGTTCAGGCGTAAATTTCTCAACAGGAGATGCAACATCAGGAAACACAACAGTAAGTCTTTCAGTCACAACTACATATACAGTAGTATGTACAAACGAAGATGGATTATCAGACTCCTCCGCGACAGTGACGATAACGAATCCAGTAAACCCAACGTTAAGTATCGGCGCCAACCCAACAACTGTGCGCTCTGGAAATCAATCAACAATTACATGGTCAGCGTCCGACGTGGACACTTGCTCTATTACAGGCCCTGGAGGATTCTCATTTTCCACTTTGTCTGGTTCTAGTCTTTCTGGCCCAATAACACAAAAAAGTACCTATAACATAACTTGTCAAGCAGAAGGAATTCCCGATGTTAGTGATAGCGTTGTTGTAAATTTGGCTCCTTTATTTGAAGAGTTTTGAGAAAAAGGCGCTAGGAGTTAGGCGTTAGGCGCTAGGAAAAAACAAACACTTCCTAAAGCCTACTTACTACTTACTTATGAAAAATATCCTCCAACCCCTAAAAACAATAATCCTCGCGCTTCTTTTGGCATTTAGTGTGTCGTATGTTTTTGCCGCATGGTCAGGGCCGACAGCTACGCCGCCTGATGGAAATACAGATGCTCCGGTGAATGTTGGTATAGTAGATCAGATTAAAGATGCTGGACTTGGAGTTAATGCGTTGTCGGTGTTTGGTAGGGGACTTTTCTCAGGTGAAGTACAAATTGGCAGCACAGGATTAATTTGCGAAGAAGATGTTTGGGGAACAATCAAGTACGATGATACCAGTAACTGCTTGCAGCTTTGTACTGATCCGGATTGGCAGGATGTGAGTTGTGCAGCTCCTGACGAATATGGATGGGTATATATTGGGCAAGAGAGTAAATTAACGGGCTTTGGTAGTTGTTACCAAAATGTTCATCACACAATAACATGCGATGCTGTTTGGGATGGGATGTATATGTATGGTGATCGAGATTCACCATATAACCCTGATAGAACCGACTGTCCGACTTGTAATTATGGTCATTATGGTGAGGTATTTGGAACAGCTGGACCAGGTATTAGAGTATATGTCAGTACTCACACATCTCATTCTTATCCTTATCATGATTATAATGGGATACAAGGTCCTAATTATGGAGTAACACTTCCTCTTTATGGTCTATCATGGAATGAACCAAATGTAATATCCGGAGGGTACGACGCAGTTTTGTCAGAAGACGATAAAATTTTGGAAACATGGAAGGGAGACACTTGCGGTAGCGACGGTAGTCAAATGACAATGGTAGATATTTATGAATGCCAAGTAATAAACTAATATTAAGGATGTTGAAACTATTTTTAAAAAACAAAAAGTCATTTAGAAGGTTCTTAATTTTGCTCAAATAAACCTCCATGCGCTCCATCCTCCAACCCCTAAAAACAATAATCCTCGCGCTTCTTTTGGCATTTAGTGTGTCGTATGTTTTTGCCGCATGGTCAGGGCCGACAGCTACGCCGCCTGATGGAAATACAGATGCTCCGGTGAATGTTGGTATAGTAGATCAGATTAAAGATGCTGGACTTGGAGTTAATGCGTTGTCGGTGTTTGGTAGAGGACTTTTCTCTGGTGAAGTGCAGATTGGTAGCACGGGGCTGGTTTGTGATTCAAGCGTTGAGGGGTCTCAAAGGTATAATTCCGTTGATAAAGTTATGGAATACTGTGACGGAACAAACTGGCAAGCATTTGGCAGTGGCAGAGGAGGTAGCGGAGGACTTCTCGGTGCCCCAAAAGTATTTGATTCATCAGGCACCTATAACAAGAATGAGTTAGCTTCTCGTGTTGTTGTTTGGGTTGTCGGGGGAGGAGGCGGTGCAGGCGGTACTATTACTAATAGACGGGGCGGAGCTGGTGCAGGTGGTGGAACATGCATCAAAACAATTGAGAGTTCTTCTATTGGTGTTACAGAAACCGTGACTATTGGTGCAGGGGGCATTGCAGCAGGGAGGAATGCCTTTGCTAATGGTGGATCAGGCGGCACTAGCTTGTTTGGATCACATTGTTCTGCAACAGGTGGCAATGGTGGAGGAGGTTCTAATGCCGGTGGCGTCAATGTTAAAGGAGGTATTGGTATAGATGGTGATTTGAACATTGCAGGGGGTACTGGAACTACAGGCAAGAATTCTCAAGGAATGATGTTTGGTGGAGGAGGAACCTTTATTGGAGGTGGTGGGCCGGCATCAACCGATGGCAGGGCGTATGGCGGGGGTGCTGGAATGGTGGACACTTGGTCAAATGCTAACGGCGCCGCTGGTGTTGTTGTTGTTTGGGAGTATTCATAATAAAATACATCCGAATTGAAAACGAAATTAATTCCTGAAGATGTTGTATGATTTGAGAAGTCTTGAGTTAAAATTTATTTTTTTTCTGTAAAGTTTAAAAATGTCTTTTGCTTTATTTGAAGATGAAAAGAGGTAAAGATTTTAATGTAACTCCATGGGAGGTTTCTGGGAAAGTTGATTATGAAAAACTTGTTAGAAAGTTTGGAGTAAAACATATACCTAAACTTCCAGAGGTTTTTAATAAGAATATTTTATTTAGAAGAAAAATAGTTTTTGCACATAGAGATTTCGAAAAAATTCTTGAAGCAGTAAAAAACAAAAAAAAATTTGTTATGATGACAGGACTCATGCCTTCTGGAAAGTTTCATTTTGGGCATATGCTTGTTGCTCAACAAATAATTTTTTATCAAAACCTTGGGGCTAAATTATATGTTGCTGTTGCAGATTTAGAGGCATATAATTCAAGGAAAAAAAACTTGGAAGAATTAAAAAAAATCGCAGTTGAAGAATATTTACTAAATTATATTGCACTTGGACTTAAACCAAAAAATATAGATCTTTATTTTCAGAGTGATAGGCATAAAGATTCTAAAAAATCAAATGCATATTATAGATTAGCTTCTAATTTTTCAAGATATGCAAGTTTTAATGAATTCAAGGCAATTTATGGTGAAATTTCTCCAGGAAAAATAAATTCTTCACTTTTGCAATCTGCAGATATGCTTCACCCTCAACTTCCAGAATTTGAAGGAACTATTCCTGTTTTAATTCCTGTCGGGATAGATCAAGACCCTCATTTGAGAATTGCAAGAGATATTGCAAAGAGGTTTAAAGATTCTAAATTTATCCAATTAAGTTCAACTTATCACAAATTTTTCCCAAGTTTAAAGGGAGAAGGTAAAATGTCAAGCAGTGATGAGTCATCATTTATTTCTTTAACTGACTCTTCAAAAGAAGTTGAAATGAAAATTAAAAAATATGCTTTTTCAGGGGGAAAAGATACTTTAGAAGAGCATAGAAAAAAAGGAGGCAACCCTGACATTGATGTTTCATTTCAATATTTGAAATTTTTATTTGAACCAAATGATAAAAAACTTCAAAAAATTTATGATGATTACAAATCTGGAAAACTTTTAAGTTCTGAATTGAAAGAAATTTTAATTGAAAAAATAAATTCTTTCTTGAAAGAACATCAAAAGAAAAGAATTCTTGCAAAAAAACAAGTTGATAAGTTTTTATTTAAGTAAACATTAGGATATAAATCTTAATAAAAGAATAATTTTTATTTTGTTTATGAGATATCCCAATGAAAGTTTTTATGTTGTTAATAAATTTGGTTTAGGAAAAAAAGGATTTGGAATAGGTTTAGACCATGATTTTGCAAAAAGATTTTATGATAGAGAAATAACTCCTAAACAAGTTAATGATTTGAATCGATATGGAAAAAGGGTAGTAAGAGATATTTTTGAGTTTAAAAAAGAATCATTTAGTGGCGATCATTATTTTTTTCTTAGAAATGACGAAGGGAATCCAACACTTCTTCTTCAATGGTGTAGTGTAATTGGAAGTGGGCATGATTTAGTCATTGATGGAAATAAATTAAATAAAATAAGAACTTGGGATGAAGATGTTATGAATTCTTTAATTGGATATAGATCCCATAATATTGATACTACATTTCAAGCGACTTCATTATTTAGACTTTGGAGAGAATGGGCAACAATGGCTCATAGAATAATAAAAGAAGATTAATTTATCTTAAAGTAACTCTTAAAAGACATAAATCTTAATAAAAATGCATTTTTCTTTTATTCTATGATTTCTTTAGATAAATGTTTTTATTTTTTTGATATTAGTGAAGATACTTCTTTTATTGGATTAAATATTGATATTGCTAGAAAGGCTATAAGTATAGATATGCTTGAAAAAAGATATAAGGATTTTCAAGAAACTAGTCTTAGAGAAATAAAAGAAGCTGGATTAGTTAAAGATACAAGGAATATATTTTTACCATATAGATTTCATCAATATGGAGGTAGGGTAACTCTTTTATTAGATTCTATTAGGATTCCTGAAGATTCATGTAGTTTAACCGCCAAATCTAGAAAAATTAAAGATTTAGAAGAAGAATATTGTTTTGAAAATTTTTTAAGATATTCTTATTGTAATATTGATAATGATTCTCAAGCAGATATATTAACTTTATTATGGGTAAATTGGGTTGATACCCTTAAAGTAATTTTAAATATGGAAGATTAATTTTATAAAATCCTTTTTCATATATCAAATATGAAAGTTTTATTTTTACATGTTGATTATATTAAGTTTAAACCATTAAAGAAAGCATTGAAAAAAATTGATGATCTTTCTGAAAAGGAAAAAAAAGGTGATGGGGTAAAAGATGCTTTGGCTGTTTTAACTGCTGTTGAGAAATCAGATTCAAATGTTAATGAAATTGTTAAGGAATTTGTTAAAAATATTAAAGAAATAGCAGAGAGTATTAAAACAAAAAATATAGTTCTTTATCCTTATGCGCATCTTTCATCTAATCTTGCAAGTCCTGAAATAGCAATGGATGTTTTGGAAAAAACAGGGAAAGAATTGAAAAAATCATTCAAAATTGCAAAAGCACCTTTTGGTTATTATAAAGAATTTGAATTAAAAGTTAAGGGTCATCCTCTTGCAGAATTAAGTAGGGAAATAAATGTTAGTGGTGAAATAAATAAGGTGAGTTACGATTCAAAACAATTGTTGAGAGAAATCTCAAAAACAAAACTTGATACTTCTAAATTAAAAGATAATGATCACAGAATTATTGGAAAGCAAATGGATTTGTATAGTTTTAGTGAGGTTGCGCCTGGAATGGTTTTTTGGCATAATAATGGATTGATAATAAGAAATAAATTAATTGATTTTTGGAGGGAAATTCATAAGAAATCAGAATATCAGGAAATTTCCACACCTCAAATTTTAGATAAAAAATTATGGCAGATTTCAGGTCATTGGGAAAAATACAAAGAAAATATTTTTTTGACAGAATATGAAAAAAGGCAATTTGCTGTAAAGCCAATGAATTGTCCAGGAGGAATATTAGTTTATAAAAATAAACCAAAAAGTTACAAAGATTTACCTTTAAGAGTTGGGGAACTTGGAGTTGTTCATAGACAAGAACTTTCAGGAGTTTTGGGGGGATTATTTAGAGTTATACAATTTACACAAGATGATGCTCATATATTTTGCACTGAAAAACAAATTGAAGATGAAATATCAAAAATAATTGATATAATTAATTTTACATATAAAAAACTTAGTTTAAATTTTGATCATGTTGAACTTTCTACAAGACCTAAAGAAAGAATTGGTAGTGATAAAATTTGGGATAAGGCTGAAAAAGCACTTGAAAATATTTTAAAGAAGAAAAAAATTAAATATAAAATTAATAAAGGGGATGGAGTTTTTTACGGACCAAAAATAGATTTTCGTATTAAAGATTCTTTAGGAAGAACTTGGCAGGTTTCAACTATTCAGCTTGATTTTTTAATGCCTGAAAGATTTAATCTTGAATATATTGATAAGGATAATAAAAGAAAAAGGCCAATAATGTTACATAGGGTTGTTTATGGAAGTTTGGAAAGATTTATAGGAATTTTAATTGAACATTATAAAGGTAGATTGCCAACATGGCTTGCTCCGATTCAAGTAAGGGTTTTAAGTTTTACAGAAAGAAATACTAAACATTCTAAAAAGATAATAAAACAAATTGAAGAAAAAATTCCAGGATTAAGAATTGATTCTGATTTTAGAGATATTACAATACAGGGAAAAGTTAAAGATGCCGAATTAATGAGAATTCCTTATATAATTGTCTTAGGTGATAAAGAAGAAAAAGAAAATTCTTTAGCAGTTAGAACTAAAGGGGATAAAAAAATTAAATCCCTAGATATTGAAAGTTTTGTTAATAATTTGAAAAAAGAGATTGAAGGGAGAAATTAATTAACAAAATTCAAACTTTCTTTTTTTACTGTTCCTCTAAATTTAGCTTCTTTTAAAGCAGAATCACTAAATTCAGAATATCTTAAAGCACGACCTTCTATTTCAGCATACCATAATGAGCAATCACTAATTCTAGAATACCATAATGAATCTGCATCTAGCCTTGCAAACCATAATTGATTCCTTCCAAATTCTAACCCATTTTCACCATTATTAATTATTGCTCCAAATCCGCCATATTCAATTTCTTGTATAGGTTCTATAATTCTTGTTAAAAAATTATAAGCAGAAGTGGCAATACCTGCAATTAGCTTATTATGTGAACTAAAATATTCTCTCAATTCTTCAGGATTTTCCCTATATGTTCTAGAAACAATTTTCATTACATGCCTGACCATGTTTCCATTTTTCTTCCCTATGGCCTTAGATAAAATTCCTGTTAATCTTTCTTCTCTTGATAATCTACCATCATACATTATATCTTCTCAAAATTAAGATTTATAATAATTTATATAGTATTTTACAGAATAGAAAAGAATAAAAATATATTTATTTTGTTTAAAAAATGAACCTAAAATTTTATTTTGAAAAACTATTTTCTTCTGAGGAATTTAAGAATTTTATGAAGGAAAATCCAGATGCTTATTTTTGTTCAGGTTTTTTTGTTGTTAATCAAAATGATAAAGAAAAAAACGATAATAAAATCCATTTTGATTATTTTCTGCCAAAGGAAAAAAATTTGTTTAGCTTTCAACTTGGAGGGGGAATTAAAATTATGCCTTTAGAGAAAATTGATGAAAAAATCCCTGAAAAGCTTTCAGAAGAATGTGAATTTGAATTTGAAGATATTGAAAAAATCATTGAGGAAAGAATGAAAAAAGAAAATCTAAATGATAAAATCCAAAAAATAATGCTGTCTTTGCAAAAAATTGATGGGAAAGATTATGTTATAGCAACTGTTTTTATTTCAATGTTGGGAATGTTAAAAGTTAATATATCTCTTCCTGATAAAGAGATAACAGAGTTTGAAAAAAAATCTTTTCTTGATATAGTGAAAATTAAGAAGGGTAATTAAGTTATGATTTTTTCACAATAGCAATAAGATTCTTTTTTGAATAAAAACCATTTGAATTATTTTTATCCATAACTTTTATTATTTTAAACCCAACTTTTTTTAATAAATCTATAAATTCCTGTTTATCATATAAATAATAATATCTCATGTATTCTTTTTTTCCATGTTTCCAAGGAATAAATGATTCTTTTTCAGAATCTTTAAATCTCTCTTGATTATAATCCCAGACACTAATAAGTGCTTTTGAATTTGGTTTTAAAACTCTTAATAATTCTTTTAATGTTTTCTCTCTTTTTTCTTTAGTTTCAATGCAATGCAAAACAGCAATAAAAATTGCAGAATCAAAAAATTTTTCTTTGAAAGGCAAAGAATCAGCAGATGCTTTTACAAATTCTGCTTCAATTTTATTTTTTTTAGAATATTCTTTTGCATGTTTAATCATTTTTTCAGAAAAATCCACAGCATAAATTATTCCTTGAATTTTTGTGAGATTTCTTCCTGTTCCACAACCTAAATCTAAGATATTTCCTTTTTTTGTTTTAAGAAATTCTTGAACTTCTTCAAGAGGTTTTATTCTAAAACTTTTCCATGGTTTTGCAATATTATCCCAGATTTTTTCTTGATTTTCCATAAAATTAGAAATATTTTATCTTTAAAATTATTCCCCTTCAAATTCAACAATAGAAAAAACAGAATATTTTGTAAGTTTTTCTTTTCCTTTTAAATCTATCAAATCAATTATGAATCCACATTCAACAATCTCCCCACCAAGTTTTTCAATTAAATGACAAGATGCTGAAGCAGTGCCTCCTGTTGCTATTAAATCATCGATCAATAAAACCTTTTGTCCTGGTTGTATAGCATCTTTATGAATTTCAACAGCATCTGTTCCATACTCTAAAGTATATTCTTGGAATTCTGTTTCATGAGGCAATTTTCCTTTTTTCCTTATTGGTATAAAACCAATATTTAACCTTTCAGCTAAGAATCCTCCGACAACAAATCCTCTTGATTCTATTCCTGCAATGATATCAATCTTTTTATCTTTATATCTATCATGAAAAATATCAATTACTTTTCTCATACCTTCATTATCTTTGAATAAAGTTGTTATATCTCTAAACATTACTCCTTGTTTTGGGAAATTGGGAATTGTTCTAATTCGGTCTTTTATGAATCCTATTTCTTTTTTAGCAGTTTTTTGTTCAGAGATTTTTCCTATGGTTTTGATTAAAACTTTTTTTACATTTTCAGAATTTTGATTCATTACTCTTTCAATTTCTTCCCATGTTACTGGCTTCTCTGTTTTTTTCCAGCAATCATAATCTGTCGACATTGCAATGACTGCATATTCAACATCTGCTTCTTTTGCAAGAATTGCTTCTGGAGAAGTTGACATATTTACAACATGAGCAAATTTTTTAAACATAAAACTTTCAGCCCTTGTAGAAAATCTTGGTCCTTCAATCGTAAGTATTGTTCCAATTTTATGATGTCTTAAATTAAGTTCTTCGCATGATTCAATTATGTATTGTCTTAACTGCTCTGAAAAAGGGTCTGCTAGACTTATATGTTTTATTTCTTCTTTGAAGTTCTCAAAAAAAGTTATATTTCTATGTCTTGTGAAATCTATAAACTGATTTGCTATAACAAAATCCTTTGGTATTATATTTTCTCTTAAACTACCTACAGCTGTCGTGGCCAAGATATGTTTACATCCTAATTGAGTAAGAGCATAAATATTCGCTTTATTATTGACATGTGTGGGGGTTATCTCATGATTTTCACCATGGCGGGATAAAATGTAAATTTCTTCACCATAAAGATTTCCTTTTTTTATTTTACTGCTTGGTTTTCCGTACGGAGTTTCAATATCTAATTCCTCAACATTTTGGAGAATATCAGATTTTTCCAAACCACTTCCCCCAATTATTCCTATTTTCATATTATTTATATTAACAATTAATTTAAAAGGATTTTTACACTGAAAAAATCATGTTAAAAAAACTAGTTAGAAAACCAGTAAGGACAATTTCAGGAGTTACACCTTTGACAGTTGTTTTAAAACCAAAAAAATGTGATCATGGGGCTTGTATTTATTGTCCTGGTGGTGATAAAGTTCCTCAAAGTTACACAAATAAAAGTCCTGCAATTATGAGGGCTTTAGCATTAAACTTTGATCCTTCTGAACAAGTTGAAAATCGCTTAAGAGTCTTAAAAAAAATGAATCATCCAACAGATAAAATTGAATTAATTATTTTAGGAGGAACTTTTTTGCAATATCCAATTAAATATCAATATGGATTTATAAAAAAATGTTTTGATTCCTTGAATGGAAAAAATTCAAAAAATTTAGATGAAGCAAAAAAATTAAATGAAAATTCAAAACATAGGTGTGTTGCAATGTGTATTGAAAATCGTCCTGATAATTGTTCTAGTGAAGAAATTAAAAGAATGCTTGAGTTTGGGGTGACAAGAGTTGAAATCGGGGTTCAGATAATTGATGATAAAATTTACAAAAAAACTAATCGCGGACATACTGTAAAAGATGTTGTTGAAGCAACTGAGAGATTAAAAAATGCCGGATTTAAAGTTGGTTATCATGTAATGCCAGGGCTTCCTTATAGTAATCCTGAAAAAGATTTAAAACTTTTTAAGAAAATTTTCAACGATGAAAAATTTTGTCCAGATCAATTGAAAATTTATCCTTGTCAAATTGTTGAAGATTCTTCTTTAGCAAAAAATTACAAGAAAATAAAATATAAACCTTATTCTGAAGAACAAACTAAAAAGATTGTTAAAAAAATGATTTCTTTGGTTCCAGAGTATTGCAGAGTTATGAGAATTATGAGGGAAATTCCTAAAGATAAAATAGTTGAAGAATCTGTCAAGCTTGATTTAAGAAAAGATATAGAAGAAAAGCTGAGATCTTCTGGAGTTAAAATTAATGAAATTAGAATGAGGGAAATTGGATTTAATAAAGAAGATTTAAATTTAGATTTAAAATTAAAAATTACAGAATATCCTGCAAGTAATGGAAAGGAATTTTTTTTGCAGTTTGTTAATAAAGACAATATTTTGTTTGGATTATTAAGATTAAGAATTGTGAAAGATAAAGCAATTGTTAGAGAATTACATGTTTATGGACAAGCAATAAAACTTGGAGAAAAGATTAAGGGGGCTTCGCAACATAAGGGAATTGGAAAATTATTAATGAATGAAGCAGAAGAGATTGCGCACCGCTTCCCATTGGATGACCTTCAGAAGAAGGCCTCAGTGTATTCTAAATTACAGAATGAAGGGGTAGAAAACAAGATTAAAAAATTATATGTTATTTCAGGGGTTGGTGTTAGAGGATATTATAGAAAACTTGGATATAGTTTAGAAGGAAATTACATGGTTAAGGAATTATAATCAAAAAAGATTTAAAAAATAAAAAATATTAAAACAATAAAAGATGGGATTTAAATTTGTCAACTATTCAATATTTTTGCTATCATTTATTTTAGTTATGCCAATGTTTTCTGCTTCATTGGCTTCAAGTATGGAAGAGATTGAATCTTATGTAAATGATTATTCTTTTTGTTCTTTTTAGGAATATTTATTGCAGTACCTTCATTATTATTGTATTTGATTATTCCTTTGATAATTGCAAATCTATTTTTTGGATTTGTTAATGAGCAAAAAAGCATTTTTGTAAATATTATTCTTTTAATATTATATCCATTCTTGTTTATAGTTTTAATAGAATATCTTGTAACAATTTTAGGAACAATAATTAGTTTTATTCATTTATTTCTTCCTTTAATCAAGTTTTTTAGAAAAGAAACAGATTTGAGTAAAACAAAAAAAGCAATTAAGAAGAAGTGAAAGAAATTACATGGTTTGAACAATAAATATTTTATTTAAAATATATTGCTTTTCAATACAATAATCCTTTTATAAAGAACGTGTTTACATTTTGTAGTAATTAATATAAATAAAATGAAAATATTACAATTGTCCACACCAGTGTTACCTATAGATCCTAATATGAAATATGGAGGTACAGAAAGGGTTGTAAGAGATTTAGATGCGGAATATATTAGAAAAGGACATGAATCTATAGTTGTTGCCCCTGGAAATTCTGTGATTTCGGGAAGGTTAATTCCCTCTTTGTCAGAAAATACTTGGCAACATAGTGGGAGGAATGGGGCAACTTATAATACAGATACTTCTAAATCCATAGAAAGATTAGAAAGACATTGTGAAATGTGTTTAGATATAATTACAAAAGAGAGGCCTGATGCAATTCATGATCATACAAAGCTTGTGACTTCAGAAACATATGGAAATAGTGGCTTAAAAGTTCCTATTCTTACTACTTTTCATGGAGATATGGATGAGAGGAGCAGAGATGCAATAATGAAGATTAAAAGAATAATGAGAAAGGGCATTAATTTTTTTAATTCTATAAGTATGTCTCAAAGAGCTATTTTTGAACCACATCTAACTCCTGATTTTATGATTTATAATGCAATAAGGACTGAAGATTATCCTTTTGAATCTGAAAAGAGAGGTTATTTATTTTCTATAGGGAAAATGGATAAGAATAAAGGACAAGATACTGCAATTAGAACAGCTAAAAATCTTAATGAAAAATTAGTATTAGCAGGGCCAGTACATTCATTTAGATCTTGGATTAGAGATTATTGGGAACAAGAAATAGAACCAAATATAGATGTGGTTGATACAAATATTCCTGCAAGAGATATAGATGAATTTACAAGAAGTATGGAGGGATCTGAAAATCAAATATTTTATGTAGGGGAAGTTGATGATGAACAAAAGAAAGAGTGGTTTAAATATGCTAAAGCTTTTTTAATGCCAATTAGATGGAATGAACCTTTTGGACTTGTTATGATAGAATCAATGGCTAGTGGAACTCCAGTAGTTGCGTATAGAAAAGGAGCAGTTCCAGAAATTGTTGTAGATGGACAAACAGGTTATATTGTTGAGTCAGAAGATTTTCCTGGTTTTGTGGATTCTACGAGGAGAGTATCTAAAATAGATCCTTATACTTGTAGAAAACGAGTAGTGGACAATTTTGATATTTCAAGACAGGCAGATGATTATATTCATGCATTTGAACAAATAAAAGAAATAAATAGGCATTTTAGAGATTAATTCTGTAGTTTAATATTTCTATAAG
>Ga0187833_10000973_pt1 | contig 33624 bp, 40 predicted proteins | sample ETNtaG_37_FD_167968 | JGI IMG/M metagenome (GOLD analysis project Ga0187833, IMG submission 167968) | Marine microbial and viral communities from oxygen minimum zone, Eastern Pacific Ocean - ETNP2014_SV_400_PacBio MetaG (Illumina Assembly) | ecosystem: Environmental > Aquatic > Marine > Hypoxic...
GGGTTCCTCGTGGAAGCGACGAAGAACCTGCTGTTTGTCCAAAGTGTAAAAGTCCATATTGGAATAAACCCAGAGTGAGAAAAATCAAGAAGAAATAATTTTTTTAGCTAAAATAGCTCCCTCTTACTTAACAATGCACATTTCCCACAACATTTTTAAACCCATGTTCTTAACCTTGGAGCATATTGGGTGGTTAAGTAAATGTCTAAAAATAACTCTATAGAAGACAAAGAAGCAGTTAAAAAACAGCATCAAAAAGGAAAATTAACAGCTAAAGAACGTATTCAATTACTTCTGGATAAAGATAGTTTTACAGAAATAAACAAAGATATGGAGCTTACAAGCACTAACTATGACTTACAACAAAAAAAGAAACCCGGAGATGGTGTAATAACCGGTTATGGTAAAATCAACAGCAAACCAGTCTGCATCTATGCCCAGGATTTTACATTTATGGGTGGTTCAATGGGAGAAGTTCACAATAAAAAAATAGCCATAATCCAGGAGCATGCACTCCAAATAGGCTCTCCAATAATTGGTTTATTCGATAGTGGAGGAGCAAGAATCCAGGAAGGAGTAAATTCTTTAGACATTGGTGGAAAAATTTTCAAAAACAACACTTTAGCATCTGGAGTTATACCTCAAATATCTATAATCTTAGGCCCATGCGCAGGTATTGCAGCATACAGTCCAGCATTAACAGATTTTACATTCATGACAAAAAAAATCAGTTACATGTTCATAACAGGCCCTGATGTAATAAAGACAATAACAGGAGAAAGCATTGACTTCAACAACTTGGGGGGTTCTATAGCACATAACGAAAAATCAGGTACAGCAAGCTTCATAACAGAAAACGAAAAAGATTGTTTTGAAACAATAAAATTATTATTAAGCTACCTTCCTCAAAACAACATGGAAAATCCTCCTATAATAAACACGGGTGATACACCAAACAGAACAAACAACAGATTAAAGGATATTATACCAAAAGACAGAAAAAAATCTTATGATATAAAAACAGTAATAGAAGAAATAGTAGATGAAAACACTTTCTTAGAGGTACAGCCATTATATGCTCAGAATGCTGTTATAGGTTTAGCAAGATTAAACAATCAAACAATAGGCATAGTAGCTAACCAGACAAAGATTTTAGCAGGCTGCTTAGACATAAATTCTTCAGACAAAATAGCACGATTTGTAAGATTCTGCGACAGTTTCAATATACCAATAATAAACCTTGTAGATGTTACCGGATATCTTCCAGGAGTCAACCAGGAGCATAATGGAATAATAAGGCATGGTGCAAAGATTCTTTATGCTTATTCCGAAGCAACCGTTCCAAAAATAAGTTTGGTTATGAGAAAAGCCTATGGTGGTGCATATATTGCTCTAGTAAGCAAAGACATGGGTTTTGACAAGGTAATAGCATGGCCAGACGCAGAAATAGCTGTAATGGGGCCAGAGCAAGCTGTAGACATAATCTACAGAAAAGAGCTTAAAGGAAAAAACGCAAATAAAACAAAAAGAATAAAGGAATACGCAGAAAAATTCCTTAACCCAGAAGAAGCTGCAAAACACGGCAAAGTTGACATAATAACAGAAAAAAAAGATACAAGAAAAACATTAATCAGCTGTTTAGAAATGTTAGCAACAAAAAGAGAAAGAAGGCCTGCAAAAAAGCACGGCAATATGCCAGTATAAAAATGGAAGACCTTACAATTAAGGTTGACGGCAAGGAATATGATGTCAAGGTTGAGGAAACCGATGACGGCAAAATTCTGGTTCATTGTAATGGAGATGTTTACGAAGTAGAAGAAACACAAGACAAAGAAGCTTCTATTTTCAACAGAGTAAAAAAAGAGAAGATTGAAGAATCCGGAAAAGCAGCAATAACATCGCCATTGCCTGGAATAATCTATGAAGTAAATGTAAAAAAAGGAGATAAAGTAAAAGAAGGCCAGTCATTAATAAAAATAATAGCAATGAAGATGGAAAACGACATAACAGCAAAAAAATCAGGAACAGTAAAAGAAATTAAAGTAAAAAAGAATGATAATGTCAATAAAGATGATATTTTGGTTATTATCGAATAAGAACTAAAGGGGATCAAATGGCTAAGGAAAAAACTGTAAAAAAGAAGAGTATTGAAAAAATACCTGGTTCTAACTTAAAACCCTTAATTTTTGCAGCATTGTTTGCAGCATTAACTGCAGCAGTTGCGCCTTTTAAGATACCATTAGGCTTTACACCAGTTCCAATAACATTACAAACACTAGTTGTATTAATGTCAGGAGCAATGCTAGGACCTTATTATGGTGCTTTATCCATGATACTTTATGTAGTTGTAGGAGCTTTAGGATTACCAGTATTCGCAGGTGGAGGCTCTGGGATAGGAGCAGTACTAGGCCCTACTGGGGGATATCTAATAAGCTACTTCATAGCAGCCTTTGTAATAGGATGGATAATTTATAAAAAGAAAACTTCAAATTTGATTAAATATGGTTCACTATTTATTTTAACTATACTGTTATTAATCATTTTTTCTGATTTAATTTTAAATTTAGAAATAATGAAAATATGGGACAAGCAAATTAATAATTATGTTCCGCTAGTTTCCTTATTAAGTGATATACAAAGATATATTTTTGCATTTATAGGTGTAGCAGTAACAGCTCTATTAGTAGGTATAGTAGTGTTTTTAATTAATAGAAAAAGTGTAAGCCTAGATACTGTTTTAGCAATGGTTGTTGGAACATTGATAATTTATTTATTTGGCGCCGTTCAAGGGAAAATTGTTACTCAACTTCCTTGGAGCATTGTTTTTGTTGGCTGGGTATTGCCATTCATAATTGGGGATACAATAAAACTGCTGGCAGCAGCATACATAGCAAAAACCATTGACATAAAGAAATACGTGCGATGACTCAAACGCTTATTTTATTTGATATTTTTTCTTATGGATGCATGAATTGCTTAAGATCGTTAGGTTACATTCAAAAAATCAATAATAAATATGTAAAATACGGTCTAAAAACAATATTAATACATCCACCAGAATGGGACTTTGAGAAAGACAGCAACAATATTCTAAGAGCAGTAAAAAAACATGATATCAAAATCCCAATAATCATTGATAAAGATAAAAAAATCATTAAAAAGCTGAAAATAAACTTCTGGCCAACTCAAGTATTGATAAACAACAACAAAATAATATACAAACATGTTGGAGGAGGAAATTATAAGAAATTAGAGAATAAAATAAGGAAGATTTTGAAAGTTAAATCTAATGTACTTTTTGATAATGAGCCAAGATACACTAAATTTCCCACAATATATGCTGGTAAGAAGAAGAAAGGCAGGATTTCAGAATTAAAAGAAAAATTGAAGTTTGGCACAATATACAAGCAAGGCAATTGGAAGCAAAACAATGAATTTTTACAGGGAAATGGCTCATTGACAATAAAAACAAAAGGAAAAATAATAAGTTTCGTAGCAGCCTCATTGAATAAAAAACCAATAAATCTTAAAATAAGATTAAATAATAATATTAAAAATTTAAAAATTATTGAACCGAGATTATACAAAATTATTGAATTAAAAGGTGATGAAGAAAAAACATTGAATCTGGAAACCAAATTAAAAATTAAAATCTACTCTTTTGCCTTCGAATGATACAAATAAAAAGCTTATATTTCAAGTATGAAGATGAACTTGTACTTAATAACATAAACCTAAACATAGAGGAAGGCTCATACACCGCAATAATCGGAGCAAACGGTTCAGGAAAAACAACTTTAGCCAAACACATCAATGCACTGCTTCTTCCAACAAAAGGTTCTGTAACTGTAGACAGTATAGATACTAAACAAGATCAATTCAACGTGAGAAAAAACGTGGGTTTTGTTTTCCAGAATCCAGAAGATCAGTTAGTCTACTCTATAGTGGATGAAGACCTTGCTTTCGGTTTGGAGAATTTAGGAACAGAAACAAAGAATATGAAAAAAAAGGTCAAAGAAATAATGGAAGATCTAAAAATAACTTACCTAGCAAAAAAGAACGTAAATATGATTTCTGCCGGACAAAAACAGCTTACAGCTTTAGCTGGAATATTGGTAATGGAACCAAAATACATTGTTTTTGACGAGCCTACAACAACTTTGGACAACAAAAACAAGGCAAACATCATGAGTATTATAACTAAATTGAATAAAAAAAGTAAAATTGGAATTATTCTTGTAACTAATCTTTTAAGCGATATAAAATATGCAGAAAATGTTATTGTCATGAATAATGGGGAAATAATATTTAATGATAAAAAATTAAAATTAAACAAAACAATATTGAAAAAGGCTGGTTTAGATGTTTAAGAAACTGACATTGGGTCAATATACCCACAAAGACTCAATAATCCATAAACTAGACCCTAGAATCAAGATAATAGCAGTCATAGCATTAAGTGCTTTAGCTTTTCTGATGGGATCCTATTACAAATTTGCAATTTTCTCGTCATTCATATTTTTATTAATAATTCTATCAAGAATCCATTTCTCACATTTATTGAGGAACATAAGACCATTTTTCTTTATTTTCCTATTCATACTTTTAATGTACATTTTCTTTTCAAGAAACGAATTATATCAGGGAGTGAGAACAATATGGAAGTTTATATTATTCATAATAATAGCATCTATATTGACATTTACAACAACAATAACCAATATGGTCACTGCAATTGAAACGCTCCTAAAACCATTAAAAATAATAAATATCAATTCCAAAACCATAGCTTTACTGATAGCCTTGACAATAAGGTTCATCCCTTCATTATTCCTGTATGTAGACAGGATAAAAGACGCAAGATTAGCAAGGCTTGGAAACTTAAAGAAACCCAGGCACATTAAACTATTTTTTCTGCCATTACTGGAAAGAGTATTCAAATCCGCATCCAATTTGAGTGATGCAATGCTCTCAAGAAACTACACAGACAAAAGAATAACATATTTTAATGCAATAAAACTAAAATACTATGATTATATATCTTTCATTCTATTGATTATTTTCATAGTTTTTATTTTAGTTATATAAGACATATTAAGAAATCGGTTATATTATTTTTTGTTATTGAATTATTATTGTTTTTATTATAATATATTGTTCTAATGTAATTTATGGTTGTGGTGTGTAAAAAGGTGATTTGGGTAAAAATTGGTAAAATGGTGCGTTAAGGGTGCTTTTTCTCTTTTACCTTCCCAATGATAAGTCCGATTTTTTCTTTAATTTTCCCAATGATAAGTCCTATTAGGGCTCCTAATAATATCCAAATAAGAAATACTACAAACAACGAGATATATTTTGCAAAATATCCAAATCCATGGTTCATTAAACCATTTGCCATTATAACCCATAATACATAATTAATCCCGTAAATAAACCACAGTATTTCTGAAGTAATTTAGTTAATATATAGGACAAATGTAACAAAACCGAGTATAGCTCCAATTATACCACCTATATGCCAATATTTCAACCCTTGCCACCATGTTTTAAAGCCCATATTTTAATTATTTATTTTATTTAAAACTTTCTTTCAGTAACCTCATCCACCTATTGCCTTCCATCACACCACCTATTCCATTATCCGACTATGCACCAGAACCTAATTTATTGTCTTGAGGTCTTCTGCCCAAACAATATACCCATCAAAACATTCAAAGCCCATGCCTGAAATACGTTAATTATCAGTATCTCTCCAAAAACAAAGTTCCAGAGCAATTTGACTGGAAAAGCCAGAACCAAACCAACAATACCGCTAATCAGCACAACTAGAGCAATAGTATAGCCCATCTCCACCATCCTCTTTAAGAATGGTACCTGGTCTAAAAATGTCATATACTTATAGCAATATTACTATGTTTTTAAACGTTTTGATTAAAGCACATTCCAATAATTTTAAATACATTGATATTTTTGTCAAAAACAATGAAAAAGAAATTAAATAAAAGAGCTATAAAAAAACGCTTCCAGGTTGCTATTTTCGGTTCTGCCCGCATAAAGAAAGGAGACTCAAGATACAAGCAGATACACACCTTAGCAAAGATGATAGCTGCAGAGGGTATAGATATTGTCACTGGTGGTGGTCCAGGACTTATGGATGCAGCCTCTAGAGGCCATCATGCAGGAAGAAAAAACAAAGATACCTATACAGTAGGCCTCACAATACATCTTCCAAAAGAGCAGAAGGAAAGCTACCATCTTGACATCAAAAGAGATTTCCACAAATTTTCAAAAAGGCTGGACAGTTTCATTTATCTTTCTGATGTTGTGATTGTTGCTCCAGGCGGCGTAGGAACAATGCTAGAGCTTATGTACACCTGGCAGCTCGTCCAGGTAAAATACTCTTCCAATATACCAATAATCCTATTTGGTGATGTATGGTCAGATTTCATAAAGTGGCTTAAAAAAGGGCCATTAAAGAACCGGTTTCTGGATAAAGAGGATTTAGCTCTCTTGCATCAGGCTAAAACCTGTACAGAAGCAATAGAATTGATTAAAAAGGCGTACTACGAGTACAAGCAGGGAAAGAAAAAATATCACCTTCCACTATTTTCTTAATTTTTCCGTTCTTTAACTTTAATATTAAACTGCAATCTTTATCAATATCAACGGCTTTTCCAATATAATTTCCTTTCAAGGTCTTTACTTTTATTTTTTTTCCAATAGTGTGAGAATGTTTCTTCCAAATGTGGATTATTTCATTATAATTCTTTTTATTGTAATAATTGTATAATGAATCAAAATTTTTTATTATTGTTTTTGAAATATTTTTAATGTTATAATTTTTATTAGTCTCTATTTTTAATGAAGTAGCTATTTTAGTTATATTCTTAGAAAAAATTTTTTGATTGATATTAATCCCAATACCTACTAGAGCATAATTTTCTTTCCCAGATATTGTCTCTGTCAAAATACCGCAAACTTTTTTATCATTCAACAAAACATCATTAGGCCACTTCACCTTAGCATTTAAACCAGAAATCTTCCTTATTGTTTTTGCAACAGACACAGCAGCAATAAATGTAAGATACTTTACATTATCTAAATCATTCTCTCTCAAAGCTATTGTCATATACAAACCACCTAAACCAGAACTCCAGGTTCTGTTAAAACGGCCTCTTCCTTTAGTTTGTTTATCAGCAACAACAACAATATTGCTTAATCCTTTTTTAGAAAATTCTTTAGCCTTATCATTAGTAGAAGTAAGAGTTCCAAAATAGCAGAACTTGAAATCTAACATTAAAACTCACTATTTTCAGTTAATTCCTGTCTTCCTGCCATTACCCAGGGATTTGGCTTATTATTATGGCCATTTCTTCTTTCCATGTACTTAGATACAGCTGTTGTAATAATTATCTTTTTTTGGCCGTTTGTCATTCCTTTCCTCTGCCAGCAATATTTCTTTACAGATTCAATAATATCATTTTTTTCTATGAATGCTGTTGTAACTCTGCCCTTGACAAAATTCTTGTTATGCAGGACTGCTAGATGGAATGGCACAGTTGTTTTTACTCCTTCTATAAGATATTCTTTAAGAGCTCCTATCATTCTTGCTATTGCTTCATGTCTATTTTCTCCGGAACATATAAGCAAAGACAATAATGAATCATAATCAGGCAGCACTTTATAGCCTTGGTGGCATATGCTGTTGACCCTTATGCCAGGGCCTCCTGGAGGAAGATAATTAGTTATAGTGCCGATAGAAGGTGTAAAATTATTCAATGGGTCTTCTGCATTAATCCTGCATTCTATTGCCCATCCATCTAATTTGATATTATCCTGGTTAAATGCAAGTTTTGCACCCGCAGCAAGTTTAATCTGTTCCTTGACCAAATCCACACCTGTAACCATTTCTGTAACACCGTGCTCGACCTGTATTCTTGTATTCATTTCAATAAAATAGAACTTCTTGTTTTTATCAAGCAAGAATTCCACTGTACCAGCGCCTTCATATTTTGCAGTCATTACTGCTTTTACTGCTGCATCCCCCATCCTTTCCCTAAGCTCCTCACCTATAGCTGGACTTGGGCTTTCTTCTACAAGTTTCTGGTGCTTTCTCTGGATACTGCAGTCTCTCTCCCCCAGATGAACAACACTTCCGTAGTGATCAGCCAATATTTGGAATTCTATATGTCTTGGCTCTTCAATATATTTTTCCAGATACAATGTTTTATTTCCAAATGATAGTAAAGCTTCTGCTCCTGCACTTTCATAGGCCTTTTCCAGCCCTTCCTTATTCCTAACAATCCTCATCCCTTTTCCGCCGCCTCCTGCAGCAGCCTTGATGATTACTGGAAAGCCCAGTTTAGTAGCAAGCTTTAATGCGTGTTTCTTGTCCTTTAACAGTTTCATGACTCCGCCTATTACTGATACTCCTGCTTTAAGCGCAGTTTTCTTTGCCATAACCTTATCTCCTAAAAGCTCTATTGTTCTTGATGACGGTCCTATAAACTTGATTTTGTTTTTCTCGCATAATTTTGCAAACTTTGCATTTTCCGCCAGAAATCCATAACCGGGGTGTATAGCATCAGCTTTTGTCTTTTTTGCAATATTGATTATCTTTTTTATATCAAGATAGCTGATAGCAGGGCCGATATAACAGGCCTTATCCGCAAATTTGACTGCTAATGTATCTTTATCTGGCTTGGAATAAATCAAAACAGTCTCTATTCCTAACTCCCTACATGCTCTTATTACCCTTAAAGCAATCTCTCCCCTATTAGCTATCAAAACGCGTTTGAACTTCTTTTCTTTTGAGAGTATAGTATATTCTTTCTCGCTAAAACTTACAACACTTAATCCTTTAGCAAGCATATCAATAAATGTTTGGGAAGACCTGTTGCTTACTATCTTCTTTAATTCCCTTTCATCCAAAGCAGGGATTTTTTTGATTAGATTTGAGGTTATGGTATCGCCAAGCTCAGCCAAATCTGTTTTTTTGAATATCTTTCTTCTTTTATCTATTGAAACAATATTGCTTTTTATTAAAGTTTCAATCTCATCATAAACAAGCGGTGCTGCTTTTTTTGCATTATTGAATACCTTCCTAAAAGCCTTATAAGAATATTCTACCGGTACCAGACTTTTATTTAGAGATGAAACTATCTTTCTCTTTATACTTGACTGTATACTATTTTTCCTCTTACCCATAGTCTAGAGTGTTGATTATGTATATATAAATATTTACTTTCAACGTGATGTTTCGACCCAATTTTTATCACGGGTTTTTGAAATAAAAGTCTGGGGCTATTAAATGTAAAAAATATTATATATAAGTCCATTTAACATAGATTTATATGTTAAGACAAGAAGAAAGAGCAACTGTATCATTAAGAAGTTTTGGGTCACTAATCAGAGTAACTGGAAGAAAGGCAAAGATAGAAGAAGCACAAATTGATAGTATTCTAAACGAATTGAAACAAGGCAATTTTCAAAGATTAGCTGAATTTGAAAAACTTGTTGATGACTTATTAAACAACATTCTTGAAAATATCAAAGTATATGCACAAAGAGATGAAAATAAAAAGATTGAAATGATTTACCAGTTTATATCTAACTTCTTTAATCATCATTTATTCGATGCTTTGGATAATAAAACAATGGATGAAATCAAATCTGCTTTTGATAAAGATTTAAAAGAACTAATCAGAAAATTAAGGCTAGAAAAGAGGAATGAAAGAAGATTAAGGCGAGGAAGAAAACCTGCATACACTTTAATTAAAAGAACATTTTATAGCAAAAGATCTTTAGATAGACAAATCAGAAAAGGTATGGAATTTTTTGAAAGATGTGGATATAAGTATAAACATCCAAAGAGCATCATAAAACTGTATAAACATTTTGGAAAAAATAATTTTGCAAATATGTATAGTGTAGCTCCGTGGTATCCGTATAATTATCCAAAAGAATAACGTGAATTTATTCTCTAATAGATAACGCCACAGACTTTAAAACTATACCTTCACTAACGTTAAAAATAAATAATAATTCTCAAAAACCCTAACGCTTCGTTACAAAACTACACTCACAACAAAAATTTGGCGGGACGAGTACTTCAACGAAAGCTTTTTAAACGTACTGGGGTTAGACAAGGTGTGAATTCGATAGACAAATTCAAGAATACAAACGGAGAAATAGACGTAAATGGAGTTAAACAGATAATACCTTATGAAGAGCCTTTTTTATTTATTGACCGCGTTTTAAAGATCGACAAAAAGAGCATTGTCGCAATAAGAGAGGTAAAAGCAGAGGAAAGCTATCTCAAAGGCCATTTCAGAGGTTTTCCAATAATGCCTGGAGCATTGATTGTTGAAGGATTAGGACAAGCAGCAACAATGCTTGTAAGGTATAACATACCCAATCATGAAGAAAAAGACATCCTTGCATATAAGATCAGAGGTGCAAAATTTTTCAGACCAACTTTTCCAGGACAAACACTAAGATTTGAAGCAAAATTGCTTTTCATGTTCAAAAAAATTGCTTTTGTAAACGGAAATGTCTTTAGAAAAGATAAGTTGGTTTCAAAGGTAAAGATGGTTTTAGCAATTGTTGATAAAAAATGGTTCAGGGAAAAATATACTAAAAAAATTTGATCAATAAAATTCTTTATACTTAAAATGCACTATATAAAAGGCGTTGGAATGACAAAATTTGATATTGAAAATAGAAACTCTATGGACTTTGCAGAAGACGCAATAATGCTTGCTTTAGACGATTCAGGATTAAATATAGATGACCTGGATGCTGTTGTTGTTGCAAATAGCGACAATGCTTTTAATCCAGAAAGGCAGAGGCACTTTAACTCATTTCTAAGCAGCTTTTTCAGGAGAAGAATGCCAATAATAAGAACTCCTGCTGTTTGTGGTGGAGGCGGAGTAGCTTTATGGACTGCCTTAAGATTAAATTATAACAATATGCTTATTTTAGGGACAGATAGGTTGCTGACTGCTCCATCTGAATTGGTTACTGATCAGATCCTGGAAGCAGCTGATAGAATTTATGAGCAAAGTGAAGGCATGATATTCCCAGCTCAAAATGCTTTAGTAGCTCAGCAGCATTTTATGAGATATGGAAGCAACTCTGATGATCTGGCTTTAATTGCTTTGAAAAATCATGAGAATGCATTTCTTAATCCTAAAGCAATGTTTTATGGAAAAAAAGTTTCACTTGAAAAAATAAAGTCCAGCCCAGTGGTTGCAAGCCCTTTAAGGCTTTTTGATTGCAGTATTACTGTAAATGGCGCTGCTGCTTGTGTAATAAGCAAAGATAAAACCAACATAAAAATCTCAGGCTCTGGTTTAGCAGTAGATTACATGGCAACTTTCGAAAGGGATGATATGGTAACATGGACTGCAATTAAAAACGCTGCAGATGCAGCTTACAAACAGGCAAATTTAAAGCCAAAAGATATTGATTTAGCTGAGATACATGATGCTTTTACAATAGTTGAGCTTGTTTCCTATGAAGATCTTGGCTTTGCAGAGAAAGGTCATGGCCAGGAATTGATAAGGGATGGTACTGTAAAGCTGGATGGAAAGCTTCCTGTAAATACATCTGGAGGTCTAAAAGCTAAAGGTCATCCTATAAGCCCCACTGGTGTTGCGCAGATTGTTGAGCTGACAGAGCAATTAAGGGGAGAATCCAAAGAGCGCCAAGTCAGTAATGCTAAGATTGGTTTAGCCCAGAACATTGGCGGTGCCGGAGGTACTGTAAGTGTACATATTGTTGAAAGGTGCTGAGAAAACAAAGTTTTGAAAGGTGTTAAAAAATGATAATGAGATGGGTATGTGAAAACTGCAAAAGGAAATGGATTTATCCTGTAAAGAAATGCATCTACTGCAAAGCAGATATAAAGGAAGAAACAAGCAGGAAACTAAAAGTAGTTGGGTTTACTAAAGTCAATGTTCCAAGTGTAATGCATCCAATAACACCTTACAATATACTGATCCTGGAGGATGACAACCAAAACAGGATACCCAGGAAAACAATGAAGGATTATAATATTGGAGATTATTATGAAGAAATGCCAGCAACAAAAGAGCCTTCTGTTTCTATTGTTAAAATAAAATATGATATAGATAGGGCAGTTGAAGATGCCTTGTACCTGATAAATGATTTAGATGTTGATAAAAAATCAAAAATTTTGATTAAGCCCAATATGATGGCTGCTGCTTATCCTTACCTTGCTGTTACCACAAATCCCAAAACAGTTTCTGCAATTATAAAATATCTTATAAAACATGGTGCAAAAAAGGAAAATATAGTTGTTGCAGAGCAAAGCATATATGCTCCTATTGAAGCTGCGCTTAAAAAAACAGGTTTTGGTCTGCTATGCAAAGAGCAAGGAATAAATTTTGTTGATATATCCAAATCAGAATTTGTTGAAAAGGAATTTGAAGGTTTTAAAGTTAAGATAACTAAGGAGATTTTTGACAAAGATTTGATAATAAATGTCCCTGTGCTAAAAACCCATTTATTGTTTGGAATCTCCGGAGCATTTGAAAACATGTCAAGGTTAATCGCTTCTGATGACCTATTAAAAATAGAGCAGCTGACAAAAGAAAGAAAGATTGATTTGAATGACACAATAGTTAAACTGCATAAAATATTGCCAAAGTACCTTACAGTAGGAGATGGTTCAATTGGTATGGAAGGGAACGGCCCATTAAAGGGTGCACCGGCATTCCTAAGTTATATCCTGGCTTCTAAAGATCCTGTTGCGCATGATGCTGTTTTCCATGAACTGGGATTGTTCTTAAGAAAAGCAAAGTATCTGGAAGCTGCAAGTAAGCTTGATTTAGGTGAAAGCAATATAGAAAAGATTGAAGTTGTTGGTAACGAGATTAAAGCAACTGCCCGTGAGCTTAAGCCTGCTATAGGTTCTAAATTGATGGAGAACAATTAAGATGTATATCAAAGGAGTTGGTATGACCAGATTTGATGTAATTGACAAGCCGTCTCATTTAATAGCTTATGATGCTGCCTATGCCGCATTGGAGAATTCCGGCCTTAGCATTAATGATATAGATGCTGTTGTTCTGGGAAACCAGGATTTTGACCCTAATGGAGAAAGGCAAAGGCACATCCCCACAATGCTCAGTTCTTTGTTTAAGAAAGTTATCCCGATAATGAGAACTCCTGCTGCCTGTTCATCCGGAGGAGTAGCAATGTGGACAGCAAACAAGATAGTTGAGAATGACAAGAATATAAATAATGTTATGGTATTGGGTGTTGAAAAATTATCGACATGCCCTACTTTTGTAACAACAGACGAGCTGATGATGGCTTCCAACCAAAGGTTTGAGCAGCCAGAAGGCATGATATTCCCGGCTCAAAATGCTTTGGTTGCCCAACAGCATTTTATGAAATATGGAAGCAACTCTGATGATCTGGCTTTAATTGCATTGAAGAATCATGAGAATGCATTTCTTAATCCTAAAGCCAAATTTTATAAGAAAAAAGTAACTCTGGATACAATTAAGAAAAGCCCTATTGTCGCAAGCCCTTTAAGGCTTTTTGATTGCAGTATTACTGTAGATGGGGCTGCATCATGTATCCTAAGCAAAGACAAAAGTGATGTTGAAATTATAGCCTCAAGTTTATATACAGATTACCTATCAACTTTCGAAAGAGATGATATGGTAACATGGAATGCAATTAAAAACGCTGCAGATGCAGCTTACAAACAGGCAAATTTAAAGCCAAAAGATATTGATTTAGTTGAGATACATGATGCTTTTACCATAGTTGAGCTTGTTTCCTATGAAGACCTTGGTTTTGCAGAGAAAGGTCATGGCCAGGAATTGATAAGGGATGGTACTGTAAAGCTGGATGGAAAGCTTCCTGTAAATACATCTGGAGGTCTAAAAGCTAAGGGCCATCCTATAAGCCCCACTGGTGTTGCGCAGATTGTTGAGCTGACAGAGCAATTAAGAGGAGAATGTAAAGATAGACAGGTCAGTAATGCTAAGATTGGCTTAGCCCAGAATATTGGCGGTGCTGGTGGTACAGTAATAGTAAATATTCTAAAGAAAAGCAGCTAATAACAAATTATTTTTTTCTTTTTTCAATGAATCTTTTCAATATCTCTCTGTTCTCTTTGCTTCTTGAGCATTTAACATAACAATCAACCTCAAATTCATCTTTTAAGTCTGCAAGATACTCTTTATTGACAGACTCTTTGGTTAATGCTAATGCCTTTTTTGGGTGGCTTGTTAGTTTAGATAATATGGAATTCAAAAATGAGTCAATTTGTTTTTCAGAAACTGCAAAATCTACAAGGCCCCAATCAAGTGCAGTCTTGCTGTCTATTATATCTCCTGTAAGGAGCATATACTTTGCTCTCCCAAGGCCTATAAGCCTTGGCAGTCTTTTTGTGCCTCCTAAAGGCGCTACTGTCCCTAATGAAGTCTCCGGGTGTATAAATTTTGCTTGAGGTGTTGCAATCCTTATATCACAGGCCATTGCTAATTCATTTCCTCCTCCTACTGCATAACCATTAATAACTGCAATAAAAACTTGCGGTAAAATTTCAATTTTGGAAAAAACATCTTGGAGGAATTTCATTTTCTTTTTTGTCTCTTTAACATCAAGCGTTCCTATTTCTTTCTCCCATTTGATATCTCCTCCTGCACAAAATGATTTACCGGCTCCTTTTAATACTACTACTTTAAGTTCGCTTTTCTTTATCTTTTCCAGAACTGCGTTAAGCTCATTTATCATTTCAAAATCCAAAGCATTTAACTTCCCAGGGTTATTTAGGATTATTGTGCCCACATTACCCTTGCTTTGAAAAATAATTTTACCAGTCATAGTTCAGATATTATGTTTTTGGATTTAATATATGGATAGCCTTGCCCATAGTAGCTTCTGCTGCTTCCATCAGACTTTCGCTTAATGTTGGATGCGGATGTATTGTTAATGCCAAATCCTCTAAAGTTGCTTTCATTTTTATTGCTAAAGCTGCCTCGCTTATAAGGTCTGATGCTTCACTTCCGACAATTTGGACTCCAAGTATCTTATTGTCTTTTTCATTAGCAATCATCTTGACAAACCCTTCTGTTTCGTTTCTTGTCATTGCCCTGCTTGAAACAATAAATGGGAATTTCCCGGTCTTTATCCTTACTCCTTTATCTTTTGCTTCCTCCTCACTTAAACCTACGGCAGCAATTTCAGGATCAGTAAAAACAACAGACGGAACAATGATATTTTTATAACTATTTTTATTCCCTGCAATTATCTCAGCAACAAGTTTTCCCTGCATAGAAGCTTTATGGGCCAGCATAGGCCCTGTAGAAACATCCCCTATGGCATATATATTCTCGTCATTTGTCATTAGATTATCATCAACTTCAATAAATTCTTTCTTATCCAGTTTTACTCCGGTATTCTCAAGCCCAAGGTCCTTTGTATTAGGTTTTCTTCCTACAGCAACCAAGACATTATCTGCATCTAACAATATCTGCCTTTTTTCTTTTGAGTTTACACTTACCTTATTATTTTCAATTTTATCAGCTTTTGTATCAACATAAATTTTCACATTGAGTTTCTCAAGGTTTTTTTGCAATACATTTACAATAGTTTTGTCAAATCCCGGCAAGATCTGATCTGCCATCTCAACAATACAGACTTTGCTTCCAAGTTTTGCATAGACTGTGCCTAATTCCATACCTATATAACCTGCTCCTATAACAACCAGATTCTTTGGAATTTTGTCTAAATATAAAGCTTCCTTTGAACTTATGATTTTCTTGCCGTCAAACTCAAAATTTGGCAACTCCACTGGTTTTGATCCTACTGCAATTATTGCCTTTTCAAAATCAATATAAGAAATGTCTTTATCACCAGTTATTTTCAATCTATTAGAGCTTTCAAAAAATGCAGTCCCCTTAACAATATTAACATTATTTTTCCTGCATAAAAATTCAATACCTTTGTTAAGCTTGGTAGTTATTCCATTCTTCCATTCCTGCATCTTCTTGAAATCCATTGTAACTTTACCTGCATTAATTCCCATATTAGAAGAGTTTTTTATCTTATCCAGAAAATCAGATGCATAGCTCATAGCCTTTGATGGAATACAACCATAATTAAGGCATATTCCTCCTAACTTATCATTCTCAACTAAAATAACTCTTTTGTTCAGCTGAGCTAGCCTTATAGCAGCCACATATCCACCTGGACCTGCTCCTATTACAACAACCTCTGCTTTAATCACATTGTTGGGATTCATGTTATTTATTTATAAGGGTCTATATATTATTAATAAATCTAACGTTTTATTTTAAAAAGAACATACTAATTTAATGATCTATGTACACCATGATTAACAAATTCTACCAACGTGAAACAATACTGTCTAAAGGTTTTTCGTTAAGAATGTCCTGCGCTCGGTCAAAATGCCCTTCGTTTTGTTCGTCAAAACCAGTTTCAGATTCTGATTTAAACCACGGTATGCGATTTAAAATGTCAAGAGTTCTTTGGCGATCTCCTCGTGCAACACCTGAATAAATATCTAATGCTAGCCTCATCGCATGATTTTCTTTTAATCCTCTTGATTCTGCAAATAATTCAATTTCGTATTGCATACTCTCAAAAACTGCTGTTATCTCTTCAGCATATTGTATGCCTAACTTCTTCATACAACCTATAACTCTGGAGACCGGTACACCAATTTCTCTGGACTTTTGTATTACATCTGCCGGCCTAATACCCAAAACTTCAAACGGATTTCTATTTTTTGTGGTCATGATTATTACCTTGTAAAGTTTATTAATTCTTAAATATTATGCTAAATTGAGTCATATTCATTTATAAGGGCTTATACACCACACATCCGTACTAGTATTTGAATCTTTCGTTTATTTACTATAATTAAGTAGTAACTTATTGTCAGTTAGATTAAATCGTTTTTTAAAAAGAGAAAATTTAAAAAGCTGTTACTTATACTTTTAACCAGATGGTTGTGAGTATAACTATGCAAAAACTAAAATCATGGAAGCCTGACAGGCCCACTTCAAAAGGTGCAATAGCGTTTCATGATGCGGTTGCAGGTGCTTCTTGGCTGCATAACTGTGTAGACCAATTGATAAAATATGTCAGCCCGGAAGTTAAAGAAAAGGATGTCATCGTTGATTTCGGTGCCGGAACTGGAACATCCTCTGCCAGGATTCTTGAAAAATTTAAGGATAAGATTAAGCTATGGCTGGTAGATAATTCCCCGGCATGGCTTGGTAAATCATACGAATACCTGCACTCCATACCAAACGTGGATTTTTTCGTGTTGGAAAAAAAGAATGAGCATTACTCTACTCTATCCGAAACTGTTGGCAAGGAATCTGTTAATCAGGTCTTATCCTCAAACACTGTCCACCTGATCCCGGACCTTAAAGGTACTTTTAAAGGTATTTTCGATTCTTTAAAGTCAAAGGGAATTTTCATTTTTAATAGCGGAAATATCGAAAGAAACGGCAAGCCAAAAGGGGCCTTGATGCTCGATTCTACTGTTTATAGGGTGCACGACATTGCAATTGATTTGATTAAAAAGCTTCCGCAGTTCAAAGAGTACAGAAAAGATCTTGATAAACAAATAAAGGCTTTCTTGCCTCAAAGAAAATTCATTTTCCCATATCCAAGGGACATCAAAGAATATGTCAATGCTCTTAAGGCTGCTGGATTCAAACAGGTAAAAATATATTATTCATGCTTTAAAGTAAAGTATTCTGACTATCTAAACTTTCTGAGAGTTAAAAGGCTACAAGCAGGTATGCTGCCGGAAGTTGGCGGTAGAGAACCAACTCCAAAAGAGATCCAGGATAGGGATGAATTGATAACCAAGGCATCATTGCAGCTTTTTAACGAACTTAAGGACAATAACCCTCTTGCAGATGATAAATCCTGGCAATGTGAATGGGCTTATGTAATGGGTACTAAATAACTATCATTAAAATGTTAAAAGGAAAAACTGCATTGGTTACAGGAGCTTCCAGAGGCATTGGAGAAGCTATTGCTATTGAATTTGCTAAAAATAATGCAAATGTGATTATTAATTATTATAATGATCTGGAAGAAGCCCAAAAAGTTGTTGATAAGGTAAAGAAATATGGTGTTGAAAGCATTGCTGTTAAAGCCGACGTATCAAATTTTGATGAAGTAAGGCAGATGGCTGACGCTATACAGAAAAAATTTGGGAAAGTTGATGTTCTTGTCAACAATGCAGGGATTGTAAAAGACAGAACATTAAAAAATATGACAGAGGAAGAGTGGCATGCAGTCATAAACACCAACCTCAATGGTGTTTTCTATGTAACTAAACTTATTTTGCCGTTGATAAGAGACGGAGGAAGAATCATAAGCATATCTTCTATTGTTGGGCAGTATGGAAATTTTGGGCAGTGCAATTATGCAGCTGCTAAAGCAGGCATTATAGGTTTTACAAAATCTCTGGCAAAAGAGCTTGGCAAAAAAAAGATAACAGTAAATGCTGTTGCCCCTGGTTTTGTGAAAACCAGTATAACGCAGAATATCCCATTTCTTAGAAAAAAGATAATAAATTACATGACCCCATTGAAAGAAGAGGCAGAACCAGAAGATATCTCTAATGCTGTTGTTTTTCTGGCGTCAGATAAATCCAGATACATTACCGGCACTGTAATAAATGTAGATGGTGGTCTAACAATTTAAGCAGTAATCTCTATATATAAAAACAAATAAATTTATATATTGGTCCTCAATTCTAAATATTAAGCTTTCTTAGGGATTTCTTAAGAAACTTATAAAATATGAGGTAGAGATACAATATGTACGACCAAGATAGGGGATATGGACAAAAATTCGCTCCAGTTAATGTTGGAGATGAAATAGATGTAAAAATAGAGGCTGTAGGTGAAAAGGGAGACGGTATTGCAAAGAAAGACGGCTTTGTTTTGTTTGTTCCCAACACAAAAGAAGGCCAGGAAGTGAAGATAAGGGTCACAAAAGTGTTGAGGAAAGTAGGTTTTGCAGAAGTTGTTGGTGAAGGTGAAGCATCACCTCAACAAGAAGGGACAACAGAGACTGCACAAGCAGAAACAAGCTCTGAACCTGCCAAGAAACAAGAACCCGCAGCTGAAGAATCCGAAGAGCAAAAGGTGGAAGATACCGAAGATTTCGGAGAAGAAGCTAAAGAAGAGAAAAAAGAATAAGCTTATTTCTTTTTATTTTATTTTTTAAATAATCTTAAATAGCTATAGGCATAAATTACCACAATGAGGCTGTTTATTGCTATTGAAATCCCGGAAGAAGTAAAAGAGTATATAGTTAAGATACAAAAAGATATAGATAATACTGCAAATAAGATTAGGTTTGCAGATAAAAACCAAATTCACCTTACACTAAAATTTCTTGGAGAAGTGCAGCCAGATAAAGCAGATGTAATAAAAGAGGAATTGAAAAGAATATCGTTTAATCCTTTTTCAGTTCAACTGGACAAAATCGGAGTTTTTCCGGATGAGGGCTACATAAGAGTTATTTGGGTTGGATTAAAGCCAGAAGAACCAATATTAGAGCTGCAAAAAGATATAGATGAAGCCCTTGAAAAATCATTTAAGAAAGAAAAAAACTTCAAAGCCCACATCACATTAGCCAGAGTAAAATACATAGAAGATAAAGAGAATTTCATTAATAAGTTGAAGAATATAGAAATTGAAAACAAAAAGATAGAAGTAAATAATTTCAAATTAGTAAAGAGCACTTTAACTCCAGAAGGGCCAGTTTATGAGAATTTGATGGTTTTTGGATAATTTAGGAACATTTTTAAATGAGGTATACTTCCCTTTTCTTATTACCAAATCACTGCATGAGGTAATAAAAACTGCAGTTCAATTTCTGAACTCGCATTATAACAACTTAAAAATGGTAGAAGAAAAGTTTTTAGTGCCTATAGACGAATATCTGAAATCTGGGATACATATAGGTACAAAGTTTAAAACAAGATATATGGAGAAATTTATCTACAAAACAAGGCCAGATGGGCTATCTGTTTTAAACCTGCAGAAGATCAACGAGAGGCTGAACATAGCAGCCAAATTCTTAGCGCAATACGATCCAGAGGATATTTTAATTATTGGAAAAAGGGAAAGCGCCTGGAAACCAATAAAAATGTTTGGCAAGGTTACAGGAGCAAAGGTTTTTGCTGGGAGATATCCTCCAGGAATTTTGACAAATCCGAATTTAAATGAGTATATTGAAGTAAAGGTTTTGATGGTTGTTGACTTTGGCCCGGACAGAAATGCTGTTATGGATGCTGTAAAAACTGGTACACCTGTCATTGCGATTTGCGACACTAATAACCAATCAAACAACATAGATCTTGTGGTCCCGAGCAATAACAAAGGGAAAAAGAGCTTAGGATTGTTTTTCTGGATACTTGCAAGGGAATACTTAAGAAACCGCAACATTCTAAAGAAAGACGAAGAGTTTAAGGAAAAAATAGAAGATTTTACAGAAGAATAAAAAAGCAAATCCTTTTACTTATCAATTTCTATTCTATCTTCAACAGATCTGATATAGCTTCTTTCAAATCCTTATTTTCATAAATTACGTGATAAGCTTGTTCTGTTAGTGGCATGTAAAGATTGTTTTTTTTACTGAATTCATAGACAGCTTTTGTTGTTTGCATTCCTTCTGCAATCATGCCTTTCATTTCTTTTCTAATGTCATCTATTTTCTTACCTCCTGCAATTTTTTCTCCGACAAGCCTGTTTCTGCTGTGCTTACTTGTGCAAGTAGCCACTAAATCACCCACTCCGGCAAGGCCATAAAAAGTTGCCCGTTTAGCGCCTAGAAATCTTCCATAAGTGCTCATCTCCATTAACCCTATTGTTATAATGCTTGCCTTTGCATTATCTCCATAACCTAGACCATCACATACGCCAGTTGCTATTGCCGTTATATTCTTTAAAGCCCCGCAAATTTCAATCCCTATGATATCATCATGTGTAAACACCCTAAAGTAATTTGTATGGAATATTTTTTTGATGTTTTTAAGGCAATTAACATCTTCAGATGCTATAACCGTTGCTGTTGGCATCTTTCTGCTTACCTCTTCAGAATGATTCGGTCCTGAAAGGGTTACTATTGAAATATCGCCTAACTCTTCCTTAAGAACCTCTGACATTCTTTTATATGTTCCAATTTCTATGCCCTTTGCGACATTGACAACAACATCGCAATTAACATACTTGGAGTATTTTTTAGCTATCTCTCTTGTAAATTGCGCAGGAATAGCATTAACCACTGCATCGGCATTTGATATTGCCTTCTCTATAGAATTCTCAGCATGGACTTTATTAGGTATTTTGACTCCAGGAAGATAATCTTTATTTTCTCTTTTCTCGTTAATAGTCTGCATGATTTCCTTTTCTCTCACCCACAAGGTTACATCATTGCCGTTCCCTGCAGCCAATATAGCCAAAGTTGTTCCCCAGCTTCCTGCCCCAATTATAGATATTTTTTTCATGTTCATTGTACTAAAGATTATATTTTTGATTGCACAATTTCGCAATCTCTTTCATAATGTCGTTTGTTATTTTTCTTAATAAGCCTTTTGTTATTTTTTTGTTGTAATATTTATCAAAATACAATGGTTTGCCTATGTTAATAGTCCCTCTTTTTAATTTTGGTATGTATTTTCCTTTTGGTAAAATTTCAAAAGTCCCAATCAGTCCTACCGGAATTATAGGGACCTTAGCCGCTAAAGCTAACCTGGCAGCACCTGTTTTTGCTTTTTGCAGTTTTCCGTTTAGTGTTCTTGTTCCCTCTGGGTGGATTGCAATAATTTTCCCTTTTTTTAAAGCTTTTATAGCCCATCTCAATGCTTCTTTGCCACCTGCTTGTCTGTCAAGAGGTATCGCACCTGCATAGCGATGCCAGGCTGCTTTTAATGGATTGTCAAAATGCTCTTTTTTTGAAAGAAAATGGACTTTTCTGTTTAGATGTTTAATTAAAATGCATACTATTATCAGATGGTCCATATAGCTTGCATGGTTTGCAGCTACAATAAAAGCGCCTTTTTTTGGTATATTTTGCAGACTCTTAACTTCTTTAAACCATAAATTTACTGTTGGGCAGATTGTTCTTTTCCCTAGGAAGTACACCATTTTAATATTTATATTTCTGGCCTATCAATCTCGCAATCTCTTTCATAATGTCGTTTGTTATTTTCTCTAATATCTTTTTATTCATTTTTTTGTTGTAATATTCCTTGAAATATATTGGCTCGCCTATATTAATTTTGCATCTTCTAAGTCTGAGTAAAAACTTGCCTTTAGGTAAAATTTTATGTGAACCTATTATCCCCATAGGTAAAACTGGAACTTTTGCAGCAATTGCCAGTCTCGCAATGCCGGTTTTAGGTTGTTGTAATTTTCCGTTGATGCTTCTTGTACCTTCGGGGAAAATGCCTACAATCTCATTTTTTTTTAAGTGCTTTGATGCAGTCTGAAATGCATTTTTATTTATTTCTTTGTATCTCTTGCCTTTTGTTGGATCGACTGAAATGCTTCCCCCCCATTCCAGAAATTTTCTTAAAAAATAATTATTGAAATATCGCATATGGACATAAAAATGAATTTTTTTATTAAGCATTGGGATTATAACACTGGGTACAGCCAAGTCATCAAAAAAACTAGCATGATTGCATGCAACAATAAATGGGCTATTTCGGATAACATTATCTCTTCCATTTATTTCTTTTATAAACAGCTTTATAAAAGATGTTATTGTTAACTTTGCAATAGGATAAACCATAGCTAGAACTATTAAACCTCTTATTAAAAATCTTTTGGTGAACCTAAAACAGAAATAAAATAAATAAAAAATAAGAAAAATCTAAATATCCTTTAATCCACTTGTCTCGACATAAAAGCTTGCTTCTCCTTCAGGTAAGTTGGGGCTGTCAATCAGTTTCGCAACTCTGCTTCCTTTCTTGCCCTTTCTGAGGTAAAGCCTAAAAGTAGATGCGTGTCCGACAATATGCCCTCCAATTGCCTGCGTAGGGTCGCCAAAAAACATGTCAGGCCTTGCCATTACCTGGTTTGTTACATAAACGCATAAGTTGTACATCTGAGCCAGTTTTGAAAGGTCCCTCATATGCCTGTTTATCTTCTGCTGCCTTTCTGCCAATGTTCCTCTACCAATATACTCTGCCCTAAAGTGTGCTGTCAGAGAATCCACAATCACAAGCTTTACATCCAAATCTTGGTTTTTTATAAGGTCTTCTACCTTCTCTCCCAACAGCATCTGGTGGTCTGTATTGAATGCTTTTGCAACTTTAATGTTTTTAAGTACCCCTCTAGGGTCCAAACCAACACTTTTAGCAAGCTGCTCAATCCTTTCCGGCCTAAAAGTATTCTCTGTATCAATGTATACTGCAGTTGAGCCTGGAAATTGCTTCTGAGAGTTTACTGCTAAGATGTGACCTATTTGTGTTTTTCCAGAACCATACTCTCCAAAGCATTCTGTTAATGCTCCAGACTCAAAACCCCCGCCAACTAAAGTATCAAATGCCTTGCTTCCAGTAGATAGCTTAATAACTTGCTCTCTTTTTTTAAGGACATCTTCTCCGGATTCAAAACCCATGTCCAAAGAGGACCTTGCTACTGCTATAATCTTTTTAGCAGCTGCTTGTGTCATCCCGGTAACATCTATAAGCTCACCAGGGGTTGCTACTGCAACAGACATTAAGTCATTATAGCCTACAGATTCCAGCTTTTCAATAGTCGCAGGGCCTACACCAGGCAGATCTGATAAAGTTTTTTCTTTAACGGTTTTCTCCTCTTTAGAAGTTTTTAATTTTATGTCTTTTTCAAGTTTTTTTCCATCATTGGATATAACTTTTGGTTCCATTAATATTTGTTTCATTTGTTTCACCTTTTAAATTTTTTGTTATATAAAAAGTATTTCATACTTTTTATGTCCTGAAAAATTCTTCAAATTTTTGGGACACCGAAAATCTTCGATTTTCGCGTGCTTGAAAAATCGTTGATTTTTCATTGGTTTTTTAGATTAAAAAATAAAAAAGAAAAGTGTATGAATTAAGCTGCATTTTGCAGCTCTTTCATTACAATGTACTCATAAGCCTTTTGCAGCACCAAAGAAGCTTTTGGAAGATCATTTATTCTCAGGGTGTTTGTACTCTGCCATTCCCCATTCTTGTCCATATATCTTCTCTGGAATGACACAGTCTTATAACTGACATCCAGCCCTTCCTTATTTTTTCCTTGGTTTTCCCAAATAGTAGCTGTTAAGCCACCCGTAGAAAACTTTTTTTCTGGCATATTACCAGAAACTGTCTCGGTTTTTACTTTTTCCATATTTACTAACCTCGTTGCTTTCGCGTTTTATTTCAACATCCCCTTAATTATGAACATGTAAAGTGTAAACTTCACAGCTCCAGGGATGGAGGTGCTATATGCATTATGCACATAACAGATATTATAGGGACTAACTCATTTAAATACCTCATCCGCAAATGTCCAGTGGATAGAAAAATTGGATTTTTGCGTTTCAAGCTTTATAAAGCCAATATTTTGAGGTTTCAGAATGTCCAGTGCTTCTTTAATATATATTTTCAAATAGATATTAATAATACATACAGAATTAATATGATTATTATCAAAAATAATGTTTTTTCCAGTATTGAGTTTGTTTTTATCGGTCCATTGATTTTTTTATTGATTATTGGATATAAAGGCCTTATTCCGTTTTTTGTTAAGCCATCAGCAAGTAAATGTGAAAAATAACCTGTTAAGATTGCTATTCCTATCTCATTGTTTATATAATAAAAGATAAAATACAATATTAACGGAATGTATATAGCATGAAAAAAACCCCTATGCCCAAATATAAAATTGATTATTGTTGAGATTATCTTATGCTCTCTTCCAATTTTTGATTTCCTTTCATCAATATCAGGAAAAATAGAGAATAATATTGCAATTAAAACAAAAAGCAGTTTATTTTGGATATTAAAAAAATTTATAGAAAGTAATGAAACAAGTAATCCAAATGCTAAATGGGTATAATACATCATTTTCTTAACATATAATATTTAGAGTTTTTAAAAATTGTTGTGAATTGTTTATGAAAAGGCGGATATAACATGTATTAAAGTTTGTAATAGAATTATTTATATATTTGTTATTTTTAAAATAATATTAATGGACTTAAATAAGTTAATAGAGAAATCAGAGAAATATATTCACAAAGACTTAAAGTTTTCTATGAAGGAATTTAAGATATTAAAAGAATTTAAAAAAGATGTTGAGGATATTGAACAATTATTAAATCAGCAGCCTGACCATGTAGAAGTTGAAAATCTTTTAGAATTTTATAAAGCAAAAGCAAGAACCTGTAATAGGTATTCTGAGAGTATTGTAAGAAGATTAAATAGGTGGATTAAAAAATTAGAAAGGGTGTTGAGTGCTGAAGAGCTTGAATTGTCTATCCAGGACAGAAGATATTTTGAGCAATTTAAATTAAAGTTAAGAGTTTGCCAAAATAGTATTATAAAAAAATTAGCTTATGGGGGAGACATTCATGATTTAATAGAAAAAGAAGATTGGAAAGCTGTTGAATTAAAGATTGATGAAGCTTTGGGGGATAATAGAAATCCCGGAATAAGGACTTTGGTTGTGTTATTTAAGCAGTTGGAACAGGCAGAGGAGAAATTAGGAAAATATGCCATTCAAGAAGTAACCCAAGAAGAATATAAAAAAAGAATAGAACAACTTAAAGAGTTTGGTTTTCCTGTTGAAAGTGAGCCTAAATTTGCAGATTTCTTAGTTAAGCATTGGGGTGGAACAACCCAGATAGTAAAATATGCAGGTAAGAGTACCAATTATCTTTTCCAAAATGGCTTGCTTGCTGTTAAAGATTTGATTATGGAAAATCCCTGGATGTGGCCGGGAATAATTGAAATGGCAAAAGCAGCAAGAGTGTTTTCTAGTGAATTGTTTGGAATTGGTTTGACTCCTGTTAAAAATTTAATTAGAAAAAATCCCTGGATGTGGCCGGGGATAATTAAAATAACAAAAGCTGCATCGGATATAAGTATAGAAAGAGATGTAAGAAGGAGTGCATATATTGTCTTTAGAGATTTACGCAATATTGAGAAAATAACTGAGAAAGGAAATTGGCCGATTATTGTTGAAGGATTTGTTGAAATGATAAATGCAATTAGAGATGATGGGGGGAAGAGGTATTATTTTGGGATGGTTTATGTTAAGTACATTATAGATTTAAGTGATGTAAGTATGTGGCCGGGGATAATTAAAATAGGAAAAGCAGCTGGTAGGGATACAAGTATTTTATTTAATTATGGTTTGTCTACTGTAAATGGCAAAATAAACGAGATCGGTTGGGATAATATAGTTAAAGGTTTTGTTGAAATGGCAAAAGCAGCAGGAGATGATAAGAAATACTTATTCAAATATGGTTTACCTGCTGTTAAAGATTTAATTAAAAAAAATCCCCGGATATGGCCTGAGATTGTCGAAGGCTTTGTTGAAATAATAAATGCGGTAAGCGGGGAGAAGGCCTTTTTTCTTGCCTTTGGATTGCCTGCTATTAAATATATAGTAAAATCTGAGGAGGATTGGAAAATCTACATAAAATTTGTGAAATCGATCGCTTCAAATCGTCAAAAATTAAGTATATTTGAGTCTATGAGTAAAATACCTCGAAGCGTACTAAGAGCTTTTTCAGATTTCATATTAATAGTAATGGACAAACAGCCGTCACATATGATTAATATTCTAAAGTATATACGCACATTAACATTGTATGAGAGTTCTGTCAGTGCTGAAATCTTACAGTTTGCCAAGATTGTTCGGACATTTAACCTTAATCCCAGAGAATATCCTTCAGAGAAAATAAAACAAAACATACGTAACACCTATATCTTTCTCGCTCAACAAACAATGAAAAAAAATATTGAAAAAAATATTATTGCGTTAGACCGAGATATTGAAAAGTTATCAAATCCAAATATTGAAATACGAAGAGCAACAATGGATAAGATCAGCAAAATTATAACACCCTTAATAGTAGAATATATTGGGCATGTTACAATAAATAAATTTGAAGAAACATGGCGTTCATATGTGGGGATTGGTATAAATAAAGACATTGGAATAAAGTATCTTGATGACTTATCATTTGCATTGCAGATTGCAATGCAAAATGATAATCCTGAAGCAAAGTTATTCTTAGAACAGGTTGGCCTAGGTAATTTTTATCCTGAAAAAAAGATTCCTGATTGTTTCCCATATGATCAACCAGAGAGCTTAGAATTTATATCAGAGATGAAAAGCAAAGGTATTGCTATGGAACCATGGATCTATGGTTTTGAGAAGATCTTGCCAGTTCAAAGCAAAGAAGGAGCAGAACATCAGGCACAGCTTATTGAACAAAACATCAAGGAAGTTCTGCAGCATTTTAAAGAATTGAATGTTCAAACAACAAAAGAACACATGGAAGAGGATTTTATAAAAATAAAAGATAGTCCAAATCAAGTTGTTGTACAGGATATTAAACAACATCTACAAACAATTAAATCTTTAGAAGGAGGTATTAAAACTATTACAAGTATCACTAATGCAAAAGTGTATCTTGAGCTTAATCCGTTAAAAGTACTTCAGATGGGAGAAAGGGTTTCCGGTAGCTGTCTTGCCTTGGATGGTGGTCATGGTGGAGATACCATTACTAACGCTATTGATGTTAACAAAAGAATTGCATGGGCAGAGCATGATGGTAGAATCTTGGGAAGGATTTTATTAGCTATGAATGAGGATGGGGAAATTCTTCGATATCGAATATACTATGCTTTAACTGGAATTGATCTTAATATTACTTTCAATGCTTTTGTTCAAGAGCTTGCTAAAGCATGCCATACAAAAACATCAACAATGGAAGACGTTTCACTCATTTTAGCATCTGATTGGTATGCTGGGAGTGAGGCTGAATGATTTCTTATTGTTGCTTGACAAAGACACAATAATACCATTAAGTACAAAATAAATACTTAGAATTTTTATTAATCACTTTCGACTTTCTTAACTTCCTCATCCAGCCTTTTAATCTCTTCCTCTGGATTTGGATTTAAAGAAACATCATTTGCTACTATTTCTATCCTGTCAAAAAACAAATTCTTTTTTACTCTTCCGCTTATTTTTACAATATTTCCCAACAGTTCTGTTTTTACTTCTTCAAACTTATCTGGACTATCCTTATACACTAAAATTTTTTCCTTATTAGAACTAATAAGCTTCTCCATACTATCCTTAAAAAAAACTGTCCTTATATTTTCAGTGCCGTCATCCACAATCAAGTTAAGTACATAAGAGAAATCAGGATCGACATTGTTGTGTGTGCCGCATACAAAAGCGCCTTCTGCGCTCTTTACTCTTTTGCTGCATTGCGGGCATACTTCAAAAAATCTTGGATCAAATATTTGCACTATAGTTCCTAAAATCTCTGCATTTTCATTTTCTATTAGTTTGGCTATAGTTTTCCTTTCTGCAGTATATTGCTTAACATTTTTTACACTTTCGCCAGGAGGATTTATTATAACCTGGCTTCTGTCATTCAGATGCAGCTCAATACTCCCGTTATTATCTTTAACATATCCTCCAACTATTTTAAGTGTCATATCTTTATTTATGTTTTTTATATTCTCGGCTTGATCTCCCCACATAACAACCCTTACAGTTCCTGTTTCATCTCCAATAACTAAAGAAGCAACTTTTCCCTGCCTTTCGTTCGTGGTAAATTCCCTTAATTCATAAGTTTGCAGGACTCTTCCAACAGTGTCTACATTTCTCAATCCAGCAATAATATTTTTTATTTGCAGTTTGCCTGTAAAAGCGTCAAAAAGCTTTATTCCTAATTCGTTGGCAACAATATGCGCAGCGCCTTCCTTGCTTATCAGTCCAGAAAGCTGCTTCATCTTTTGGTCTATTTTTCCAGTAAGCTCGCTTTCAGAAATATTGGCCTCTTTTTTTATTCTCTCAGCAATCTGCTCATAAGGAATTTTTATCATTTTTTTGGTGGAAGATATTATTCTTTATATAGTTTTGTATGTTCAAGTCTTTGCCTCATTATATGAAATCATGATCAATAGGAATTTTAAAAGAAGGGTTTATCCATACTCTCCCGATTTGTTTTTCACTTCTTCCATATTTTTCTGTTAGTTTCATTGGTATTTCTAGATCATTATCTGTTATTCCTTTTATAAAAAACTCTCCTTTTTCGTTTTCAACAGAAAATTCATATATTATATCAGAAAAATCCAGATTAAAATCTTCAGGTTTATTCTCTTTAAATTGATCATATCTCTCTTCAAATGTGTCTTCAAATTCGCTTGTTGAACCTAAATTAAGATCATCTATAGTCTGTTTGCTAATTTGTTTCATAATATTATCAGTTATAGAATTGATATTATTATTCTGTTCTAACGACGTGTGTAAGGCAATAGGAAATTCTCCCACTTTAGGAATAATTACCACATCCGATATTGCTGAACTAAATAAGCAGGATATCAAGCTTGCTACAGCTGCCAATAACAAAATATACCATCTTGCTCCTGCATCTGCTTTTTTATTGAACATTCTTATTCTAACACTCCCTCGCCTATCTGAAATACTATGCTTATTAATTCAAAGTCTTTCTCTAAGAGGGGTATTTGAACCTCGCTCTGGGATGCAGTGCTGCTAATACCCGAATCAAAGTCCCGTGCATAGGCAGCATAACGATTCTTATCAAGTACAGCCAGCCTCCAGTTCTTATGAGTCTCTGAAAAATGCGCTTCAGCTATCTTTTCTACTTCTGTATAATCATCATCAATGTATGATTCTACTATGATGTCCAGGACTTTTTTTCCATTATCAGCATCAAGTTCAAGGAATATGTTTAAATCTCCAATTACATCTGCTTCATCTATAGAATATGTGAACTCTTCGTAGGCTTCTTTAGTTTCAAAAAAACCAAATATAATGACAATCATAATAATAAAGATGAATGCAAATACATAAAAGATATAGCCAAATATAGTTCCAAAATCCACTGATCCTTTTTTATTGTCCATTTTTAATGCTAACTTTCAATTTTGCATCATACCTTGCATCATCATATAAAACAAAAACATCCTCTACGATTTTTTTTACCAGCAGATCATCTTCCCAATAAGAAGTGTTCACCGGATCAACATTAAGAGCAAGTTCAGGAACTTCCAATGATAAAGAAAAATCATATTTTACATTGCTTTCCGGAAAGCACTTGTCTATGTTTTCTTGCTTAAATTTTTCCATATCAATTACCCTTGTATGGACTCTTCCAATATCATCTTTATAAGCAAAACAATTTTCTGAATTATAGAATCTGGGTATTAGGACTAACTCATCTTCAACATCTTCGGGTATGTTCGCAGCTCTTTCTACAGTGTAATAACATGTAGATAAGATAAATACGCTGGAAAATGCCAGTACCACTATATACAATCCTAAGAAAAGGATATACCCCATCATATCTGCTCTGGCTTTCTTAAAAGTTAACATGTTCATTTTAGGTTGTTATAGTTAATTCTCCATTCTTTTTGCTGAAAACAAGTTTTTTTGGGCCGTCAAGGATAACTGGAACAAAGCTGGAATCATAGTTATCCTTAACTGGAACAAAGCTGTATTGTGAGAAAGTTTTATCCTTTCCCTGTATTTTGTTATTTACATCTAGACTAACAGACGAAGCGTCATGAATTTTTACTTTATTTTGAGATATCTCAACTATAAATCTCCTTAGATCAACATCATATTCGACTTCGATATCATGAGGAGATGCATACATAGTTCCAATTATCAATGCGATATCTTTGACAGCTGCTACCTTTAGATTAAGTTTGTCAGTTTCAAAAGATTTATGGCTGTAATACAAAGAGAAGCCTCCGACAAGCCCTATAACAAGCAGAGCAAGAAATACAGTTTCAATCTGACCTCTTTTTGACATAAATTATAAATCCTTAGAAATGAGTATATAAATATTTTTAATTATTCAGGCAGTGGTTTCTGTTTCAACATCATCTTCTTCTGAAATTTCAGGAACAGATACTCCCAATTCATTAAGATTTTCAATGGATTTGGTCTTGTGGTGCGTGTTTGGATGTTCGTTAACGAGTTTAAGAAAAATATTTTCAGCTAATTGGTATTTATTTTGTTCCATATAGATATTTCCTATCCTAAACAATGAGTTTTCCACTTCCCTTCCGGATTCGTGGTTTGCTATAAAATCTGAGTATTTTTCTATTGCCTCATCAGGTTTATTCTGTTCTTCTAGTTTTTTTGCCAGGTCATAGGCTGTTATTATGCAGCTATCAAAACCTAATCCAGCTCTGTATTCCAGCATATCGCGGCTGCAAATCCCAACAATATTCTGCCTTTTCTCAACAATAAGCGGGTCTATCTGCGGATTAAAATCTCTTAAGCCATTTGCTTCAGAAACATCATTTGCAAATAAGAATCCATTCTTCCAGTATCCTCCGCCAGGTATTGATGCCTCCTCTATTATGTTTTGCTCTAATTCTTTGCATTCAAATTTTGGGCAAAAGCCGTATTTTATCGGGTCTCCTTCATATTCCGCAAACTGAAAGTTTTCAATACAAAGGCAAACACACGCATTATTTTCGCATTCCTGTTTTTGCGGTTTAAGGACATTTATATGCTGAATTTTGCTGCTATAACAATCTATGCATTCATATATATCTGCGCCTTTACTGAAACCGATTATTGCTGATTTTTTCTTTAATTTTATTAAATCCGGAGGAGATACACCCAGCCCAAGCCTATTAATGTCATCAACAAAGCCTTCAAAATCCCGTGTATAACTGTCTCCTGAACTTTTAAAAATCATTTTAAATATGTAGCTGGATCCGACAAATACAACAAAAAAAAGGAATACAGATAGCGCCAACACAACTAATGGAACCACACCAAAAAAAATAGATTTTTTATTTTTAATCATAGTGTCATCCAGCGTTATTGGGTTTTTCTAAACTTAACCTATCTCATCTTTCTTCAGACATTTTGCATAATTTTCACGATTAAAACCCTCTTCATTAATATTTACCTTTCTTTTACATCCATGATTTAAATCTTGTAAATCTTCATCAGGATCGCATGGACATTCATCATCACAATCAGAAACACCATCCTTATCGCTGTCCTCGAGACAATCGAAAACAAAATCTGTGCTTGCTTTTGCTTTCCCATATTTTTGACTCCACAAGGCAAAAAGTAGAAATACTATAAATACCACCATAACCATCTGACCAAGTGCTCCTCCCATTTGAGATTTTCTATTTCTCATTATAACTCACCTTTTTCTGATTTTTATTGACATACACTCATTTGCTTTGTTATTTCTTCAATGTCTCTATTGGCTGGTATGAAGCATATATGATTTTCATCTCTTTTAAATAAATAATACATATTTATATTATTATCTACAATTTCAAAGTTAGAAACTTCGGAATATCTCCCAAATTGATCTGCAACCACGCACAGTATTGAATCAATATAACGTTTTGTTGTCTTAGGGCCATCTCTTCCATCTTCAATTTGTATTATTCTCATAGACATTCCCTCAAATTCTTTAAGTGCAGAGATCTTATGATTTTTCTCAATTTTTATTCCAATTGGAACCAAACATGGTTTTTGATCCTCCTTTTTTAAGCTATTTTCCATTGCAAAGATTAACTCTTCAAATGATTGCTCTAAATATTTTGGAATCTGAAATTTTCGAGGTATACCCTCATCCAGATCTTTTCCGATTTTAGCATCTCCTGAAGCAAGGACTATACCCACCATTCTGGCCCAGACTGCTGGTCCGTATATCCATGAAACAATGATTATAAACACTAGAATCACCATGCCTATGCTAGCAAAACTAGGCATCCCGGTTGGAATATTTCCTTTTTTATTCATTTTAACCAGTTTATAGCTCCAGAAAAAATATTAGGTACTTTGTCAGTATATATAAGGATTAAAAGTGCAAAGATTGCAATAAAAGCCACAGTCATAAGGATAATCGTAATAAGCTTGCCTGGTGCTATTGATGATATTTGTCCTTTTTTTTCAAACATCTTATTCATCTCCAAACATTGGTTTGCATTCATCTTCAATATCTGCTAATCTAGATACTAAAATCATGTTTGTAAATGGTCTGTCTGTTACTAGCCCCAAAGGAACTTCTACAGCAGCTCCAGCAACCTTTACACCTGCACCAACAACAGCATCTGGGTCAACAGCTAAGCCTACAGCAACACCAACTCCAATCGAATCTCCGGCAGATCTCGCTCCTATTGCTGTTATACTGGTTACTCCTTTTCCAATCATACTTCCTGCCTTCATAACAATTTTTGATCCTGTTCTAATTATGGGTTTAGCAGCTGTGACTCCTATCTTAGATGTTGCTATTTTTGTTATAATAGGGCCTCCTGGAATGATAACAGTAGCAACCGCTAATGCCCCTATACCAGCAATAGTA
>Ga0187833_10000976_pt1 | contig 33590 bp, 26 predicted proteins | sample ETNtaG_37_FD_167968 | JGI IMG/M metagenome (GOLD analysis project Ga0187833, IMG submission 167968) | Marine microbial and viral communities from oxygen minimum zone, Eastern Pacific Ocean - ETNP2014_SV_400_PacBio MetaG (Illumina Assembly) | ecosystem: Environmental > Aquatic > Marine > Hypoxic...
GGGCTGCAGTCAGCTGGGCTGCAGTCAGCTGGGCGGCACTCCGCTGGGCTGCAGTCAGCTGGTGGTAAACCAGCTCTTAACTCATGGATAACGATTTCGGGTGGGCAGCAAAATCTTGCGTTCACCATGGCCGTTCCGATGCCACGGCTGGTATAGCCCTGCATCTGTTTGAACCGCCACCTGCCCTTGCCTACCTGACGCCCACATTCAATATTCAACTTCGGCGCGAATCCGTTAGGTAAACAAATTTGACCGCCATGTGTATGTCCGGCCAGGTACAGATCTACCTCTGCGTAGGCTGCCTGGCGATACTGTTCCGGGCTATGGTTGAGCAATAGAACCGTTTCCCCCTCGCACCCGGCCAGTGCCTTCTCCAGATCAGCCAGGCGAAACCGATGATAGTCATCCACACCAGCCAGCATGATTGAGGATGATCCCCGCCTGATAGGTTGAGCTTCATTCAGCAACACACTGATACCGATATTCTCCATCAAGGGCACCATGAAAATTGAATCATGATTGCCAAGAATGGCGAATATTTCAGTGTCTATAAGCTGTTTGAGACGTTGCATTTCTACGTCTAACACCGGCTAACTTGAGTAGCCAAGACCATAATCACCCGTAAGAACGCACAGGTCATATTCAAGCCCATCGAGTGCCTGCGTCAGAGCTGGCATAAGCGCGCTGTTATTCCCAAAATGCAGGTCTGTCAGGTGTAGCAGCCGAAATCCTTCAAACTCCTGTGGCAGTCGAGTGATGTAGACAGGATTCTCAATCGTTTCAAACAATATGGCGTTGGATTCACCCCTGGATTTCAAGCGAAATACACGTAGAAAAATCTCAAGCATGCTGGCTAAGGGCAATATTTCTTCCAGATCCCTGTGCCGATATGGATCTCGGGTGGTTTCAAATTCGCGCCTCACCCGCTGCGACAGGTGGTAGGCACCCATTCTATGCCCTAGCCTATCCACCAGTTCCGGACCTGCAAGCGACTCTATTTCATCCCAGTTCATGGTGGCAATAAAACATATAAGTGTATTTTATTCAAATAGTTATGGTATGTATTTAAAGTTATGGTTGATATAAAAACTAAAGACTATCACCCTGAATGTCCGACTGGAACGGCGAATCCGGTATGGGAACCCCCAACACAAAGAATCATAAACACCAGGAGCACAGATCACTTGGTCATTGATTGCCACCAAAAGGACTTGTGTTTAACCACATTGCGTTTATGATTACGCCGATGAAAAATTCCGATAGAAAACTTTTTATTAGCCCAGCTGAAAGTTTCGATGCGTTTGCAACGAAAGGATTTTGGCTGGGTTACAACTATTTCGTTAACAACTAGATCGCTCTGAGAATATTTGGGCGGTTAATCCCGCCTAACAGGAAACCCCGATAGGCGGAAGCAGTCGGGGTTTTTTTTCGGCTAGAGGAAACAGCTGCAGTGCAAGCAGGAACCTGAATTCGCGCGCCAGCTGGGTGATGGACGAAACAGGACAAGAGGAAGCAAGATGACTGAACTAAAAGTGGATGATATCAACGTGCTAAGTGAAGAAACGCTAATAAACCCGAACAAATTGAAGCAGGATGTGCCCGCCTCCGACAGAGCACTTGAAACCGTCTCAAACGGCCGCCTGGCGATCAAGAGAATTCTGGCGAGAGAAGATCCTAGGCTCCTTCTTATCGTTGGTCCCTGTTCCATTCATAATTCCGCTGCAGCCCTGGACTACGCTGCCCGACTCAAGGTACTGGCAGATGAGGTATCGGACACGCTGTTGCTTGTAATGCGTGTCTATTTCGAGAAACCTCGCACCACTGTCGGATGGAAGGGCTTTATAAACGACCCGCACATGAACGACTCCTTCAACATAGCAGAAGGGCTGCACCTGGGTCGAAAACTGCTGGTTGACCTTGCTGACATGGGGCTACCCACTTCTACAGAAGCACTGGACCCGGTATCTCCACAATACCTGCAGGACATGATCTGCTGGAGCGCAATTGGCGCTCGAACCGCTGAATCTCAGACCCACAGGGAAATGGCAAGTGGCCTCTCCTCTGCAGTTGGTTTCAAAAACGGTACCGATGGAAGCCTGGGAGTCGCAATCAATGCATTGAAATCCGTTTCAGCGCCACACCGGTTCCTCGGTATAAACCACACGGGAGAAGTTGCCGTCATACACACCCGCGGCAACAATCACGCACACATAGTGCTTCGTGGCGGTGGTGGCAGGCCTAATTATGATTCTGTCAGCGTATCCATGTGTGAGCAGCAGCTTCTTTCAGCTGGCGTCGCCGCAAACATCATGATCGATTGCAGTCATGCAAATTCGGGCAAAGACCCCGCACAGCAACAGGTGGTAATGAATAATGTCGGTAACCAGATTTTTGAAAATAACCAGTCCATCATCGGCTTGATGGTAGAAAGCAACATCGCCTGGGGCAGTCAATCCATACCAGGTAACCTTGATGACCTGGAGTATGGCGTATCAGTAACGGATGCCTGTGTTGACTGGCAGACGACAGAAACCATGATTCGCGAACTTCGTGAGAAGGTAAAGGACAAACTCGACAATAGACCAGCCCCGGGACTGGTCATTGAAAAGAGTGCATAACCCGCTCTGCGACTTAGTTAGTTCCTGTCCGGAAATTGCGTATTCTGAGCTAAATCTGTAAAACAAATGAACCGTTAGCATGTAAAAACAAGCGCTTAGGAAGGACTATCGGACTCGCGCACGAGCCCGCTCAATGCTAGAAAACGGAAAAGAACTGGGTATAGGTAAGACGACGCAACTGCATAATTTCGGTCAGAAGTAGGCATTTTCCGTGAGGCTGTGGTCAGTTACATCCCGAACTGCCTTAAGCTGCGGCAGTTGCTCGAGCAATGTCTTTTCAACACCATCTTTGAGTGTTGTGTCGACCATTCCGCAGCCCTGACAGCCACCACCAAATTGCAGCACGGCAATTTCCTCATCCACGATCTCCACGAGATTAACCATTCCACCATGGGAAGCGAGTGATGGGTTAATCTGACTAAAGAGAACATAGTTAATTCGATCTTCAAGGGGACTGTCTTCCGAGACCTGCGGTACTTTGGAGTTGGGTGCTTTGATGGTCAACTGGCCGCCCATCCTGTCTGTTGTGTAGTCTACCAGCGCATCTTCCAGGTACTTCTTGCTACGATCGTCGATCCAGCAGATAAACTTTTCATATTGCACCTGCTCATCATTTGCCATCTCTTCACCGGACTGGCAATAGGCAATACAGGTTTCAGCCATTGGTGTACCCGGGTCCGAAACAAAAATACGAATACCAACATCATCACCTTCCTGCTTGGATAGCAGTTCCACGAGATAGTCTTGTGCAGACGCCGTAATTTCAACCATGTGAATTTCCAGAAAACTGTAAGGGTTGACTGAAGTGTACTTGAAAGCTGTTGGTGTTTCCACGGAGCCTGATGAATAACATGCTATAACCCCTTAATATATAAGGGATAATCGGATCTTTCATAAACATGAAACAACTTCATGGACAACGCCTAAGATCTTCAGATTCCGTGAGCTTTGATCCTGCTAGACTAGCCGACAATTTTACGAGGTCCGCTGGATATGAATGTCACTGAAAGAAGGAATCTGCTCACACAACAGCTGGAACAAAGGGTTCTTGTCAAGGATGGCGCCATGGGGACCGCTATCCAGGATCGACAGCTGACTGAAGCGGATTATCGTGGAGAACGTTTCAGGGACCATTCGGTTGATCTCAAGGGAAACAACGATGTCCTCGTTCTTACGCTTCCCGAGCTGGTGAAGGATATTCACCTGGCCTACCTTCAAGCAGGTGCCGATATCATAGGAACCAATACCTTTACTGCCAATGCCGTATCACAGTCAGATTTTGGCATTGAACACCTGGTTTACGAACTGAATTTTGAGGCTGCAAAGATTGCAGCAGCCGCAGCTGCAGAAGCCAGCCGGGAAGACCCTGGCAAGCCCAGGTTTGTCGCCGGCGCGATTGGCCCGACCACGCGATCTGCAAGCCTCTCGCCTGATGTCAATAATCCCGGTTTTCGCAACATATCATTTGACGAACTGGTAGAAGACTATGGCGAGGCGATACGCGGCCTAGTTGACGGTGGTGTTGATATTATCCTGGTTGAAACAGTCTTTGACGTGCTTAACTGTAAAGCTGCCATCTTCGCAGTCCTCAACCTCTTCGAAGACAGGGGCATTGAACTGCCCATCATTATTTCCGGCACAATTACCGATGCCAGTGGCCGTTTACTCTCAGGACAGACAACCGAAGCATTCTGGGCTTCAATAAGACATGCCAAACCAATCTGCGTTGGTTTTAACTGTGCCCTGGGTGCAGAAGACCTCCGCACCTATGTCGCAGAAATTTCCCGAACCGCCGACTGCTTTATCAGCGCTTATCCAAACCGTGGATTACCCAATGAGTTTGGCGAGTATGACGAGACTGTCGAGGCGATGGTTTCCTCCATGGAAGGTTATCTGCAAAGCGGGCTGATAAACATTATCGGTGGCTGTTGTGGTGTCACATTTGACCACATCCGGGAATTTACACGAATCGCAAAGAAATACCCACCGCGCAAGATCTCAAAAAAGGATAGAAGTTGCCTGCTGAGCGGCCTGGAAGCCTTCTCGATTAAAGATGACTCACTGTTCGTTAATGTGGGTGAACGAACCAATGTCACGGGTTCAGCAAAATTTGCCCGCCTGATTATAGAAGAAAATTACGAAGAGGCACTCTATGTTGCGCAGCAGCAGGTGAACAATGGTGCCCAGGTGATTGACATCAACATGGATGAAGGCATGCTTGAATCGAAGGAGGCGATGGTTCACTTCCTGCATCTGATCGCCAGCGAGCCGGATATCAGCCGCGTACCAGTGATGGTCGACTCATCTAAATGGGAAATCATTGAGGCAGGGCTGAAATGCCTGCAGGGAAAGTCGATTGTAAATTCCATCAGCCTGAAGGCAGGAGAAGAGGAGTTTGAGGCTCAGGCCCGACTTTGCATGAAACATGGTGCAGCAGTGGTGGTCATGGCATTTGATGAGCAGGGCCAGGCAGACAACCTGCAACGCAAGCAGGAAATTTGTAAGCGATCCTACGAATTTCTGGTTAATCAGGTCGGTTTTCCTGCTGAGGACATCATTTTTGATCCCAACGTATTTGCCGTGGCGACTGGAATCGAAGAGCATAACCTTTATGCTAAAGACTTCATCGAGTGCTGCCGCTACATCAAGGATAACCTGCCCGGTGCCAGCATCTCAGGTGGTATCAGTAATGTATCTTTCTCTTTTCGTGGCAATAATAAGGTCCGCGAAGCCATTCATGCAGTGTTCCTCTATCATGCCATTGAAGCAGGGCTGACGATGGGTATTGTCAACGCCGGGCAACTGGCTATCTATGAAGAGATCCCGAACGAGCTAAGAGATCGAATCGAAGACGTTATCTTCAACAGGCGGGACAATGCGACCGAGAAATTGCTTGAAATCGCAATTCAACATGCCGGTGGCAAGACCAAAACCAGCACCGATGACCTGTCCTGGCGCCAGACAAGCCCGGAGGAAAGGTTGTCCTATGCCCTTATAAAGGGCATCAACAAATTCATTATAGAAGACACGGAAGAAGCAAGGCTTAAGTTCAGCCAACCGATCGAGGTCATTGAGGGGCCTCTAATGGATGGAATGAACCAGGTCGGTGATCTTTTTAGTGCTGGCAAGATGTTCCTGCCCCAGGTAGTCAAGAGCGCACGGGTCATGAAGCAGGCGGTAGCTCACCTGGTCCCCTTCATCGAAGAAGCGAAAGGCGGTGGCGCAACATACAGGGGAAAGATCCTGCTCGCCACGGTGAAAGGAGACGTGCATGACATTGGGAAAAATATCGTTGGCGTGGTGCTGCAATGCAATAACTATGAGGTGATTGACCTGGGCGTTATGGTCCCAGCTGACAAGATTCTCAAAGCGGCCGCTGAACAGAAAGTCGACATCATAGGGCTCAGTGGTCTCATCACACCCTCTCTCGATGAGATGGTGCATGTGGCGACTGAAATGGAGCGATTAGGCTTTGCCGTACCATTGCTGATCGGCGGCGCTACCGCCTCGAAGGCACACACCAGTGTGAAGATAGAACCGCGGTACACCAGCGATGCCACGATTTATGTAACTGATGCCTCACGTGCCGTAGGTGTAACAACCAAGCTAATGAGCAAGGACATGAAGCCCGCATTTTGTAGCGAAATTCGTGCTGACTATGAGGTTATCAGAGAAAGAAACAAGAATCGCCAGCCAAAAAGTAACACCCTGACCTACATGGATGCGGTAAACAACGGGCTCAGCATTGACTGGTCAGGATATACAGCACCGAGACCGAGTTTTCTGGGCACGCGCACCATCGAAGATGTGCCGCTTGAAAAACTGGTGAGGTATATTGACTGGACCCCGTTTTTCATCACCTGGGAACTCACCGGAAAGTACCCAAAAATCCTGAAGGACCCTGTTATTGGAGAAGCCGCAACGAACCTGTTTAATGATGTAAAAACGATGCTTGATGAACTCATCATTTCCAGGCGAATCAAGGCAAATGCCGTTATCGGCTTCTGGCCAGCCAACAGCACTGATGACGACATCATTGTTTACACGGATGAAACTCGCGGCAAGGAGTTAACCCGGCTGCATCATCTAAGACAGCAGGCAGAAAAACCAGGAGGAAAACCCAACCTTTGCCTGTCAGACTATATCGCTCCTGCTGGCAGTGGCATAGAGGACTATATTGGCGGTTTCGCCGTTACCGCAGGGCTTGGTGTAGAAGAACTTGCTGCAACCTTCAAGGCTGACAAAGACGACTATAATGCAATACTCCTGAAGGTACTCGCAGACAGGCTTGCCGAAGCTCTTGCAGAATACATGCATGAACAGGTCCGAAGTGAGTACTGGGGCTACGCCGCCTGCGAGCAGTTCAACAATGCTGAATTGATCGGAGAAAAATACCAGGGCATACGCCCTGCTCCCGGGTATCCCGCCTGCCCGGATCACACGGAGAAAGCAGCATTATTCGAGCTGCTTGATACGGGTCCTTCAACCGGAATTGGCCTGACCGAGCATTTTGCAATGACCCCGGCGGCGTCCGTGAGTGGTTTCTACTTCTCACACCCGGATGCGGCCTATTTCGGGATCGGGAAAATTGACCGCGACCAGGTTGAGAGCTATGCAGCGCGGAAGGGTATTTCAGTAAACGAAGCCGAGCGCTGGCTTTCACCGGTCCTAAAATACAGGTAATTCATCCGCATGCCTGCCCCAGGATCTTTCTCCAGGCTAGTGCCTAAAGATCGAAAAACTCTGCTCTATATACTGGCAGCCGCCAGTCCGATCGCATTTGCGGTCTGGCAAACCCTGCTGAACAACTATGTTGTTGAAGTGGTTGGTTTTACCGGAAAGGAGATTGGCTTTCTGCAAAGTATCCGGGAAATACCTGGCTTCCTGGCATTTACCGTGGTCTGGGTATTGTTGATAATACGGCAGCAGAATTTTGCTATCCTGAGCCTGATACTGCTTGGCCTGGGCACTGCCGCAACGGGCATCTTCTCTTCGGTGATGGAGCTTTATATCACCACTGTCCTCATGTCTATTGGTTTTCACTACCTTGAAACCATGCAAACCTCACTCAGCCTGCAATGGCTTTCAATAGATGAAGCACCAAAAGTGCTGGGCAAAATTATCAGCATTCGCTCATCGGCAACGCTGATTGTACTCGGGGGCCTTTATGTCGGTCTGCAGTTATTTCAGCCAGACTATGCGTTGATCTACGGAGCAGGTGGCGGCGCTGCCATCTGTATCGGTATTTACTGCATGGCTGCATTCCCGCATTTTAAAGACGAGGTCGTGCAACGCAATGAACTGTTCCTGCGCAAACGATACTGGCTCTTCTACACCCTGACATTTCTTGCAGGGGCTCGCCGCCAGATCTTCACGGTGTTTGCAGGCTTTCTGCTGGTGCAAAAATTTGGCTTTCCCTTAGAGAAAATGGTGCTGTTAGTCCTGGTCAATGCCGCCATAAACATCTGGATTGCGCCAAAAATCGGTGCTCTGATCAGCTTTATAGGGGAACGTCGGGCCCTGACATTCGAATACCTGGGATTGATCGCTATTTTTCTCAGCTACTCCGTTATAGAAAGCGCGGAGCTGGCGATAGCCCTTTATATCCTTGATCACCTGTTCTTCTCCATGGCGATCGCCATCAAAACCTATTTCCAGAAGATCGCCGACCCTGCTGACTTTGCGGCCACCGCAGGGATAAGCTTCACCATCAACCACATCGCAGCCGTGGTTTTACCTGCGGCCCTGGGCCTGATATGGATCGTTAACCACAGTGCTGTCTTTGTTATCGGCGCTGCCATTGCTTTTGCGTCACTGGTACTAGCACGCCTGATTCCGGATACACCATGCCCCGGCAGTGAAACCCACCTGATGCAAAGACTGCCAGTCTGATCCAACTGATTTGCAGGCATTAAAATGAAACACCTTTAGATGTATCCTGTAACAATCTCTCATTGCGATGCCTGTTAATGGAAACCGATCCGCTAATTTTTTCCTTTTTCCTGATTTTTACTTCTGCTGCGGTTATGGCAACGCTGGCGCTATATACGCGGCAACCCCTGATCGTAGCCTATATTGCTATCGGCGTAATACTTGGACCATCTGCCACTTCACTCATCGATAATCCAGCACTGATCAACAGCATCGCCAAGATTGGCATCATATTCCTCCTGTTTCTGCTGGGTCTGGATATGCAACCCGCGAAGCTTGCCAACATGTTTAAGAATGCACTGTTAGTCGGTATCTCAAGCTCCGTGGCATTTTTTGCTATTGGTTTTCTGATCGCATTGCTTTTCGGCTATTCGCCCACCGAGCGCATCATCATTGGCATCGCAATGATGTTTTCCAGCACCATTATTGGCATCAAGCTGCTGCCAACCACAATATTGCATCATCGCCATACGGGCGAACTGGTCGTCAGTCTTCTCCTGATTCAGGATATGGTCGCGATCATCGTACTGCTGGTGATATCAGGCGGGTTTCTTGATTTTACTGGGGCAGAGAAGCTCATCAGAGTGCTCATCAGCCTGCCTATGCTCATCATCTTCGCGGGTCTGTTCGTCAAATTCGTACTGCTGAAACTACTGTCAAAATTCGACGCCTTCCACGAGTATATTTTTCTCATCGCCGTGGGCTGGTGCCTTGGACTTGCGGAAATCGCGGAGCTCGCTGGATTGTCCCTGGAAATCGGCGCCTTTATTGCCGGCGTTTCTATCGCCACCAGTTCCATCTCCCTATATATCGCGACAAACCTCAAACCCCTGAGGGATTTTTTCCTGGTTCTGTTCTTCTTCTCCCTCGGGGCGAGCTTTCGCCTGGAGCTTTTAGGTGAAGTTATTGTCCCGGCGATCGTGCTGGCGGCGCTGGTACTGGCATTGAAACCGCTGGTTTTTCGCTACCTGCTCTCAGGAACAAGTGAAACTGTGCCGCTTGGCTGGGAAATTGGATTCCGACTTGGTCAGATTAGCGAGTTTTCGCTGTTAATCGCGTTTATCGCCACAGCCGAGATGCTGATTAGCCAGAGTGCTTCGCACCTGATCCAGGCAACCGCAATTCTAACTTTCCTGATCTCGTCGTACATTGTTGTGTTTAGGTATCCGACACCTATCGCAGTTTCGGATACCTTAAGAAGAGACTAAGCCTTGACCCTCGAGAAGCCGGGTTCAGGTATCGTGTACAACCAGTGTGCGTCCCGCGACCTGACCGGCGAAAATGGAATCCACGGCAGCCGAAACACCGTCAAGACCAACTTCAATGGTCATCGCATCCAGTAAAGATATTCGCCAATCAGTTGCAAGACGATCCCAAACCTTGTTCTTACTGGCGATCGGCAGTTCAACTGAATCTATACCCAGGATATTTACGCCCCTTAATATAAAAGGTAGCACGGTTGTCTCAAAACTAGGCGACGCAACCAGACCACAGATAGAAACACTGCCACCGTACTGCAGGCTCTTCACAATATTTGACAGGGTCGCACCTCCAACCGTATCTACTCCATGGGCATAATTTGTTGCTAGCATCGGCCTTGGGTTCTCCTCTGCCAGAACCTGCCTGTCAATTACAGTTGCTGCACCCAACATTTTCAGATATTCCTCTTTTTCCGATTTACCGGAACTGGCGACAACCTCATATCCGGACTGCGCAAGGAGAGTAACCGCCACAGAACCAACGCCACCGGAAGCACCACTGACAACGACCGGTCCATCCTCTGGCTGGGCACCCATCTGTTCAAGCTTTTCGATGCAGAGAGCTGCCGTAAACCCCGCCGTACCTATGACCATACTTTCCCGCATCGTCATACCATCTGGCAGTGGGGTAACCCATGCAGCCGGTACCCTGATGAGTTCTCCATAACCACCGGGAGTATTCATGCCCAGGTCAAACCCGATTACGATGACCTCATCACCCTTACTAAATGTTGCCTGGTTAGATTCGATCACGACACCGGCAGCATCAATGCCGGGTGTATGAGGATACTGCCGGGTAACGCCTGGGAGACCCTTCGCTGAAAGCGCGTCCTTATAATTTACGGAGGAATACTTGACACGGATTAACAGGTCACCCGCGGGCAAATCACTTAACGATTGTTCAATGATTGAATGGCTAACTGTATCGTTCTCTTTCTCGACACGAAAGGCTCTAAACTTTGTCATCTTCTTCTCTTGAAATCTAAAAGGTATAGGGGCCCTGCTCCCTGCGCAGAAAGTCAGTCCCGCCGAGTCGTTTTGATACAAGGGCAAACCTTTCCATAAGTTTGTCCATGCGATTCTGGTGTTCGACATATTTCACCAGGAACACATCACGGTCAGTACACTTGTCAATAATGTACTCATCACTGGTTTTCAGTTCATCTACCAGATTTAGTGCCAGGGCACGTTTGCCATACCAGGCTTCACCCGTGGCCACCTTCTGCATATCAACAGTCGGCCGGTTTTCTGAAACGAAATCCTTAAATAGGGCATGAACATCTTCCAGTTCCTGAATAAATTTTTCACGACCCTTTTCAGTATTCTCCCCAAACATCGTCAGCGTACGTTTATATTCACCCGCGGTCAGGACCTCAACATCGACGTCCTTGCTTTTTAACAGTCGGTGGAAATTTGGTATCTGCGCCACGACACCAATTGAACCAAGTAGCGCAAAGGGGGCAGCAATTATTTTCGTGCCAATACAAGCCATCATGTAGCCACCACTTGCCGCTACCTTGTCCACCGCAATCGTCAGTGGCACCTTGCGAGAAACTATTCGCTCTAGCTGAGATGCAGCAAGGCCATAGCTGTGAACCATCCCACCGGGGCTTTCCAGCTTAACGACGACCTCATCACCTTCGTCCGCAATTGCCAGGATCGCCGTGACCTCTTCACGCAGGCCTGCCACCGCCGACGCCTGAACGTCCCCTTCGAACTCCACAACAAAGACACGTCCGCGAGGTTCAGCACCTTCTTTTACGTCTTTCTTGCGGGTTTTCTGCTCCTCTTTTAGTTTTTTCTTTTCTGACTTTAATTCAACCTTGCGCATCTCAGGATTCAGCACCATCTGCTTCAGACTATGGGTAATGTTATCCACCGCATCATTGATGCTCTTGACCTCGATGTGCCCCTTATCCGTTTGCTTATTCTTTTGACCCAGGCCGACAACGATAATAATAATGACCAATATTGATACCAACAGGGTAACCGTCTTGGCCAGAAACAGGCCGTATTCAAGCAGAAATTCCAATCTATCAGCACTCCGGATTCAAACGAAAGGCAATGCTATCACATTCGACCCACTCGATTGTCGAGAAGCCCGGTTGAACTGGCCGTTTAGCAATATTGGCAGCGCCACGGCGAATCGCTAGAATAATCAAAACAAATCCAGAGCCACGCCATGCTGACCCAGTTCCTTGCAGACAAAAGTGCTGAAATGGCACCACATTTCCAACCGGCATTTTTGCAACGACCACAGACGAATTTCCAGTTCATATTTGATTCTGGTGACCCCTTTTACCTGGAAGTAGATGGTGCCAGCTTCAAGTTCACCCCGGGGGAAATCGAGCAACCAACAATTACCCTCTATATCAAGGATCACGCAACCTGCTGGAACCTGCTTGATGGGTCGCTAGATGGCATGAACGCCTTCATGGATGGCAGCTATCGGGCTGACGGCAACATCGTACTCAGTCAGTTGATCCTGTACCTGTTTAGGAGCCTTGAGCCGGTACTGAACTATGAGATTCAGGACTAATCTCGCGGCAAGCTAAGTAACACCATTGCGGTGCAGGTAGTCATCTATCAGCCAGCGTGAAATGGCCATTTTGCCAGGAATTGCCGGTAGATTATCCAGTGCGAACCATTGCGCGTCAGCAATCTCATCTTCCTGGAGCACAATATCGCCCGAGTCATACTCGGCGTGAAAGCCTAGCATTAGCGAATTGGGAAAAGGCCAGGGCTGGCTTCCAAGGTATTCCAGGTTTCCTACTTTCAAACCCACCTCCTCCCTGACTTCCCGCAGGACCGTTTCTTCAATCGATTCACCAGGGTCTACAAAACCAGCCAGTGTGCTGTACATACCTTCCGGGAAATTATGGTTGCGAGCCAATAATACTTCCGCGCCTCGATGCACTAGGACAATGATGGAAGGGGATAGTCTTGGGTATGAATATATCTCACACCGCGCGCAATGCATCGCCCTGTCACCTTCCTGTTCTACGGCCTTGTCCCCACACTTACCACAGTACTGGTGATCCCTGTACCACTGGCATATTTGCTGCGCCCTTCCCGCCATGGCAAGCATCAGGTTATCGGATGCTTCAAAGATGCTCCGTAAACCACCGAACTGATGGGCTTCATCCCGTTGTCCTTCAACCGCAAAACAAGCGATGTCACCCAGCATGCCCATGAAATGTTTCTTCTGAGAAAGTGATTCAACCAGGTGTTCATCACCCTTTGCCAGTGGTTGGAAATCGCCGCTTTCATCAAATCGCAACAATATCTCATCTTCTGCAAACACAAAAAACCACGCCTCTGTGTAATCGTCAGGGGCCAGGACTCCTGAAACAAAATCTGTATTCGGGTCAGGCCATGCGGATATCATAAATCAGGTCTCATGTTTCAAGCTGCTTCCAGACACAACCTGAGTCTGATGCCGCATCAAGTTTGTCCAATTTTTCACCGTGTCTTATCAACTCATCTTCACTGGCCCGAATTACCCTCAGGGGGGGACTGTTCCTCTTTGCTCTTTTCTTGGATTTTGTCACGCTATTTCGCTCCTCATCTCCAAGACCAAGTGTTGCCTGTCCGCCAGTGAGCAATAAATAGACATCCGCTAGTAATTCAGCATCGAGCAGCGCACCATGAAGTTCCCGTTGGGAGCTATCAACGCTGTACCTCTTACACAGTGCATCCAGGCTATTCTTCTGCCCCGGGTGTTTATTGCGAGCAAGTTCCAGGCTATCAACATAGGAACAATATTCCAATATGGAGCCATTCTCAGGTGCAAGCCGCTTCATCTCATTGTCTATGAAGGCGAGGTCAAAGGCCGCATTGTGAATGATCAGTTCGGAACCCTTAACAAAATCGAGAAATAATTCCCATATATCCGCAAATAGTGGCTTGTCGGCGAGAAACTCCTGGCTAATCCCATGGACCCGGAGCGCGCCTTCATCAATTTCACGCTGTGGATTTATATAATGGTGAAACTGTCTTTGAGTGATTTTCCTCCCAATGATTTCAACGCACCCGATTTCCAGGATACGATGGCCCTGCTCTACTTCAAGCCCGGTTGTCTCTGTATCAAGTACAACCTGCCTCACGGGTTGTCTGCCAATTCGTCAATACCACGGTTAGCCAGGCTATCGACAAGTTCATTCTCTCGATGCCCACTGTGTCCTTTTACCCAATGCCACTGGACGTCGAATTTCGATGCCAAATCATCAAGCAACTGCCACAGGTCCTGGTTCTTTACGGGTTTTTTGCTCGCTGTTCTCCAGCCTCTCTTTTTCCAATTATGAATCCAGCTGGTTATCCCCTGGCGAACATATTCAGAATCAGTCGTCAGCTCTACTTTGCACTTCGTCTTAAGTGCTTCAAGACTCCTTATGGCAGCGAGCAATTCCATCCGGTTGTTAGTCGTCAGGGCTTCACCACCCCAGAGCTCCTTTTCATGATCGTTAAAACGAAGCAGCACACCCCATCCTCCAGGACCAGGATTTCCTCGACAAGCGCCATCGGTAAATATTTCTACTCTGGGTTCCAAATTAGTCCTGGGGTGTTCCCTTCAGATCTTTTCTTGAAAGCAGGTCCCGGTTGACCGACCGACGAACGACACTCAATTGTTCGAATGCTCTATGTGACTTCCATACAGGGCGAATGGACGTCAAGGTGCCAACCTGTTTGCTGGCCACTATCACATACACCGCGCCAACGGGGAAGCTGGCATTCCTGCTGAGGCCTTTGGAAAAATCCGGTTTACTCTTATCACTGTGAGCCCGCGGTAGACCATAGGTACAGAACCGGGCTCGATCAATCTTGAAGTTGAGAAGATTCAGCCAGTCCATCAAACGTCCTGGCCGTATGAACTGTCCGTTCCAGGGTGGCAACTTTCGCCAGGCTGCCATCGTTTTCCATAAGCCCCACAGGCTGAATGGGTTGAAGCCAACAATTATCAGATACCCGGATGGCAACACTATCCGGGATAACTCCCTGAGTGCCTCCTGGGGAGAGTCAACAAAGTCCAGGAGATGGTGGACCAGGACCACATCCGTTCCATCATTCTCTAGGGGAAGTTCCGTAGGCCGCGCCAAAAACGGGCTCTGATCCTGTGGTTTCAGACCAAGGGTGACCTTGTGCTGAATCGGACTGGCCGAAAACAACTCCCGCTCCTGCACACTAACCTGTAGGAGGTGATATCCAAACAATCCGGCAAGCAATTGCTCAAGAATCGCGGACTCTGTCTCCAGCAATTCGGTGCCAAGGGGAGAAGCATACCAGTCCCTTATTTGCTGCAGGCAATTGTTAAAAACCTCGTCTTCCAAGATTAAATCCGGCGTGAATGATCTCAAGGACATTATAGGGGGAATTTTGGTTACCGTCATGGCTATCCCAAACTATCCCGGTGACTGGCTGCACATCTGCAAAATCGGGTTATAATGCGCGGCAAATATCAAGGTCGACCTGAAACCACTCGCTATGTCCTCAACCCAACGAATCCTACTTGCGATAGTACTGTCGTTATTCCTGCCCGGCTGCACTACCCAGTTCACGCCAACGGTAGACATGGAGACACCTGACATGCCGGTGCTTCAGAAGGCGGACATCCAGAGCGCCAGCACCCCACCTGCAAAGGATCCACTTGAAGCCCATTCAACACCGTCATCAGGTAGTTCCGAGGCCACGAGCACACTGCCAGCCAATGATGATCTGTGGCAGAGGATTCGCAATGGTTTTCAGCTCAATCATGAAATTGACCGGAAACGGGTCAAGTGGGAAATCGAATATTACGAAAAGCACCCTGAGTATATCGGCCGTGTTGTAAATCGGGCGCGCCGGCATCTTTTCCATATAGTGGAACTATTGGAAGAGCAGGATATGCCCCTTGAAATTGCACTTCTGCCAGTTATAGAGAGTGCCTTCGATCCATTCGCATACTCTCACGGCCGGGCTTCGGGTTTGTGGCAGTTCATTCCCTCCACTGCAAGAGTGTATGGGCTGCGAATAGACTGGTGGTACGACGGGCGCAGGGACGTACGAGACTCAACCATGGCGGCAGTCAATTACCTGCAAAAACTTCACACTTTACTTGGTGATGACTGGTTCCTTGCGCTTGCTGCATACAACGCTGGGCAGGGTAATATCGGCTCCTCAATCAGACGCAATCAGCGGGATGGAAAATCGGTTGATTACTGGTCCCTTAAGGTCCCCAAAGAAACACAATCTTACATTCCACGCTTACTTGCCATCAGTGAGATCATCGCCAACCCTGAAGACCATGGGATCAAGCTCAAGGAGGTTCAAAACAGCCCCTACTGGGTTGAAGTCAACATAGGCTCGCAGCTCGATCTGGGCAGGGCAGCAGAGTTGGCAGACATCTCAAGCAAAGAGCTCTATCTCCTGAACCCAGGATTCAACCAGTGGTCGACTCATCCAGACGGACCCCACCAGCTACTGCTACCGGTAGAAAGGGCGGAGGCATTTTCCATCGCTCTTGCTGAGCTTCCAGCGGCGCAGAGGCTAGCCTGGAAACGTCACAAGATCCACCCAGGCGAAACCCTCGGCATCATTGCTGCTCGCTACAAAACAACTGTCAGCGCCGTCAAGGCAGCCAACAACATCAAGGGCAGCATGATCAGGGCCGGTGATTCACTGACAATACCCATGGCATCCAACGATGCTTCTTACCCCATGACAACCAAGGCAAGGCTAAAGAGCGATCAAAAGTACTATGAAACAAAGTATGGCAATAAGCCGGTTCAATATACTGTAAAAAGTGGGGACAGCTTCTGGGACCTGTCGCGGAGGTTTGATGTTGGTATGAGAGAACTCGCGAAATGGAATGGTCTGGGTACCACGTCTATTCTCTACCCGGGGATGAAGTTATTGGTCTTCAATACGAGCATCTCGCCAACTCCCTCACCAGATCAGTCGCCAGGTTTCTCACCAGGCCCAATTCAGCAACCACGCCAGGATGTGATCAGGAAAGTGAATTACCGAGTTCGCAGAGGCGAATCATTATCACTAATCGCAGACAAATTTAATTTGTCGGTGAACAAAATCAAGCGGTGGAATGAAACCTTGAACAGCAAAAAATATATTCAGCCGGGAGATGAAATCACCCTATTCGTCGATGTAACGGTGACTGAATAGCAGGGGTTCCGCCGGGATATCTCGACTTTAGGCTAATCCCCAGTGCAACTTCACCCGATCAGTTTACCTTGCTGATGTCTGCTGTCTTGTTCAGACTCTCCTGGAAGTCCTGAAAGTCCATCGACCCCTGCCTTACACCAAGTACGCGCAGCAAACTGGCCTGCTCGGCACCTCCGGGTTCATCATTGCTCTTGTTCCTGACATTGGTAACACTGATGACTGCAGCATCTCCATCTGCCAACACAGCGTAGCCTACGGACTTGTTCCCCGTTTGTGGCTTCGGTAGAGAAAAAGCTTCCCGATTGATAGCCATGTCCATCCCTGCATGATTTCGACGGGCTTCACCAGTGACTTCCCACGTAAGCCCATACTGATCGGCAACATAGCGGGTAATCGAACCGGTCTCGAGCATATTGACCATTTCCTGTGCCTGGCTTTCAGCCAGTTTGGTTGCCTTTTCCTTTGACAGTTCGTCACGAATATTCATGCTAACCGCTTCGATCGGCCTCACTTCACTTACTGAATGCTCCTTGACTCGCACCACAACATGATTGTTGGAGTTAATTTCGATCACACTGCTGTTATTACCATCCAGGAGTACATCGGCACTAAATGCCGCATCCATAACCGCTGGTATTGCCGCAATGCCCAAGTCGGCTTTTCTGCTGACATGTCCTGTAGTTTTAATTTCCAGGTCCAGATCAGCCGCCGGGTCTGCCAGATCCTGGGATTCAAAAGCAAGCTCATCCAGCCGGGCAGACTTCGTCACAAATATGTCTTCCGCCAGTGATTCTCTAAAATCTTTTTCAATCCGGGTCCTGATCTCATCCAGGGTCGGTGCTTTTTCTTCTTCTACATCAAGGACCTTGATGATGTGATAGCCAAACTCTGTCAATACGGGCTTGGAAACCTGGCTGATAGACAGGGCATTAAGGACTGTCTCAAATTCTTCGACATAGGTCCCTGCTTCACCAAAGCCAAGGTCACCTCCTTTTTCAGCACTGCCGGGATCATTCGAGAACTCTTTGGCAAGGGCCGCAAAATCTTCACCATTAACGATGCGAGCATAAATTGCGTCAACACTTTCCTTTGCCGCTGCCTCAGATACTTCATCAGTAATTTCAATCAGAATGTGGGCGGCCTTGCGCCTTTCGCTCTCAGTATAGATATCCCGTGTATCGTCAAAGAAAGCAACGAGTTCAGATTCATCAAACTCCACTTCCGGCAACAGGTTTTTCAGCCTTAGCTCCAGGTACTCGATATCAACAGTCTCTTCACTCACATATTCCTGCGTATTGGCGTCATAGTAGGCCTGTACTTCACCTTCCTCTACGACCACCTGGTCACGCAACTGGTCAACATCCACTCTAAGGTATGCTATATCTCTGGTCTGCTGCCCCAGGCTGTTCGTTCGCTGTACAGCTGGTCTGGTCAGAAAAGAAGACCCATGGATCGCTGAAGCCAGCTGACCAAACTCGTTACCAAGACGCATCTCCTCTCGATAGGATGTCGGTGTGTAGCCGACACTGCTGATAACTCGCTGAAACTGTTGCGAGTCAAACACGCCATCAGTCTGAAATACTTCTGTTGTCACTATCTCAGCATCCAGCGCTGAATCGCTGAACTCCAGATCAAGTGCCTGTGCTTGCTGAGCAAGCAATTCCCTTTCGACTAGTGTTTTTAATACGTCGCCACGTAAAGCATCTTCATCGATATCTCCTGGTGCAACATTCTGCGCCAGCATGATCCTGCGGTTTCTCTCAACGGCAATTTCCATCGCCTGTTGACTGATATCCGTTCCATTAACATTTGCAACCTTGGCCACGGGTGCCAGAAAGGTTGTAATAGAACCAAAGCCGAAAAGCGCGAAAACCACGATTATCAACCCGACAATTATTTTTGCGACGATACCGTCCGATTTATCGCGCATTCGCTGTATTGCCATCTCATTCCTCGTGAGTTTGTTCCACCACTCTGACGCCATTGACCTCTTATTGGTATCAGGTCAGCCTTGAGCGGATCGTGAAAAACAGCCTTGTGCCGTTAGTTAATAACAGCCTTGAGCCGTTCAGTAAAAACATCCGTGAGCCGGCCAGTAAAAACAGCCGTGAGCCGTTTGCTAAAAACAGCCTTGAGCCGCTTGCTAAAAACAGCCCTGAGCGGTTCTTAAAAAAACAGCCGTCTATAGCCGTACAAAAACAAAAAATGGCGCATCGAAAATGCGCCATTTAAAAAGCGTTACCAACCAACGCTTGTCGTACCGCTAAAACATTTTAGCGGTTGACAGCATCCTTTAACGCCTTGCCTGCTTTAAAAGCCGGAACCCTTGCAGCAGAAATCTGAATTTCTTCACCAGTCTGAGGATTACGACCAGTTCTTGCCGCTCGATCCCGGACAGAGAAAGTCCCAAAACCTACTAATACGACAGATTCCCCACCTTTTAGCGAGCCAGTAACCGAATCAATCATGGAATCCAGTGCGCGCCCAGCAGCTGCCTTGGTAATATCAGCAGATGTTGCAATGTTCTCAATCAGTTCTTGTTTATTCACTCAATACCCCTTTTATGGTCGTAGTTTAATTTTTTTGCCGATCCCTTTGCGGTACCTCGTACCCATGGAGAACCTTATACCAACAGGGCAAAATCGGTCAAGGTAAATATCCTAATGAGCGCTAATTCTGTGGTCTTCGTCTGATTCTGCTTTATTCACCGTCTCAGGTTCCAGGGGTTCAGGCATTCTCTGTAGTGCAATCTCCAAAACTTCATCAATCCATTTCACCGGTTTGATGACGATCTCTCCCTTTATATTGTCTGGTATCTCTTTCAAGTCCCGTTGATTCTCATCAGGAATCAGAACTTCCTTAATTCCACCGCGATGGGCAGCCAGCAATTTTTCCTTCAGTCCACCAATTGGGAGTACCTGACCGCGAAGTGTAATTTCCCCTGTCATGGCTACCTCCGATCGCGCTGGTATCCCTGTCAGTACGGAAACCATGGCGGTGCATAAAGCTATCCCCGCGCTCGGTCCGTCTTTGGGCGTTGCTCCTTCTGGCATGTGAATGTGCAAATCGTACTTCTCATGAAAATCACTGCTGATGCCAAGCACGTCAGCCCTGCTCCGCACTACTGTCATGGCTGCCTGTATGGATTCCTGCATAACATCGCCTAATGAGCCCGTTCTGGTATGAATACCCTTACCCCTAACGGCAGCAGCTTCAATCGTAAGCAGTTCCCCACCGACACTCGTAACCGCGAGACCCGTCACCTGGCCAACCTGATCCTCCTCCTCTGCACGACCAAAATTGAACTTGCGTACACCAGAATACTCTTCAAGGTGGTCGCCCGTTACAACCAATTCCTCTTCCAAATCTTCTCCACTTAAGGCGCTTTCCTTGACTACCTTGCGGCATATCTTGGCAATTTCCCGTTCCAGCCCCCTGACGCCGGCTTCTCTGCTGTAGTAGCGTATAAGGTCCGTCACCGCAGCTTGTGTTATATCCAGCTCACCCTTCTTTATTCCATTGTTCTTGATCTGTTTGGGGATCAGATAGCGTTGGGCAATATTGACCTTTTCGTCTTCCGTATAGCCCGGGATACGAATGATCTCCATTCGATCCATCAGGGGCGCAGGAATATTCATTGAGTTTGAAGTGCAGATAAACATGACCTCTGAAAGGTCGTAATCCACCTCCATGTAGTGATCGTTGAAGGTATTATTCTGTTCCGGATCCAGGACTTCCAGTAGTGCTGATGCAGGGTCACCGCGATGATCCTGACCTATCTTGTCAATCTCATCGAGCAGAAATAAGGGGTTCCTGACACCGCTCTTTGCCAGTTTCTGGATAATTTTCCCTGGCATGGAGCCTATATAGGTTCTCCGGTGCCCCCTGATCTCGGCCTCATCCCTGACACCGCCAAGTGCCATTCTCACAAATTTGCGATTCGTAGCCCGGGCGATCGACTCCCCAAGGGATGTCTTACCAACCCCAGGAGGGCCAACCAGGCACAGGACAGGTCCCTTTATTTTCCGGACTCGCTTCTGGACTGCCAGGTATTCGAGGATGCGCTCCTTAACTTCTTCCAGACCATAGTGATCAGCTTCGAGAACACCTTCTGCCGCAACAATATCGGTTCGTACCCGCGACCGCTTTTTCCAGGGCGTATTCAGCATCCAATCAACGTAGCTCCTGACTACAGTCGCCTCAGCAGACATGGGGGCCATCATTTTCAGTTTGTTGATTTCAGCGGAGGTCTTGTCCCAGGCTTCTTTTGGCATACCGGATTCCTGCAGCCTCTTCTGGATGTCTTCCATCTCATTAGGGACATCATCCAAATCACCCAGCTCTTTCTGGATGGCCTTCATCTGCTCGTTCAGGTAGTACTCTCTCTGGCTCTTCTCCATCTGCTTCTTTACCCGGCCACGGATACGTTTTTCAACACCGAAGAGGTCTATTTCCGCCTCCAGTAATTTGAGCATGTGGTTTGACCGGTCAGTCAGGGCCACCATCTCCAGGATCTGCTGTTTTTCATCCAGCTTGAGGTTCAACTGAGCGGCAATTGTGTCCACCAGGCGGCTGGGTTCGTCTACGTTCGACAGGGACGTCATTACTTCAGGTGGAACCTTTTTGCTCAGCTGTACATATTGATCAAATGCTGACATCAGGGAGCGAACCAATGCCTCGGACTCACTCGCGCCAAGCTCATCTTCATCGACAAGGTTGACATCACCCGAGAAGAAATTGTCTGAATCTCGGATTTCAGTAATTTCCGCACGATGCCCGCCCTCCACCAGGATTTTCACTGTTTTGTCAGGCAGTCGAATCAGTTGCAAAATGGTTGCGGTGGTCCCAAATCGGAACAGGTCGCCTATGCCGGGAGCCTCATTTTCAGGATCCCTTTTTGCGACCAGCAATACCTGCTTGGACTTATCATGCTGCTGTGCAAACTCCAGCGCCCGAATTGATTTTTCGGTGCCGATAAAGAGGGGCTGTACCCCGTGTGGGTATACAACCATGTCTCGCAAGGTGACTATCGGCAGGTCTTTCAGTGACGTCATTCGGACTCCTGGAACTCTATCAGGGTATATGATCCAGTGAATACCAACTGGATCAAGTGATTTAGGGCGGTTTTCAACAAAAAGGGAACCAAAAGGCTCCCTTTTTCGCATTTTTCGATAAATTTTCCTGAGTTGTATACTTAGGCCGGATTATTCAGGCAAAACCTTCTTCTGCTCCTGATTTTCGTAGATTAGCATAGGCTCTGAGGAGCCATTGATCACGTTCTCGTCTACAACGACCTTTGATACTTCACCTTCAGAGGGAATTCTGTACATCACCTCAAGCAATACCGATTCAAGGATCGACCTGAGACCGCGAGCCCCGGTTTTCCGATCCATTGCCCGTTTGGCAATGCTGACCAGCGCATCTTCCCGGAAATCAATCTCTACATCTTCCATCTCAAACAGCTTGGCATACTGCTTGGTGTAAGCGTTCTTTGGCTCGGTCAGAATTTTTACGAGGGCATCTGCATCCAGTTCATCCAGTGTAGCCAGAACCGGTAAACGGCCAACGAACTCAGGAATCAATCCATATCGGACCAGGTCTTCTGGCGCAACATCCCTGAGGATCTCTCCAAGATTCTGTTTGGTCGCCTCGGTTTCAACATTGGCACTAAAGCCAATACTACTCTTCGCTGAGCGGTCAAGAATCACTTTGTCGAGCCCGGCAAATGCACCACCGCAGATAAACAGGATATTGGTCGTGTCCACCTGCAGGAATTCCTGCTGTGGGTGCTTACGCCCTCCCTGGGGCGGTACCGAGGCAATCGTGCCTTCAATCAACTTCAGGAGCGCCTGCTGAACACCTTCCCCTGAAACGTCACGCGTAATGGAAGGGTTTTCGCTCTTTCTGGAAATCTTGTCAATTTCATCTATATAGACGATGCCAACCTGTGCCTTTTCTACATCATAGTCACATCGCTGCAACAATTTCTGAATGATGTTCTCGACGTCCTCACCAACATATCCGGCTTCCGTCAGTGTGGTGGCATCGGCTATTGTAAAAGGGACATCCAACAGCCTGGCGAGCGTTTCTGCCAGTAAGGTTTTACCTACACCCGTTGGCCCAACAAGCAGGATGTTGCTCTTCTGCAACTCGACGTCATCTTTCTTACCGGAATAGTTAAGGCGCTTGTAGTGGTTATAGACCGCAACAGACAGAACCTTTTTCGCCCAGCTCTGGCCGATGACATACTCATCGAGAATGTTGTTAATTTCCTGCGGCGTTGGTAATTTCTTATTCTCGGCTTCTTCTGCACTTTCCTGAAGCTCTTCACGAATAATATCGTTACACAACTCAACACACTCATCACAGACATAAACTGATGGACCCGCAATTAGCTTGCGAACTTCATGCTGGCTCTTGCCACAGAAATTACAGTGCAGAAGCTTACCGTCTCCGCTACTGCCATCATGATCATCGGACATACAAATCCCTCAAAATATATTAAGCACTATCGATGCTGCCACCCGGCTATGCCGCCGCATCCAGTCACCCACTTAGCTCTTTTTATCATTAATTAGAAAATATTCCAAATCAGAACTGTAACCAGTACCAGAGTCCGATTTAACCAACTGCCGATAGTCCAGTACCCCTGGGTTCCTGGACGTGGTCTATCAGGCCGTAGGCCTCTGCTTCTGCGGCCGTGAGGAAGAAATCCCGTTCAGTATCAAGGGATACTTCCTCCAGTGATTTGCCCGTATGCTGCGCCATAATTTCATTCATTCGCTGACGTAAATAGAGGATTTCCTTCGCCTGAATCTCAATATCAGATGCCTGGCCCTGGGAGCCACCACTGGGCTGATGAATCATGACACGTGAATTTGGCAGGCAAAACCGTTTGCCTTTCGCGCCTCCGGCAAGGAGGAAAGCACCCATGCTGGCAGCCTGTCCAATACACATGGTGCCAACATCACAATTGATGAATTGCATGGTGTCATAGATGGCAAGACCTGCAGTCACGGAACCACCGGGTGAGTTAATGTATAGCTGTATGTCCTTGTCGGCATTTTCCGATTCACAAAACAACAACTGCGCCACCACCAGATTTGCAACATGATCGTCAATGGGGCCAACGACAAATACAATTCGCTCTTTGAGCAGGCGCGAATATATATCGTAAGACCTCTCTCCCCTTGCGGTCTGCTCAAGGACCATCGGCACGAGCCCCAGGCCTTTGGTTTCCGGAACTAGCCTATCTTCAACTCTGCTCATCTCATAGCCTCTAAAATGGTCGTTATGGCCCAGTGTAATTGAATTATACCCGGCAGGAATTAAATAATGAGGGTTTTGCGGGAAACTTCAATCCCCAGTTTGTGAAAAGTTTCTGCCAAAAGATAAACGGTACCCTGAATGGACCTGATTCACGCATTCCAGATGATCCAATATACCGGAAATGATCAGGCAGAGTCTTCGCCCTCATCGCCCTCATCGCCCTCATCGCCCGCGGGCGCATCAGGTTCGCCTTCTCCGGCAGGTTCTTCTAAGACAGGCTCCTTCGGTTTAATTGCTTCTTCATAGGGCATTTCAACTTCACTCACACTTGCCTTTTCAAGCACGCTTTCAACAACCTGCTCCTCCAGCACCATATTCTGAACCTGGGTTAGCTGCTGTTCATTGCCGTAATAGTAGTTTACGACCTGTTCAGGATCTTCGTAAGAACTGGCCATATCGTCGATCATACTCCTGACCCTGTCATCATCAATTTTGAGTTCCAGCTTTTCGATAATTGTGTTGACTATCAAACCAAGCTTGACGCGTTTCTCTGCCTGTGTCTCAAACATCTCGGCCGGCAGGACGGAAGGATCTATGTTCTGACCACCACCAAACTGCTGCACCGCTTCCTGGCGCATCTGATCTACAGCATTCGAAATCAATGCTTTTGGAACCTCAACACCGGTAATCTGGATTAGACCATCGAATACCTGTTCCTTCACTTTGGATTTCAAGGCAGCCTCCAGTTCCTTACCCATGTTGCCGCGAACCTCGGAACGGAATGCCTCCATGCCACCTTCCTCAACACCAAACTGTTTGAAAAATTCATCGTCGAGTGCCGGGAGTTCTGTTTCCTCAATCTTGTTGACCTTGACCTTGAATACTGCTTCCTTACCAGCCAGATTTTCCGACTGGTACTTGTCCGGGAATTTCAGTTCCAGATTCATTTCTTCACCGGCGCTTCGATCTATTAGTCCATCTTCGAATCCCGGAATCATGCTGCCCGACCCAATTACGACATCCGCACCTTCACCTTTACCGCCATCAAAGGCTTCCCCGTCGATAAAACCCTCGAAATCTATATTTACCCTGTCATCAGACTTGCTGACTCGATCAACTTCAGTAAAGCCCTTCCGCTGATCCTGTAGTTTCTCAATCATGGCTTCGAGATCATCTTCGGTGATATCAGCGACAGGTTTCTCGACAGTAACTTCCCCAAAATCACCCAGCTGGATCTCGGGGAAAACCTCAAAAATAGCGGTGAACTCGAGGTCCTTTCCCACTTCCATGGTCACATCCTCAATGACCGGTGAGCCTGCAGGAGAAACTTCTTCCTGCGCAATAGCCTCACTGAACGATGTCTGCATCAGTTCGCTCGAAACTTCCTGGCGAATGCCATCGCCGAACCGCCGCTTTACTTCCCGCAGGGGTACCTTGCCAGGCCGGAATCCCTTGATATTTGCCTGACCGGCTGCCTGTTTCAATTTGGCATCAACTTGCGTCTCGACCTGCTCGGAGGGAACGCTGATTCGCATTTTCCGCTCCAGGTTAGAAGTTGTTTCCAGAGTTACTTGCATCTTTTATTACCTGTTATATATCTATTCGACTTTACTTTCTGTTGACGAACCCGGGCACAGAATCACCCCAAATAATGGTGCGAAAGGAGAGACTCGAACTCTCACATCTTTCGATACTGGAACCTAAATCCAGCGCGTCTACCAATTCCGCCACTTTCGCCCAACTATTGCGCAGCACCAGTGAGCTAAATCGCACGAGATTGCACCGAAATCAACAACTTAGGGGTACAGATTAGGCCACCGAAGGGCGGCGATTATAGAGACAAATCAGCCCTGAAACAACAAGGAACAAACCTAGTTGAATGCCAGGTCTGAAGTTCTAATACCCTGATACACCACCATCAGGGACGCGGCGATCTACCCCCCCATCAAGCCCCCCCTGGTCACCGTTCACGACGATGACCTCGGCCGAACCCTGTGGATAGCTACCTGTTTTCATTTTGTGCCCCATGGCAGCGAGGCCCTTTAGAGAATCCTTGGAAAATCCCGGTTCTTCATAACGCATCATGTCTGGCAACCACTGATGGTGAACGCGCCCAGCATCTACCGCTGCCTGGGCACCCATCCCGTGGTCAATAACATTGACAACGGTTTGCAGCACAGTGTTGATAATCGTTCTCCCGCCCGGTGTACCCGTTACCATGAACAGCTCACCATCTTTAGCCACGATAGTAGGCGTCATACTCGACAGCATGCGCTTTCCGGGTTCTGCGAGGTTCGCTGGGGTGCCAATCAGACCCTGCGAATCGGTCAAGCCCGGACCTGCGTTAAAATCACCCATTTCATTGTTCAAAAGGAAACCCGCACCCGTGACGACAATACCTGAGCCGTAGCTCCATTCAAGGGTATAGGTCAGTGACGCCGCATTCTGGTCCTTGTCAACGACTGAAAAATGGGTCGTGCTCGGTCCTTCCTTAGGCAGGCTGAAACTCTCTGGGTTCGAGACTGAAGCCGTGCCAGGGTCGATTGAACTTCTCAGTTCCTCTGCATATTCTTTCGAAGTCAGCTTAGCAAGAGGCATGGCAGCATTGAAATCAGGGTCACCCATGAATCTTGCGCGGTCGTGAAAGGCACGACGCATTGCTTCCACCATCCGGTGCAGGGTCACCGTCGTACCAAAGCCTGACTCAGTGAGATCATAACCTTCCAGAATATTCAGCATCTCAACCAGTGCCGTGCCACCGGAACTCGGTGGGGGCATAGAGATAATTTCGTAACCGCGATAAGTACCGCTGGTGGGTACTCGCTTTTTTGCTTTGTAGGCCGCGAGATCTGCTAGCGTGATCAGGCCACCATTGCGTTCCATTTCCTGCACGATCAGTTCAGCGGTCTTACCCTTGTAGAATCCATCTGGACCCTTATTGGCGATCCTTTGCAGAGTCCTGGCAAGGTCAGACTGCCTGAGCAGGTCCCCTGCCACGAGTGGTTCACCCTTGTTTGAAAACTGTGCCATGGTTGCGGGATATTTTTCCATCCTGGGTAAATGCCGTTTCAACGACCGCGCTAACCCATGAGTGACTGGTATTCCATCCCTGGCAAGCCTGATTGCGGGCTTTACAAGCCTTTTCCAGGGCAATTTACCCTGATCAAGCCAGCCGAGATGAAGCCCCCTGACGGTCCCCGGCACACCCACTGATTGATAGCTCATATGATGTTTTTCGAAGCTGTACTTGCCATCGACCAGCCACATTTCCGGGTCTGACGCCAGGGGAGCGACTTCGCGAAAATCATAGGCTACCGATTCGCCTTCGCTGGAACGATAAATAAGGAAACCCCCACCACCCAGATTCCCCGCGGAGGGATGCGTAACTGCAAGAGCAAAGGCCGTCGCTACGGTTGCATCCATAGCGCTACCACCATCGCGAAGCACTTCAGCGCCAATATCAGAGGCCAGCGTATTGGCTGATACCACCATGCCATTGTTCGCGTGGGTCGGTGCATTGGCGGCAACGGTGAGTTGCGCCGACAGCACCAGGGGCAAAAACACTGCCATTCTGATGATCATTTCCATAGGTCTCATATCCTGCCTAGTACAAAGTCATGGGGCTTTTTCTTCGCCGCTTACCCGTTTGGCAATCCGTTTAAATAAAACCGGCACCAGTGGGTTAAGCAGGCGGGCTAAAATTTTTTGCATCAGGCTCAATTCAGGCGTGTTAACCGAGGACGCGTAATTATCCAGACCCAATTCAGACCTCATCGGCGCAGATACCAACGCCATCGGTTTATCCAGCGGTATGCCTGCCCCGTTGGCAATTCTGACCATTCGCTGAAAATTAGCAATAACGCCTGCAGCATCAACAACAGCCTTATCCCCCATTATTTCACGCAAGGCTTGCCTTGCCTCGGTAATCTTAACCTCATCGTGACCGATGGCGGCTTCAGCAAATCTGATCAGTTCATCCTGACAGCGTACGCCACTTTGTATTTCTGAGCCGTTGGTAACTGACTGCAGGTTCACCTTTTCTCCTTGCAACTCGCTGCTTACACGAAGCAGCAATGAGTGTGCCGTGGTTCAGTAGAAACAATCGCTGAGGGATGATACGCGACCGGCAAGCAGTTCCATCTGCATCCGTGACAAGGCCCTTCCACCATTGAAGGTGGGGTTTACCACGTCACTTGCTTCAAGGTACTGAACAGCAGATAGCCTGCTCAGCATACGAACTGAATCCGGCACCAGGCTCATGGCGGTAAAAACATTCCCTACCTGAGGCACTCCACCGTAGATATCCGCCTCTTCATCAGACAGGTCTGCCGGGTTGACCGTGTAAACCCAGGCACCGTGATCTTTTGCATCAGGTCTGTAGGCACTCGGCTCCCCATCCTGTGGCTCGGGAAGTGGCTCCAGTGGAAGCCCCATGGCGCGGTGAAACCCGTCAATACTGACGACCGCGACCACGATGCCCAGCAGCTCCACATATTGAGCATCTGACAGTCCTGCTTCCCGGCATTGTTCAAGCCAGGTTTTGGTCAAACGTGAAACATCCATTGTGATTCGATGCACCGCATCAATCGCAACCATGGGCAGGTTGGAAACTGCCTGATGTTCACCTTTGACAAAATTGGGTGAAAGCGCTTCCTTTCTCTCCTCGCACAATGAGCAGGTAACGGCGCTACGGCATTCAGCAGCAATGGCTACCCGATCCGCGCCATGCCACCAGTTCCCTGGGCTGGCGATGGTCTGCCATATTTTGCTGAAAGCATCGAGTATATCGGGTCGAACCTCAATAGGATCGTAGATCGCAGCAAAAGTCATATCAACACTCCTTGGTTCCCGGCGACCTTTCTATTAGCGTCCAGAAACGGTTGTTAACCCCAGGACTTCCCAATCCTGCATACCACCCCGGTACCACTTAATTTTCTCCGCCGGGTAGCCGTACTTGAGCAGCGTAAGGATATTGCGTGGTGACTGTCCGCACCACATGCCATTACAAAACATAACCAGCGTCTTTACGTCACTATAATCCCACAACTCTTCATCCTGAATTGCACCGAACCTCTCCTGCAAAATCTCGCCGATAACAAGGGGGTTCGAAGTTTCCGGATTAAGCAACGTCCAGGGGATATTGACCGACCCGGGGATCGTTCCTTTCTTGACCCAATCAGGTGTCCGTGAATCAATCACCAGGATACTGGGATCTTTGCTTGCAGCAGTGAGATAGCGAAGCATTTCCAACTCACCGATAGTCTCAATACCAGGGGCAAGTTTAATAGGGCGAATACAGAAAGGTGGACAAGGCCGGGAGGTAATAGCGTAGTCTGGCTTAACCGTATTTTTGTTATCCTGGTTGCGTGAAATATTCATCGGTTTACCCTGATGAGTGACTTCAACTGACATCATGCCCTTGACAATACCAACGGGTTTTCCTTCCTCGCTGGCAAACCCGCTGACTGTCATGCCGGTAAATGCCAGCACAAATAAGATATTCTTCATTTTAGTCTCCAGTAATCCGGTGACAGTTTACCTATTTCTAAACGGAAATAGGTACACTGTCACCCGAATTCAAATATTGAAACGGGTATGCGAGAAGATTTTGACAGGTGATTTTGGTACCAGGCACCACCCTTTTGAGGGTTGCTTTAATTTTCGCGACATTGGCGGCTACGCTGGCTTAAACGGGAGGAAGGTCCTATGGCGTCGTTACTATCGCGCGGGGCGGCAAGATCGGATGACACAGGCTGACCTTGAGCTTGTTGCAGAGTTTGGCATCAAGACACAAATTGATCTCAGGCGCGAGGATGAAATTCAAGATCAAAGCCGGGGTCCTCTTGAAAATATGGGCAGTCGATATGCATGGCATCCGGTTATTCCAAATGATGGATCGGAGCGACTTAGTAATATGGTTGGCGACACCGGCATTTCCGGCAAGCGTTATCTCGGCTATCTTGAGTTCGACACCAAGCCCTGGCGCGGTATTTTCGATGTGATGGCGAACGCAGGTCAGCATCCACTACTCATCCATTGCACAGCGGGCAAGGATCGTACGGGAGTTACGACAGCGCTGCTTTTGTCAATCCTCGGTGTTGATCGTCACACGATCGAGGCAGACTACGCCCTCACCAACCGGGACTGCGAGCGCCAGGTGAACTTCATTGAACAAAGCCAGGGGCTACCAGAGGGTATGACCAGGGAGTCCCTGCTGCATATCGCCGGAGTTCCTGAAGATGCAATCGGTGTCTTTCTCGACGGTCTGGATAAAAAGTACGGCGGTGCCCTTAACTATCTAGTCAGTATTGGAGTCGATGAAACGCAACAGCGTGCTATTCGGGAAGCATTGCTCGAACCTGCATAGAGCACTTCCCTGCCCCGGCGTACTGGCGCGACCACCGGCGCCAGTATGGAACCGATTCAGATTTTAGCGCAGGTCCCAGCCCAGCCATGAGCTGCTTTTTTTGCCGAAACGCGCCTGCCGTAACTCTACCCGGAGTCGTTCATTTCCTCCAGGAAGATTCGCAGTATTCACTTTGTGAAATATTCTGAAACTAAAATCACCACCAGGTCGCGTACAATGCAACAAGAATCAGAGCCACCAACAAGGCTGACAGATTAAAGCCCGTTGTAGTTGCGAACTGAATGTCATGAAGCTCTACCGCACCCTCCTGATCATGGTTACCCGCCATGACTGAGATGACCACAGCGATTGCTGTACAGAGGATGAAAACAAGTCCAACGCGATCGATAAATGGCAGTTCGGGCCATAGCATCTTGAAAGCAAAGGACAGTACTGCCGAACCGATCGCAGCAGCTAGTGCATCGGTGGAAGTGGCCTTCTTCCAGAACATACCCAGGAGAAAAATGACGACAATGCCAGGGGTAAAGAAGCCGGTAAATTCCTGAATATACTGAAAGGCCTGATCGAAATTACCCAACAGGGGTTTGGCACAAATCATCGCCAGTAGCATCGCAGTAATCGCGACAATCCGGCCGACCAAAACACGGTTGCTGTTTTCATCGGTTTTCTTGCTGAAGCTGGCGTAGATATCCATGGTAAAGATAGTCGAGATACTGTTAGTCATTGATGCCAGTGAGGACACTATGGCAGCCAGCAATGCGGCAAATACCAGCCCCTTAATTCCAGAAGGCAACAGTGTCATTGCTTCAGGATAAGCCTGATCTGGCACAGACAGGGTTGGTGACAACACATAGATGGCGATGCCAGGCAGTACGACAATTACCGGCATTAGCAACTTCAGAAAGGCTGCGAAGGCAATACCTTTTTGTGCTTCCTGAAGACTCCTTGCGGCCAGTGCCCGCTGGATGATGTACTGATTAAAACCCCAATATGAAATATTCATAATCCACATTCCGCCAATCAGTACTGACAAACCAGGCAGGCTGACATAGTGCGGGTTGTCCGGGCTGAGGATCATGTCGAATTTCTCTGGTGCCCGTTCGGTCAACAGGTGGAATCCGGCTATAACACCCGAGCCCTCAGAAACCTTGTCCAGCATAATCCAGGCAATCATCAGGCCGCCCAGCACCAGCAACACTACCTGGACTATGTCGGTGAAAGCCACTGCCTTTAGTCCGCCGTACAACGAATATCCGACGGCGAACATGCCAAGCATCACCATACCCAACACAATATCAAGCCCGGCTACGGTGTTCAGAGCCAGCGCACCCAGCCACAGCACGGAAGTGAGGTTTACAAAAATATAAACCCCCAGCCAGAAAAACGCCATCACCATGCGCACTTTATGGTCGTAGCGTTGTTCAAGAAACTGCGGCATGGTGTAGATGCCACGCTTGAGGAAGATCGGCAACAGAAACTTGCCAACCAGTATCAGGGTGATGGCAGCCATCCACTCATAAGAAGCAATGGCCAGGCCTATGGCGTAACCGGAGCCGGACATGCCGATGATCTGCTCGGCTGAGATGTTAGCTGCAATCAATGAAGCACCAATGGCCCACCAGGGCAGTGATTTTCCCGCGAGGAAATAGTCCTGTGTATCTTTGTGGTGGCCGGTTTCTTCGCGAGAAACCCACTGCGCCAGGGCAAACAGGCTGATCGCATAGAAGACGACGACCGAAATATCCAAGGTAGATAACATAATGCGTACTCTCGCGTGATCGCTAATAGATTAAGGCGTCAAAGCCTTAGGAACTTGAAAATAGGGATATCACAGGCCTCGCCGCCGAGTGACTGAAACTCACCTGCATCCCAGTATCTGCTCTCTTTAAAGACACAATCGTATAGTTTGCTTTTCGCTGCTGCATTTGGAAACGAAGTATCCTGTAGCAAACGTTGTTTCAGCACGGCAAAGGTAACCGCTTCATTGTTCATGCGTATACCACCGTCCAGTTTGCTGTCCAGCATGACGAATTTCCCCTCGCCGTCTTTTTCGCTCCATGGCTGCCATTCTGGCTGCGTACCATCACGCCCCTTCCCTGGCGAGCTGTTGAAGGCGAACTCAGCCCAATAGGATGACATCTTCTTTGATAGTTCAGTTCGACTGGGAATATTGTCACCTGAGAATAGGACGGTATTCATAAGCCGATCATCAAAACTTTCAAAAACAAAGGGGATTTCTGAAGCGTGCATTGCACCCATCAGCTGTGACAAATCGACGCCTAGTACCGTGGGTAATTCGTCCCAGTCAAATCGATATGCAAACACAGGATCGGATTGCGATGCCACCAGGCGCATGGAGACTTCATCAACGCCTCTGGCTTTCCATGAGTCATTGAAATACCCGGTGACGGCATGAAAGTATGGTGGGTCAATAATTTTGGGCAGAAAGCCCATGTTCAAAGCCACCATGTTTCTGTCGCCAGCAAAGAATGGTTTGAATTCATCTCGATTGGTACCAATCATCATGGGAACAGCATTGTAGTTGGCAGCATCAGCAAACACCTGCATAAGGTCCACTGCTGGCACTACCGTACCATCACGAAAGATATAAGGGATATTCGGTATTCCCTCAGCATTCAGGAGCATCAGGATTTCATTTGCAGACTTGTTGCGAAGGTAATCTTCCAACTCTGAATCAGTCATCTGATTTTGATGTGATATCGCACCTTCTCGTGAAGTGACAAGCCCATCGGCAATGAGAAGCTTATTGACGATTTCCCGGCCACTGTTCTCATGCCCGGAATCCTCCACGTAATTTCGTGCCTTTTCCAGAGGCGTTGAGATAGGAAGCCCGCTTTGGATGATCGCCTTGTGAAACAGACCTTTGCCTTTGGGTGAGGCAAGAATGGCAAAAATATTCATGCCTCCAGCGGATTCACCAAACAGGGTTACGTTATCCGGGTTGCCACCGAATGCCTCGATGTTGTCCTG
>Ga0187833_10000977_pt1 | contig 33577 bp, 33 predicted proteins | sample ETNtaG_37_FD_167968 | JGI IMG/M metagenome (GOLD analysis project Ga0187833, IMG submission 167968) | Marine microbial and viral communities from oxygen minimum zone, Eastern Pacific Ocean - ETNP2014_SV_400_PacBio MetaG (Illumina Assembly) | ecosystem: Environmental > Aquatic > Marine > Hypoxic...
TCGGAGGAGTTTTCCCTGCCATACTATTTTATGTGTGAACGCTTAGGATAACGGCAGGAGTGCGGGGTCGCCGCTAGGGGAGAAAGATGAAGCAATTGTCTAAGGTATTTTTTTTAGTCCTGTTGTCGTTGGTTCTGACCCTGTCAGTAGCCGATGCGTTAGCACAGGCGGAGGGGCCTGTGGCTGTGGCGGGCGAGGTGAGTCTCGATCAACGAATTAACGAGGCCGTGGCCCCGCTTTCCGATGTTGTGACAAGCTTCGTCTTCTATACGGTGTCGGTGGGCGAATCCAAGTTTCCGGTTATCGTGGTGTGGCTGATCCTCACCGCCGTGATCTTCACTATCTATTTTCGGTTCATCAATTTTTGGGGCTTTGCCCATGCTCTCTCGATTGTGCGGGGGCGGCACGCTCCTAGCTCTGAACCAGGCGAAGTCACACATTTCCAAGCCCTGACGGCAGCGCTTTCAGGTACGGTAGGGCTCGGCAATATCGCCGGCGTCGCCGCCGCCATCGCCCTGGGCGGGCCGGGGGCCACGTTGTGGATGATCGTCGCCGCGTTTTTCGGCATGGCGTCTAAATTTCTGGAATGTTCCCTGGGGGCTAAATACCGCGTGGTGCACGAGGACGGCACAGTTTCCGGCGGTGCCATGTATTACCTTAGCCGCGGCTTTGCCGAGCACGGCTTGCCCCGTCTTGGCAAAGTATTGGCCGTCTTTTTCGCCGTCATGTGCGTGGGCGGGTCGCTAGGCGCGGGCAATATGTTCCAGGCCAATCAGGCATTCCAGCAGGTTTCGACAGTCACCGGAGGCGCTGCGGGCTTTCTCAGTGACAGCGGCTGGCTGTTCGGTCTTGTGCTGGCTGGTATCGTTGCCCTGGTGATTATCGGTGGTATCAAGAGCATCGCCCATGTGACCGAATTTGTAGTGCCCTTCATGGGCCTGTTTTACATTTTCTCTTCCATCGCCATCCTACTCATCCATGCCGAACAGGTGCCCAATGCGATGCATGCTATTTTCGTTGGTGCCTTTACCCCCGAGGCCGGGTACGGCGGTCTGATCGGAGTGCTTATGTGGGGGTTCCAGAGGGCAACCTTTTCCAACGAGTCGGGAATCGGGTCGGCGCCCATCGCCTATTCAGCAGTGCGGACAGACGAGCCGCTTTCGGTGGGATTCGTGTCGCTTTTGGAGCCCTTTATCGACACCGTGATCATTTGCACCATGACGGCGCTGGTGATCGTGATTTCAGGGGTTTACCTGGAAGGCGAGGGTTTGCGCGGGGTGGAAATGACTTCCGCCGCCTTTGCCTCTGCCTTCGACTGGTTCCCGTATCTCCTGGCGGTGGCCGTGACCATGTTCGCCTTTTCCACCATCATTACATGGTCCTATTATGGGTTGAAATCCTGGACCTTTCTGTTCGGGGAAACCCCCGTATCGGACCATATCTTCAAGCTCATCTTCTGCGCCTTCACCGTTATCGGTGCTTCTATGGAACTGGGAAAGGTGATCGGTTTTTCAGACGCCATGATTTTTGCCATGGCACTGCCCAACGGTATCGGTATGTTCCTTCTTGCTGGAGGTGTAAAGCGGGATTTAAAGGATTACTGGATAAGGGTGAAGGGGGTAAGCGCCATATCGTAGTGCGCGTTTGCAAGGCCGCCCCTAAGGAAAGATATTTTGTGGCGAGGGGATGACTTCCTTCCATATTTGGTGTTTATTCAGAGTCTCGGATAATGCACATCCTTCCCTTCTGACGCTTTAGCCAGAATCGGGTTGCTGCGTTTCGGGGGTGGCGGATCGGGCGTGAGAGAGACCATGTCAGAGCAGAAGCAGATAGTAGCCATTGCCTCGGATCATGCCGGCTATGAGATGAAAACAGCTCTCAGGGAGGAAATTTCAAGTCTCGGCTACGGTGTGTTAGACCTTGGAACCGATGGTCCCGATTCCGTGGACTATCCGGATTTTGCCCACGCCCTTGCCGAGGCCATAATCAAGGGTCTGGCGGAGCGGGGTGTTTTAGTTTGTGGCAGCGGTATTGGTGTCAGCATCACCGCCAACAGGCATCCCGGCATTCGTGCCTCCCTGTGCCACAACGTCGAGACGGCGCGACTGTCGCGCCAGCATAACGATGCCAATGTTCTCGCTTTGGGCGGGCGTATTGTCGGAATCGAGGTGGCCAGGAACTGCTTGAAAACGTTCCTGGAGACTGAGTTTGAGGGTGGGCGGCATGCGCGCCGCGTCGCCAAGATGGGATGATTCAGACCCTTGCGGCCCGTAGGGCACTGTGGGGAAATGAGAATTGGAAGGGGAAGCTCAACTATGGCAACGACGGATGTTTTTTTTGCTGCCCGACTGGCTGAGACTGATCCTGATGTGTTGAAGGCCATCGAGGATGAGTACGGACGGCAGCGGGACCAGATTGAACTCATCGCTTCAGAAAATATTGTTTCCAAGGCTGTTCTCGACGCTCAGGGAACGCTGATGACGAACAAGTATGCCGAAGGCTATGCCGGTCGCCGCTATTATGGCGGTTGCGAGCACGTGGACGTTGCCGAGACCCTGGCTATTGAACGTGCAAAGGAGCTGTTCGACTGCGAATTCATCAACGTCCAGCCCCACTCCGGCTCCCAGGCCAACCAAGGAGTCTTTCTGGCATTGATCAAGCCCGGCGACACTATCCTTGGCATGTCACTGGCCGCCGGCGGGCATCTTACCCATGGCGCCCCGCCCAATGAATCTGGCAAATGGTTCAACGCCGTCCAGTATGGGGTGCGCCGCGACGACCACCTTATCGATTTCGACGAAGTGGAGAAGCTGGCTACTGAACACAAACCCAAGCTTATTATTGCTGGCGGTTCGGCTTATCCCCGCGTTATAGACTTCCAAAAGTTCCGCGATATCGCCGACAAGGTGGGGGCTTGTCTGATGGTGGACATGGCCCATTTTGCGGGTCTCGTAGCGACGGGACTGCATCCCAGTCCGTTGACCATCGCCGACGTTGTAACAACCACTACTCACAAGACTCTGCGCGGCCCGCGTGGTGGCATGATCCTTTCGAGGGATGCCGAGATAGGCAAAAAAATAAATTCTGCCATTTTTCCTGGTCTCCAGGGCGGTCCACTCATGCATGTGATCGCCGCTAAGGCGGTAGCTTTCGGCGAGGCTTTGAAACCGGAATTCAAAACCTATATCCAGGCCGTTTGCGATAACGCTAGGACTTTAGCCAAGGTTGTAGTGGATCGCGGTCTAGATATTGTTTCTGGCGGTACTGATACCCATCTCATTCTGGTGGATCTGCGACCCAAGAAGCTCACCGGCAAAGCCGCTGAGGCTAGCTTGGAGAAATCTGCTATCACCTGTAATAAGAACGGGGTGCCTTTTGATCCTGAGAAGCCTATGGTGACGTCGGGCGTTCGTCTCGGCTCGCCCGCAGCTACCAGCCGCGGATTCGGCACCGAAGAATTCACCCAGGTGGGGAATATGATAGGTGACGTTCTCGATGGGCTAGCTGCTAATTCCGATGACAACAGCAAAGCCGAAGGAGAAGTTCGCGCTAAGGTCCAGGAACTTTGTGGGAGATTTCCCATATATAACAATGCGCTATAGGAACAGCTAAAACTTTAGGAGGATAGGGGGAGAGGGAAATGCGCTGTCCGTTTTGCGGTCATGATGATACCCAAGTGAAGGATTCGCGTCCCACTGAGGATAATTCGACAATCCGACGCCGCCGCATGTGTTTAGATTGTGGCTCGCGATTCACCACCTTTGAACGTGTCCAGCTGCGCGATCTCACGGTCCTCAAGCGCAATGGTCGCCGCGAACCTTTTGAACGTGACAAGCTGATCCGTTCTATCAGTATTTCCTGTCGCAAGCGTCCTGTAGAAGCAGATCGTATCGAACGTATTGCTAACAGTATCCAGAGACGGCTGGAAAGTTCCGGTGAAAGCGAAATCCCCACCGAAAGTGTTGGAGAGATGGTGATGGATGCCCTAGTCGCCCTCGATCAGGTCGCCTATGTGCGATTTGCTTCCGTCTATCGGAATTTCCGCGAGGCGAAAGACTTCGAGGACTTTGTGGGGCAGATCGGTGACGAAGAAGACTCTGGGGACTAACTCAGGAGCTAGACCGGGGAGCAATCCCGCCGAACTCCACTTCATGGAAACGGCTCTTTGTCTGGCACGCCGGGGGCTGGGTCGAGTGTGGCCGAACCCCGCTGTGGGCTGTGTTCTGGTAGGGTCGGGGAATAACGGTTCCGATTATATCATGAGTCGCGGATGGACCCAGCCCGGGGGACGTCCTCATGCCGAAACGCAGGCTCTTTCCCGTGCCAAATCCCGCGCCAAAGGCGCCACCGCTTACATCTCCATGGAACCCTGTGCCCATACAGGAGAAACCCCGCCCTGTGTAGGTGCCCTGATCAAAGCGGGGATTTCTCGCGCCGTAGTGGCGGTGGAGGATCCAGATCCTCGGGTTTCGGGACGGGGAATTGCCGCCTTGAAAAAGGCGGGAATTGCCGTTGATGTAGGCCTTTGCGCGCAAGAAGCGGAAGAAATCAACGCCGGATTCTTCATGCGGGTAAGGAAGGGTCGCCCGTTGGTAACTTTGAAACTGGCCACCACGTTGGATGGTCGCATTGCTACATGTCATGGTGAAAGCCGTTGGGTCACCGGTGAGACGTCGCGTCAGGTGGTGCACGGCATGCGCCTACGCCATGACGCTGTAATGGTGGGTAGTGGCACCGCGCAGGCGGACGATCCCGACTTGACCTGCCGCCTGCCGGGGTTGGCGGAGGGCTCCCCGGTGCGGGTGGTGATGGACGCACGGCTGCGTCTCTCCCTCACTGGTCGTTTAGTGAAGAACGCGGAACGTTATCCCACTTGGCTGATTACTAGGCTCGACTGTGACCGGGTGCGCCTTGAAGCCTATCGTGGTTGCAACCTAGAGATCATGGAAATCGGCTGCGATGATGACGGTAATCTCGACCCGCTAGCGACGCTGCAGGCGCTAGCGAAGAAAGGCATAACACGGGTTCTTGTGGAAGGCGGTGGCCACTTGGCGTCGGCTTTGCTAGGCCAAGGGCTTGTGGACCGGTTGGCGTGGTTTCACGCGCCACGGGTTATGGGTGGCAATGGTCTTGCCGCAGTGGCCTCCTTTGGTGTTGATGAGCTGTCTATGACGGCGGATTTTACCAGGCTGGTGGTGCGTGCTTCGGGCGAAGATATTCTGGAAATCTACGGCCGTAAGGCCTAGAACACGAGCCATGTTTACGGGAATCATCACCGACAGAGCGTGCGTGCGTTCCGTGGAGCACAGCGGTGATACTCGTTTTGTGCTGAGCACAGGATATGATACCGCCACAATTAACCTTGGCACCTCCATTGCCTGTTCTGGTGTCTGTCTGACGGTTGTGGAGAAAGGCGCCGACGAAGAAGGCAATTGGTTCACGGTGGATGTTTCCGGAGAAACTCTGTCATGTACCACCTTGGGTAATTGGGGGGAAGGCACGATGGTCAATCTCGAGCGCTCACTTAGGTTGGGCGACGAACTAGGCGGGCATATTGTTTCGGGCCACGTGGATGGCGTAGTGCGGGTTACCGATATAACACCGCAGGGCGATTCTTTCCTCTACACATTCGAGGCCGAAGATGATCTCATGCCCTATATAGCCGCCAAGGGTTCAATAGCCATTGATGGGGTGTCGCTAACGGTGAACTGGGTTGAAGGCGGGCGTTTCGGCGTCAATATTATTCCCCATACTCAAGATTGCACTACCTTTGGCTCCCTGAAACCCGGAGATCGGCTTAATCTGGAGATCGACATGTTTGCGCGCTACATGGCCCGTCTTCTTGAGAAGGAATGACTGTGTCTAACAAGGAATATCTTTCTTCTATCGAAGATGTCATCGCAGAGGCCAAGGCAGGTCGCATGTTTATCTTGGTGGATGATGAAAACCGCGAGAACGAAGGGGATCTCGTCATTCCCGCCGAAAAAGCGAACGCCGATTCTATCAATTTCATGGCCAAGCATGGGCGCGGACTGATTTGTCTTTCCCTAACCGCGGAACGAGTGGCACATCTTGGGTTGGGCCTCATGTCACCGGAGAACGCCTCGCGCCACCAGACCGCCTTTACCATTTCCATTGAAGCACGCGAGGGTGTCACCACCGGTATTTCCGCCTCTGATAGGGCGCGCACAATTGCCGTGGCCATTGATGGGAAGTCGGGCACTAAGGATGTTGTTTCGCCGGGCCATGTTTTTCCACTGGTGGCTCGTAACGGTGGCGTACTGGTGCGGACCGGGCATACGGAAGCAGCAGTGGATATTTCCCGCCTCGCTGGTCTCAACCCATCCGGCGTTATCTGTGAAATCATGAACGACGATGGTTCTATGGCTCGCATGTCGGACCTTGTGACATTCGCCGCAGAGCATAGACTGAAAATCGCCACCATTTCCGACCTTATTTCCTATCGGCGACGCACCGAAAAGGTGGTGCACCGGGTTCAGGAAACGGAGTTGGATAGTCTGTATGGCGGCAGCTTCCGCATGATCATTTACGTAAACGAGGTAGAATACGCCGAACACATCGCCCTGGTGAAAGGGGATATTTTGACGCCGGAGCCGGTCTTGGTGCGTATGCACGCGCTTAACGTACTGGAGGATGTGCTGGGCGACCTCTGTGGCGGCAATGGCGCGGTATTGCACACTGCCATGCGCATGATCGACGATGCTGGGCGTGGTGTGGTGGTACTGATCCGTGAGCCACGGCCTACCAGCCTACTTGATCGCATGAAGGCTCGCTACGGTGAGTTTTCAAAGGGGTCTGGAGAGGCACCGGAGGCTGGATCGGGGGCACATCCTGTGGAACTACGGGATTATGGTGTGGGGGCGCAGATTTTGCTCGATCTGGGCCTGAAGGACATGATTCTACTCTCTAACACTCATCACACCATTGTCGGGCTTGAAGGCTATGGTCTGAGTATTGTCGAGCAGCGTTCCTTGGCGCCCTGCGTTGCTAACATCCAAACGGGATAATCATGATCGGAAGGACTAATCCGCCCCATGTGCTGATCGTGGAGGCTAGATTTTACGAGGACATCAGTGACGAGATGCACCATGGTGCCGTCGCTGCCTTGGAAGAGGCAGGGGCTACTTATGATTCAATCACAGTTCCTGGTGCACTGGAGATTCCCGCAGCCATCCGTTATGCCATGGAGGCGGGGGATGGTTCTGCAGGGGATGGGAAATCCATAGACGGCTTCGTGGTGTTGGGCTGTGTCATTCGGGGCGAAACCAGACATTATGATATCGTCTGTGGCGAATGTTCGCGCGGAGTCATGGATTTAGCGCAGAAATTCACTCTTGCCGTGGGCTTCGGGCTTCTTACCGTGGAGAACCATGCCCAGGCTTTGGCGCGTGCGGCGGTGGGCAAGGGTGACCAAGGAGCACGGGCGGCCCGCGCCTGTCTCCACATGATTCGTCTCAAGCGCAACTTTCAGCTTTTTCCTAAATGACGCCGGTATCGGGTCTTCCTCGCAATCGTAAGGCTGATGCTAACAGGGCGGCGGGCAGTTCCCCCACCGTGGCACTCAGCGCCGCCCGCTTGGCGGCCGTACAAGCGCTCTATCAGATGACTCTATCCGAGAGCCCAGCACAAAAGGTAATTGGGGAATTTCTCCACCATCGGCTAGGCGCTGGAGACGAGGGATCAGTCGCGGACGCCGACCGCACCCTATTCGTTACTATTGTGGAGGGAGTGGCTGCGCGCGAGGAAGAGTTGGATCCCATGATTGCCTCGAATCTCGCCAATGACTGGAACATGGACCGAATACAGCCCATTCTGCTTGCGATTCTGCGCGCTGGGTCCTTTGAGCTTTTGGCCTGTGGGCAGGTGCCGCCACGGGTGGTGATTACCGAATACGTGGACATTACCCACGCCTTTTTCGAAGATCGGGAACCAGCCTTCGTCAACGCCGTCCTCGACCGTCTGGCCCATGTCCTGCGGGAGGATGGCTGGGAGACCCCTTGCGATGAGCCCTAAAACTGACAGGGACGAATTCGCCCGCATCGCGCATTTTTTTGCCCCCCTGGCAAGCGCCAGCGAGGATGCGCTAGGACTCAAGGATGATGCCGCTCTATTTGAGACTGGACGCGTGCGTGAGATGGTGGTGACGACTGATGCCTTGGTGGCGAGGGTGCATTTCTTGGAAAATGATCCTCCAGGCCTGATCGCGAAGAAACTGCTACGAGTCAATCTCTCCGACCTCGCTGCTATGGGTGCACTCCCGCGCGCCTATCTTATGGTTCTTGGCCTGCCTAAGGAAGTAGGCGATGACTGGCTAGAGGCTTTCGCGTTGGGGTTAAGGGAAGATCAGGAAACCTTCGGTGTTACATTACTGGGCGGGGATATGGTGGCAATACCCGGCCCGCTGATGCTCACGCTCACCCTGTTGGGAGAGTCTGGAGAAGAAGGCGTCATGACTCGTTCTGGTGCACGACCAGGGGATAACGTGTTTGTTTCTGGGACCATCGGTGATGCCGCTCTGGGGCTAAATGTTCTGAAGGGCGGGCTGGTGGGACTGGACGAGGTGGCGGCTGATTTCCTGATTGCACGTTACCGGCTGCCAGAGCCCAGGCTTGAACTAGGGAAGCGGCTTTGCGGCCTGGCGCGGGCGGGCACGGATATTTCAGACGGTCTTGCGGGAGACCTGGGCCGCATCTGCGGGGTGTCAAGCGTGGGAGGACGTATAAACGCTTCGCGAGTGCCCTTGTCGGCCGCGGCACGGGCAGCCCTTGAAAGGGAACCGTCCCTAATGGAGGTTATCCTCGGTGGCGGCGATGATTACGAACTTCTTTTCACCGCGGCTTCCGAAGCCGAGTCTGAAATAACCGCTCTCGGCGATGCCATCGGCCTGCAGTTGACGGTTGTTGGTACCATTTTGGAGGGTGAAGGGGTTTCTATTGTTGACGACAGCGGTGCTGAGATTGTCCTTAATAATTTAGGCTACAAACATTTTTGAAAGCCCCTGCAAAGCCTTGTTGCGGGAAGGGTTTTAATCTGGCATGTTCTCGGCGATTTTGCCCCGGCACCCACGGCCGGGGTCGTTTTCCCATATGATTTTTAGGGGTAGTCATTCATGTCTGAGGCTTTAGTGATTTCTTGCGGCGTTCTGGCGCTGCTCTATGGCGTCTATGCGGGACGTGCGGTGCTTTCTTCGAGTGCTGGAACCGAGCGCATGCAGGAAATCGCCGCCGCCATTCAGGAAGGCGCCAGTGCTTATCTCAACCGTCAATACCGCGCCATCGCCCTTGTCGGCGTGGTGATTGGGGCGCTGTTGGGCCTGCGCCTGGGCTCCCATGTGGCCGTGGGTTATTTCATCGGCTCCGTGCTTTCGGGGCTGGCCGGCTATATCGGCATGAACGTGTCGGTGCGGGCCAACGTGCGCACCGCCGAAGCGGCGCGCAGCGGGGGTCTGCAGGAAGCTCACGGGGTGGCCTTCAAGTCCGGCGCCATTACCGGCATGCTGGTGGTGGGGCTGGGGTTGTTGGGGGTTTCCGTCTATTACGGCTATCTCATGCAAATCTTCGACCGCGGCAATCCCGAAGATATGCGCAGTATCATCGAGGCCTTAGTGGCCTTGAGCTTCGGCGCCTCCCTGATTTCCATTTTTGCCCGTCTCGGCGGCGGCATCTTCACCAAGGGCGCCGATGTGGGGGCCGATCTGGTGGGCAAGATCGAAGCCGGAATTCCCGAGGACGATCCCCGCAACGCCGCCGTGATCGCCGACAACGTGGGCGACAACGTGGGCGATTGCGCCGGCATGGCCGCCGACCTGTTCGAGACCTATGTGGTGACGGTGGTGGCTACCATGTTATTGGCATCTATCTTTTTCAGCGGCGATGCCCAGGAGCAAATGATGTTCTATCCCCTGGCCATCGGCGCGGTGTGCATCGCCGCTTCGGTGATCGGAACCTTTTTCGTACGCCTCGGTGAAGACCGCAAGATCATGAAATCCCTCTATAAGGGCTTCATCGTCACCGCGCTTATTTCCGCCGTGCTGATCTACCTCGTCACCAAGCACACGCTTGGCATGACCACCGATTACACTATCGGCGGGCTTGTCTTCGCGGGCCGTCATCTCTTCTACAGCGCTCTCGTTGGCCTGGGAGTTACCGGGCTTATCGTGTGGATCACAGAATACTACACCGGGACGTATTTCCGTCCCGTGCAAAGCGTGGCCACCGCCTCCAACACGGGGCACGCCACCAATATCATCCAGGGGCTCGCCGTTTCCCTTGAATCCACGGCCTTGCCGGTTATGGTTATCTGTGGCGGAATCATCGTCGCCTATCTCAACGCCGGGCTGTTCGGGATCGCCGTCGCCGCCACCACCATGCTGGCGCTGGCGGGGATGGTGGTGGCTCTGGATGCATATGGCCCCGTAACCGATAATGCCGGTGGTATCGCCGAGATGGCGGACCTGCCCGAAGACGTGCGCAACATCACCGATGCGCTGGACGCTGTGGGCAACACCACCAAGGCGGTGACCAAGGGCTATGCCATCGGCTCGGCGGCGCTGGCGGCGCTGGTGCTGTTTGCCGCCTATACCGAGGACATCCATCATTATTTTCCCGGCATTGACGTCACCTTCCAGCTGCAGAACCCCTATGTGGTGATCGGTCTGTTCCTGGGCGGGCTGTTGCCATACCTGTTCGCTTCCATGGGCATGATGGCGGTGGGCCGCGCAGCAGGTGCTGTGGTGGTGGAAGTGCGTCGCCAGTTCAAGGAAATCAAGGGTATTATGGAAGGCAAAGCAAAACCCGAATACGGCCGCGCCGTGGATCTGCTGACCAAGGCGGCGATCAAGGAAATGATTGTGCCCTCCATGCTTCCGGTGCTGGCCCCCGTGGTGACCTATGCGGTGATCAATGTCGTTGCTGGACAGGAGGCGGCGTTGGTCACGGTGGGGGCGATGCTTCTTGGAACCATAGTCACCGGGTTATTTGTAGCTATTTCCATGACCTCGGGCGGTGGCGCTTGGGACAATGCCAAGAAGTTCATCGAGGATGGCCATCACGGCGGCAAGGGCTCGGAGGCCCATCATGCTGCGGTGACCGGTGATACCGTCGGCGATCCCTACAAGGACACCGCCGGACCAGCTATCAACCCGATGATCAAGATCACTAATATCGTCGCCATTTTGCTGTTGGCCATACTGGCGGCGTAGGACCTCGAAGGCCGGAGTTTTTTGTTGATAAATCTTGCTTGAAACACTGGGGGGGGTAGACTTACCTGCCGGGTCCTGGCATCGGGCTTCCTTCGGGTACGCGGCCGAAATTACTCAGGAGCTGTTCCCAGATCGAAAGCTTGCGTCCGTGGGTTGGAGTGATGCGCTCCACCATAACAATATCATGTCCGTCTTCTTCGTGGTAGAGGACGATATCCGCCAGTTTACCCTCTTCATTGAAAACGATGGCGACGATTTTCTGGTCCATGACCACCGGCTCTAAGAAGGCTATCTGCTGCGTAACGCGCTTGATATAGTACCAATTGTCGTCGTCGAAAAGCGAGGTGGTTGACGGCGTGCCGATGAGCTTGGTCACATCGTCGCGTGTATGGACGCCAATATCTAGGGCAGCGAGCTTTTCAGGATTGGGGAGTTGACCATCCACATGTTCCGAAGTGGCGCATGCTGAAAGGGTCATGGCTGACACTCCCAAGGCAACGAGACAGCGCACAACGGTCATAAGGCATCACCTTTCAGAGGAAAAACCATTAATTCAGCATAAAAAACGAGAGGCGCGTACCATATCACAATCCCTAGGGGCTGCAGATTGAAATTATTCCGGGAAGTGTGCCGATTCTGGATTCCACTAGCTTGGGGGGTCTTTCACGGCAGGCATTAGTAAAAGGCGTTGACCGGGTCTAGCACGCCTTCTAATTTGCTTTTTATATATCATATCCGGATGGTTATGGTCGAAGGGCGCCAGTATTCCCCGTGTTTCTGGACAGCCAATATGTAATGGAAAAATGGCTAATAAGGATCAGAACACTTGACCCGTGAGGCAGCGGAAGCTGAATTTTCCCGGATCATCTTCCCAGCCCGGCTGGGCAAGGAAGGCGAAGAGCATCACATCGAGGGCACGGCGGAGGAATGCGCGGCACTGGCCCAGCGTTTCGGTATTGTTTCCCTCGATAGGCTCTGCGCTGACGTGATGGTCCGGCCTTCCGGCGAACGCGGTGGTGTCAAGCTCACTGGCACTTTCGAGGCCGATGTGGTGCAAAGCTGCGTTATTACCCAAGAGCCTGTAGTCACCAGTGTAAAGGAAGCCTTCAACTGGCTGTTTAGGGCCGAAGCGAAGGAAGATAACGGGGTTTCAGGGGAAGAACTGGTGCTTTCCCACGTGGAAGAGCCGGAACCTCTTGAAGGCGAGGAACTGGATGTGGGGGAATGCGTCGCCCAGTATCTGAGCCTTGCCCTTGACCCCTATCCACGATTACCGGACGCGCAGTTACCACCGGAGTTAACGGAGAACGTGGGTACAGGGGCGGAGAAAGAAGAAACATCGGAGAGCCCATTTTCAGCCCTCCAAGTTTTGAAAAACAGACGTTAAATCAACTTATTATCCATTCCTGTTGCCCGGCCTTGAGTTTTTCGTTAAGTAAGCAGACATTCCAGAGACTACCCCCATAGTATGAGAGTGAAAGCATGGCTGTACCCAAGAGAAAAGTATCCACGTCGAAACGGAATATGCGCCGCTCGCATGATTCCCTTAAGGTTGCGGGTTATGTGGAATGCCCGAGTTGCGGCGAATACAAATTGCCCCATCATGTTTGCGAGTCGTGCGGTACTTACCACGACCGTGAAGTGGCCGAGGCTGCGAGCATATAGATTTTCTGACCTTGCGTGGGGATTCCGGCAGTGAGTAAAGGCCATATCATCGCCCTTGACGCCATGGGTGGGGATCAAGCGCCGGAAGTGGTGATTAGGGGCCTCGAAATCGCCCATGAGCGGTTTCCAGGTATCCATTTTCTGTTGTTCGGTGATTCTAAGCGTCTCAACGAGTTACTGGACAAATCATCCATAACTCACAAAAGTTGTTCGGTACATCACACCGTTGATGTGGTGACCTCCGAAGCCAAACCTTCGCAGGCGTTGCGAAACGGCAGAGAATCGAGCATGCGCATTGCCATCAATTCGGTACGTGACGGCCTTGCCGAAGGCGTCGTTTCTGCGGGGAATACGGGCGCACTTATGGCCATTGCTAAGTTCGTCCTGAAAACCCTTCCTGGCATAGACCGTCCGGCTATAGGCGGTTTTTTCCCCACCCAGAAGGGCGAAAGCCTGATGTTGGACTTGGGAGCTAATGTAGAATGCGATTCTGATAATCTGGTACAGTTTGCGGTAATGGGGGAAGTGTTTGTCCGCACCGTTCTAGGGCTCGACAAGCCCTCCATAGGACTTCTCAACGTAGGATCGGAACAGCGTAAGGGTCATGATTCTGTTCGCCGCGCTAGTGATATTCTACGCAACAGCCACCTGCCCATACATTTCCACGGTTTTGTGGAAGGCGACGACATCGCCGCCGGCACTGTAGATGTGATTATCACCGACGGATTTTCGGGTAACATCGCCTTGAAAACCGCCGAAGGCATGGTCCATCTTTATTCCGACTATCTAAAGAAGGTCTATCGTAGCACCCTAATCTCGAGGCTGGGGTACCTGTTGAGCCGAGGAGCCCTGCAGCGGCTAAAGTACCGGCTTGACCCGCGGGTCTATAATGGCGCGGTTCTTCTTGGGCTCAACGGGATTGTGGTCAAGAGTCACGGGGGCACTGACGCCGTGGGGTTTGCGAATGCCATTAGCGTTGCCGTAGACATGATCAGTAACGGATTCAACAACATCATCAAGGAAGAATTCGATACCCTCAATCTGGAGCCGGATCGAGATTTCCAGTCTTCTGTCCTGTAACATGCCTGATTTCTCCACGTGATATGACTATCCGTTCTCAGATTATCGGTTGCGGGTCCTATCTTCCCGCGAGGGCCGTTACTAATGAGGAATTATCGCGTAATTTGGACACTTCAGATCAATGGATCCGTGAACGTTCGGGCATAGAAAAACGCCATATCGCTGCCGAAGGAGAATTTACCTCGCATCTAGGTATTGCCGCAGGCCAGGCGGCCCTGGACGATGCTGGGATCGGGGCCAGTGAGGTCGACCTTATCGTTTTAGCCACTTCTACCCCTGATGAGACCTTTCCCTCCACGGCGTCGTGCATACAGGCAGGCCTTGGTGCCGCAGGCTCTGCTGCCTTTGATGTTCAGGCGGTCTGTGCCGGCTTCATCTATGCCCTGGCTGTTGCCGATAATTTCATCCGCTGCAGCCAAGCGTGCACAGTCTTGGTAATCGGTGCCGAGACCCTTTCGCGGATTCTTGACTGGAACGACCGCAGTACCTGTGTCCTGTTTGGGGATGGCGCCGGCGCGTTGGTGTTGCAGGCAAGCAAAGGGCTGGGAGAGGTAAACGATCGCGGGGTGTTGTCTACGCATCTGCATTGCGACGGCCGCGATCACGATTGTCTTTACGTGGATGGCGGCCCCTCAAGTACTGGCATGGTGGGAGTTGTGAAAATGCAAGGCAAGGAAGTTTTCAAGAAGGCGGTGGTGCGTCTCACTGAAGTTGCTGAGGAGGCCTTTTCCACTCACGGGTTGTCAGGCAGGGATGTGGACTGGATGGTACCCCACCAGGCAAATCTGCGAATCATGAAGGGGATGGCGAAGAAACTTGATTTCGGCGAAGAAAAGGTGATCGTCACCATAGACCAGCACGCCAATACCTCGGCGGCCTCCATTCCCCTGGCTCTGGATTGGGGTTGCAGCGAGGGGAAAATCCAGCCCGGACACCTTCTCTTGCTGGAGGCCCTCGGCAGCGGGTTGACCTGGGGGGCGGCCATTGTCCGCTGGTAGGGGGGCAGTGGCCGCTCCGGGTTTCAAGGCATATTGGCAGCAAATAATCTATACCTTTGCAATTGACGGATATTGCTGCAGACGCTAGGGTTTTCCAGTGAACCAGTGGGAGGGAGTTCATGGCTGACCGCACCGTAACGCGCGCGCATTTGGCTGAGTCTGTCTATCAGGAGGTGGGCCTGTCTCGCGGTGAATCTGCGGAACTTGTCGAATCCGTGCTGGAACAAATTTCATCCATACTATCGAATGGTGAAAAGGTGAAAATTTCCTCCTTTGGCAGTTTTAACGTGCGTATGAAGGGGGAGCGAATCGGCCGCAACCCCAAGACTGGAGAAGAAGTTACCATTACCCCCCGCCGGGTGGTTGTGTTCCGTCCTTCCCATATTCTCAAGCATCGTATTAACTCTTTCCTCGGCGAGGCGGCAATCAAGCGCACGAGGTAAGTTATGACTGGCACTTCACACTCTTCGGCAGCACAAATATCGCTCCGTGGCAGGGATAAGTCGCCCTCAGCTTTCCGCACCATCAGTGAGGTGGCTAACGAACTGAATGTGCCCCAGCACGTCCTGCGGTTCTGGGAATCGAAGTTCAACCAGATCAAGCCCATGAAACGTGGCGGGGGGCGGCGCTACTACCGACCCGAGGATATCGTCCTGCTACGCGGTATCCAACGTCTTCTTTATCACGACGGCTATACCATTAAGGGCGCACAGCGTCTGTTGCGCGAAGAGGGGGTAAAGTCCTTGGTGGAGGACCAGCGCATGACACCGGCGCGGTCCTCTCACAACAAGGGGAAAATGGCCGAATCTTCCGACGGCGCGGCGACTATTGGCATCCGTACCGAGTTACAGAAAATTCTCAAGGAGTTGGAAGCTCTACGCAGTTTATTGAACAAAATGTAGCCCAGGGAAGGTTTCTGACAGTGCCGGAGAGCGTATGGATGGTGCCCTCTTGCAAGGCTCCGTTCGAATGGTATAGTGCGCCGCCGCTGGCGTAAAAATCTTGTTAAGATTATATGTCGGGATGACCGGAAGTCGTCTTTTCGGAGCGTAGCGCAGCCTGGTAGCGCATCACACTGGGGGTGTGGGGGTCGTCAGTTCAAATCTGACCGCTCCGACCATAAATTTCATTTGGAAGCGGCCAAAAACGGCCAGCCCTTTCATATGGTTGTACCTCCTTAGTCGCCAGAAGGAGAGTCAAGCCCTGCTGCGACGGGTCAGAATTTTTCGCCCTAGGGGCGTGAGCTTGCACACTAACCAGTCTGGTTTAAGCGGGTTGGCGAACCATGGGGCAGCCCAGCCCTGGTCTATGCAGCTTCGGATGGTGCGGGGACCAACGCGTTTGCCGTTGGCATCGAATAGGGGGAGCTTGCCGCCCGGCTGATCCAGCCCGCGGGCGAGCCACCCATGTTGCACAGGGGTTGGCCGTGCGTGGAGGGTTACGACCTTGTGCTTACTCTGTTCAGCATTGCGGACCGTACCCACGGGCAACCTCCTTTCCTAGCAAAATCAGCAGTTCTTTTAACATCCGGCATAAAAAACGCCGGCACCTGTTCCCTTTTTCTCACTCTAAGTAAGCATGTCTTTTACGCCAAGAAAATTATGCTTGCATCACAAAGAGATATCTCACTTTGATAAGTGTATTTCAAAAGTTGATCATATATCCTGTCCAGGCCCCCGCAGGCCGGATTTTCCAGGGAGGAGAGTCATGGAGTTCCGTTTTATCTACATAACCGCCGGATCCGAATCCGAAGCCCGCGCCATTGCCGCCGCCCTCGTGGAGGAGCGCCTCGCCGCCTGCGTCAACATCATCCCCGGCATGCGGTCTATTTATCACTGGGAGGGCAAGATCGAGGAGACCGACGAAACCATCCTTATCGCCAAAACCATCAAGAACAGTGTTCCCGCTATCATCGGGCGCGTCAGGGAGCTACACAGCTATGACTGCCCCTGTGTGGCCTCTCTCTCCATCGAGGACGGCAATCCTCAATACCTAGACTGGCTGGCAAGAGAAACCGCCTAAATCCCCCCACAACTATACGACTACCATGATACCGCATCATAACCATCTATTTTCTCTAGTTTTTTGTATATTGACTTGCTTTGGTTGCGTGGCATACTCCGCGCCCCGCTGGCGTCTGATTTAGGCTTGGCGTGACAGAATCGAATACTACAGACGGACTACAAAAAACTATCATGAAGACCTATTCCGCCAAGCCCTCGGAGATCGAAAAGAAGTGGTACGTGATCGACGCTGAAGGCCTTGTTCTTGGCCGTATGGCCGCGGTTATTGCCAGGATGTTGCGGGGTAAGCACAAGCCCAGCTTCACGCCCCACATGGATTGCGGAGACAATATTGTGATCATCAATGCTGAGAAGGTAAAGCTCACTGGCAAAAAGCTCACCGACAAGGTATATACCCGTCATACCGGCCATCCAGGGGGAATCCGCAGAAAAACCGTCGGAAATATCCTTAGCGGCAAGCGTCCCGAACAGCTGGTTATCAAGGCGGTGGAACGCATGTTGCCACTCGGCCCACTAGGTCGCCGCCAAATGAAAAATCTAAAGGTCTTTAGCGGCTCCAAGCATCCTCACGAGGCCCAGAAGCCCGAGGCCTTGGATATAGCTGCCATGAACGACAAGAACAGAAGGAGCGTCTGACCATGGCTGGAGATGCCCCGACTTTAGCCGATGTGGTTCCGGAACTGGCTGGCGTCGCGTCCGATGTAGACGTCTCGGCGGTGACGGAAGCGCCAGCTATTCCCTCGGAACCCAAGCTTGATGCCTCTGGCCGCGCCTATGCCACCGGTAAGCGCAAGGATGCCGTGGCTCGAGTCTGGGTGAAGCCTGGAAGCGGTAGGATCACGGTCAACGGCAAGGAAATGGATACCTATTTCGCCCGTCAGGTATTGCGCATGCTCATCCGCCAGCCCTTTGAGCTGACCAGTCGTGGTTCAGAACTCGATGTGGATTGTTCGGTTTCCGGTGGCGGTCTTTCTGGCCAAGCCGGTGCTGTGCGTCACGGTATCAGCCGTGCCCTCGTTAACTACGAGCCCGGGCTACGGCCGATCCTCAAGAAAGGTGGATTCCTCACCCGTGATGCGCGCGTGGTGGAACGCAAAAAGTATGGTCGCCACAAGGCCCGCCGAAGCCACCAGTTCTCAAAACGTTAAGCCACAAGGTTTTTTAGTTGCGAAAGAAGGGTGTTCCCGGTTGGGTGATCCCTTTCTCTACCGGAACTACGTGGAGGCCGCTTTCCTTTGACCTCACGCGGCTTTATTCTCATACCTGATTTAAGAAGTGGACCATGACTAAATCGACGAAAGGAATTTCCATGGCAGTCCCCACCGCCATCTTGGGGGCCAGCGGCTATACTGGGGCTGAGCTCGTACGGATTCTCTCCTGCCATCCGGAAACCGAATTGAAAGTTCTAACCGCCGAACGCCAGGCAGGAAAAACCGTAGACGAGGTTCATCCCCATCTAGTGGGGCTCGACCTGCCTCCTCTGGTGGCCACGGCGGAAGCTGACCTTTCCAAAGTATCTGTGGTCTTCGCCTGCTTGCCCCACGGGACCTCGCAGGAGATCATCGCCGCTTTGCCGGATAATTTGAAAATCATCGATCTCTCCGCTGATTTCCGGTTTGCTGACACAGACACCTATGTCCAGTGGTATGGGCGCAAACACACCGCCCCGAAGCTGCAGAAGGAGGCCGTCTATGGTCTCTCTGAAGTGGCACGGGATGCTGTGAAAACGGCGCGGCTTGTGGCTAATCCAGGATGTTATCCTACCGCCTCCCTGCTGCCGTTGACACCGCTTCTCAAAGCCGGCCTGATTGACTCCGATGGTATTATAATAGACGCTAAGTCCGGCTTTTCCGGGGCGGGACGGGCGTTGAAGGAGTCCAACTTGTTCTGTGAAGTTTCCGAAGGCTTAGCCGCCTATGGGGTGGCAACACACCGCCACAGTCCGGAGATCGAGCAGGGTCTGAGTAACGCGGCGGGGTCCCCCGTTACCATCACCTTCACACCGCATCTTTCACCAATGAACCGGGGAATCTTCGCCACCATTTATGTGCGGCTTTCTGGGGGTGCGGACGCTAAGGACCTGCGGGCGGAACTGGTCACTTCTTACTCCAATGCGCCCTTCATGCGGGTGCTGGAAGAAGGCGCTATGCCCTCTACCCGGCATGTGCGCGGATCTAACGCCTGCCATATGGCGGTTTTCGCCGACCGCAGACCAGGTTGCGCTATCCTACTTTCAGTAATTGATAATTTGGTTAAAGGGGCTAGTGGACAGGCGGTGCAAAACTTCAATCTCATGTCTGGTTTGGACGAGACCGCTGGCCTCAAAGACTTATCACTTTCCCCGTAAGGCGCGCGGCCATGGGACCCGACACTGGGGAAAAGTTGGCGCCTGTCAAGACCGTAATGGCGAACGAACTTTGGGCTGGTAATCTCGCTAAACCCATCCGTGTCGTCAGTAATGCGGGGACAGCATTCATTCTGGATTTGGCCCAGCGCCATTACCAGTTATCCAAAGAATATATTGGAAAAAGACGATCCCCTGAAAGCAGTGCCGATCTGGGGTGGAATCAGAGCATATGTCCGAAGCCCCTGGTTATTTTTTTTATGGTGTGTACGTTTTTCGCGACTCTGCCTAGTTGTTCGCCATCTCGGTTGGTAGAGGCTGCGCGATTACTCGACGATATTAATGCTGGAACCGGCTCTAGTGAACTAAAGGCATTGACCACGTCTCCGTTGCGCGAGGCCGTGTTCTACGGTGGTAGGGATGGATCCGGCGCTTTTGCAGGCGACCTTTACTCTTCCGCAGAGTCGGAGTTAGCGGGCATGGTCTTGGTTCCCGGCGTCGCCAGAAAGGGGAAAGACGATCCGCGTTTGGTGGCCCTCGCCACCACCCTGGCACGAGCGCGGTTTATGGTTCTTGTCCCGGACCTTCCCCGTCTACGTGACCTCCGGATAGGGCCGGAAGATGCCGCTGGTATTGCCGCCGCGGCGCGTCATCTTAATAGCCGTCTGGCGGGGCGGGGAAAGATGGGTATAACGGCGGTTTCCTACGCTGTGGGCCCGGCAGTGCTGGCACTGTTCGAGCCAGGCATGGCGGAGAAGGTGGATTTTGTTCTGGCCATTGGTGGTTATTATGACATGACGGCAGTGATTACCTTTTTCACCACCGGTTATTACCGCAAAGAAAGGGGTAAGTCTTGGCGGCATCGCTACCCCAACGCCTACGGCAAGTGGGCCTTCGTGCGCGGTAACACCGGACGGCTCGATTCTCGCGCCGACGGGGCATTGCTAGCGCAGATAGCGGAACGCAAGCTAGATAATATGGAAGCTCATATTAATGACCTAGTAAGCAAACTTAGTCCCGAAGGAAAGTCGGTCCATGCGCTTCTCGTCAATAACGATCCCGAACAGGTGGAAACGCTGATCGCTGCCCTGCCTTCCCGCATCGCTGAGGATATTGCTGCCCTTGATCTTACGCACCGGAATATGGCCTCGCTGGGAGTGAGCTTTGTTTTGGTACATGGTCGCGACGATCCCATTATTCCGGAGACAGAGAGCATGGCTCTGGCTCGCGCCCTGGCGCCAGGGCGGAGCGAACTGTTTCTTCTTGAGAGTCTCAACCATGTGGACCCAAGACCGGCTGGATTGACCGACAGACTGCGTCTACTACGGGCCATTTATACGGTGTTGGAACTGCGCGATTCAGTGGTTGTGTGGTAATCGTACTTCAGAGAATTTACGCTATCACGTAGGAGCCAGGGGCGTCTTCTATGGGCTCGAGCCTGCCGTCACCAGGAATCCGAGAGGGCACCTTGCCGCCGGAGAACTTGGTGATCCATTTTTCCCATTCTGGCCACCAAGACCCTTCGCTTCGGTTTGCGCTTGCAAGCCATTTTTCTGGCTCCCTGAGGTTGCGATTGTGGGTCCAGTAGCAATATTTCCCAGCCTGGGGTGGATTGATGACCCCAGCGATATGACCTGAGGCGGCTAATACGAACTTCACCGGCCCAGCCAGCAGCCAGGTCGCCGCATAGGTGCTTTTCCAGGGAGCAATATGGTCCTCGCGGGAGGAGAGCATGAAGGAGGGAGTCTTTATCTTTCCTAAATCGACAGGTACACCACCTAAGGTGATTCCTCCTGGCTTCACCAGGTTGTTTTGCAAATACATATTGCGTAGGTAGAAACTGTGTATTTCCGCCGCTATGCGGGTGGAGTCGGCGTTCCAGTGCAGCAGATCGAAGGGGAAGGGGTCCTTTCCCAGCAGGTAGTTGTTTACCACAAAGGACCAGATCAGGTCGTTGGCGCGCAACATGTTGAAAGTGGTGGCCATTTCGCGGCCGCCGAGATAGCCCTGAGAACGCATCTTTTCTTCTAGCTCTCCAAGCTGTACTTCATCGATGAAAACCCCCAACTCTCCGGGGTCACTGAAATCCATGAGTGTAGTGAAGAAGGTGGCGCTCTTGATGCGATCGTCCTTTTTCTCTGCCATATAGGCCAAAGTGGCAGCTAGAAGGGTGCCACCGATGCAATAGCCGATAGCGTTGATCTCGTGCTCTCCGGTGGCTTTCTCGATAGCATCTAGGGCCGCCAGCGGCCCCTCGAACATATAGTCTTCGAAGCTCTTGTGGCTGAGTTTTTCATCGGGGTTGACCCAGGAAATAATAAATAAGGTATGTCCCTGGTCGAGGGCCCATTTAACGAAGGATTTCTTGGGTGAGAGATCGAGAACGTAGTACTTGTTGATCCAAGGGGAGATTATCAGCAGAGGGCGACGCTTCACTTTTTCTGTAGTGGGCGCGAACTGGATAAGCTGAAGCAATTCATTCTGGAATACCACTTTCCCCGAAGTGGCGGCGATGTTTTCTCCTATGGTAAAAGCATCGTGGTCGGTCATGGTGATTGCAAGCCGACCCTCGCCGCGGTCCAGGTCGGCAAGCATGTTGTTAAGGCCCTGGATTAGGTTCTCACCCTTGGTCTCAATGGTGGCGCGCAGTACTTCTGGATTACTAAGGACGAAATTGCTGGGTGAAAGGGTATCGACGAAGTGGCGGGTGTAGAACTCCACCTTTTGGGTGGTTTTTTCGTCCATCCCCTCTACCTCGCGCACCGTGGCCTGGAGCCAGCGCGAGGTCATGAGATAGGACTGCTTGATGAAATTGAAGACGCTATTTTTTTCCCAGTCTTCATGGTGGAAGCGGCGGTCACCTGGTTCTGTCTCCACCACCGGGGCCACCTTTTCGCCGCTCAGGGTTCGCGACGTGTTCCACCACAAGTCCATATATCCCTGCCACAGGGAGGCATGGGCTTTGAACACCATTTCCGGGTTATCCATCATACGTGCTGTTAACTCCAGGAAAGCGGAACCGATGTTGAAGGGATCAGCGTGCAGAACCTCACCTTGATGTTCCAAGAAGCGGGTGATGATCTGCTGGCTTCTGTCGGCGATCTTCACCACCGTGGCGGCAAGTTCCGCGGGATCGGGGATGGCATTTTCCGTTGAGTCGTTTTCAAGAGGCGCTTGTCTGGGCATGTAAGTCCGTGGAGAGAGAGAGGTATTTCCGACCGTTTGCAGGGCTTTCAGGGGGCTGAAAAGGGCTTCGTCACGCCTTGTGGTACGTAGGAAATTTTTTCTCTGTTTTTATGCTGCGCTGCAATAAAATTGTAAAGGATTAAATAATCAAGCCATGTACGAATCTTTCATCTGACAGGACCGTGACAAATGTTATGATCATTCATCCCTTTCTCTATGTAATTTTTAGTTTCCACGGGTGTGATGACATGAAAGCGCTTCTTTTTCCGTACAGATACGATTCTCAATTTCTCACCATGGCTCTGCTGGGGGCGGCTTTTCTGATGCTTTCGGGATGCTCAAACGTTCCCGACACCCTAAACCCAGTGGAATGGTACAAGGATGCGACGGGCTGGTTCGGAGACGAGGAGGAAGAGGAAGGGGTGAAGGCAACGCCCGCCAGCGAGGAAGTTCCCGGTACCGATAAAGATTTCCCAAAACTGTCCTCGGTTCCAGACGCGCCGCCGGGGGGTAAGCGTCAAAAAGTAGCTGAGGGCCTAGTTGCTGATACTTCTGACCGCCGCTATACCGATGAAATCGCGACGCCAGCACCACCCATGCCCAAGACCGTTACGACGGTGCCTATGGCGGAAGACAGAGGCTTACCACTTCCCCCACCTATACCTGAACCCGGTGGACCACCGGTAGCCGCGCTCCGGGGATCGGTGGAAAACGTAGCGAGTCCGGACATGGAAAAGGTACAGTCCCCTCAGCCGCCGCCTGAAAGAATATCCAAGGACATGGCCAAGGCCGAGGCCGTTCCCGCCCCCTTGGAAAAATTTGATGCCAGTCGTTCCGGAGTCTCCGCTCAGGTTGGGTTGATCCGGTTCGGCAACGGCTCGGCCATCTTGTCGGAGTCCAACCACCGCCAGTTGAAAAAAATCGCCGAGTCCCAGAAGAAGAGTGGTGGCACACTCCGGGTGATCGGTTTTGCCAGCAGCTGGACCGGGGACATGGACCCACTGAAGCATCAACTAACAAATTTCAATATTTCGGTACGCCGTGCCAATTCGGTGGCTGTGGCACTGATGAAATACGGCGTCCTGGCCAAGGATCTCTACGTGGGAGCAAAGTCGGATTCCGAGCCCATTTACTTGGAGGTCATGCCCGCCGGCGAGGCTGGCAACCGCCGGGCCGAGATTTATCTCGATTATTAGGCGGTTCTGGGTTTTTTATAACACAGCATCACCGATCAAGGCTTGCAGCCTTGAAGCGCGCCAGCATAATGCCGGCTGTTCATAAGCCGGGTCCGCACATTCCCGGCGCATTGCGTGTAAGAGTTTGATCACAAATGGCTGAGCACGAATTTCCCCGTATCAAGCGACTGCCGCCTTACGTCTTCGCAGAAGTGGACAGCATAAAGTCACGCGCTCGCGCGGCTGGAGAGGATATTATCGATTTTGGTATGGGCAATCCAGATTCTGCTACGCCGTCCCATATCGTAGATAAGCTGGTAGAGACGGTGAATAACTCGCGCACCCATCGCTACTCCAACTCGCGGGGGATTCCAGGGTTGCGTAAGGCGGTGGCAGACTACTACAAGCGTCGCTTCAATGTGGACATAGACCCTGAAACGGAGGCTATCGTTACACTTGGCTCAAAAGAGGGGTTAGCAAATCTGGCCCAGGCCATATCCATGCCGGGCGACGTATTTATGGTGCCAGACCCCTGCTATCCCATTCACGCCTTCGGATTCATCATCGCCGGGGCTACAGTGCGCTCGGTGCCCATCGGGCAGGGTATAGACTTCATGGAAGGTCTAGAGCGGGCGGTGAAGAATTGCTCGCCTCATCCCGTGGGGCTGATCATCAACTTTCCCGCTAACCCCACTGCAGAGGTGGCGGACTTGGATTTCTATGCTTGCATCGTGGATTTCTGTCGCCATCATGATCTCTACGTGATTTCCGACAATGCCTATGCTGAAATCTATTTCGACGAGCCACCACCCTCCATCCTCCAGGTTCCTGGCGCCAAGGATGTAGCCATCGAGTTCTATTCATTGAGCAAGACCTATTCTATGCCGGGTTGGCGCATCGGCTTTGGTCTCGGCAACCATAGTCTCATCGCCGCCCTGACGCGCATCAAGTCCTATGTGGATTACGGTGCCTTCACCCCAGTCCAGGTAGCCGCCACGGCGGCGCTATGTGGTCCACAGGACTGCGTTGAGGAAACCCGCACCCTCTACCGGGAGCGCCGCGATGTGCTGGTGGAAGGCCTGGCTCAAGCGGGATGGGAGGTGCCCCTGCCCAAGGCCACTATGTTCGCTTGGGCACCCATCCCTCCGGCATTTTCCCATCTCGGCTCGGTGGCCTTTTCAAAATTACTGCTGAGCGAAGCCAAGGTGGCGGTGTCGCCGGGCTTGGGATTCGGTGAATATGGTGACAATCACGTGCGTTTTGCCCTAGTGGAAAACCTCCACCGCACCCGCCAGGCCCTACGCAGCATTAAGGCGTTAATGAAGAATTCCGGCAAGCTGGCGGAAGATTACGAGAAACGGGTGGCTTCATGAGTGACATGCTAAACATTGCTATTGCCGGTCTTGGCACGGTGGGTACGGGAACGCTGCAGTTGCTCGACCGCCAAGACGGCCTTCTAGCGGAGCGCGCCTTGCAGCCGCTACGCGTAGTGGCAGTGGCCGATCTCGATACTGGGCGCGACCGTGGTGTGGATCTGGGCAAGATTTCCTGTTTTGACGACGCTTTGCAAATGGTGGCCGAAACGGACGTGGACGTGGTAGTGGAACTTATTGGTGGCTCCGAAGGCATTGCCCGTGAGGTATGCGAGGCGGCCATAGCAAAGGGTCGCCATGTGATTACGGCGAACAAGGCGCTGCTTGCCCATCACGGCATAGAGATAGCGGCACAGGCGGAAAAGGCAGGGGTGGTGCTGGCCTACGAGGCGGCGGTGGTTGGGAGTGTTCCCATCATCAAGGCCTTGCGCGAGGGACTGGCGGGAAACCGTATCGCCCGCATCACAGGAATTTTAAACGGTACCTGCAACTATATCCTCTCGGCCATGCGCGCCACTGGCAAGGAATTCGACGAGGTTCTGGCAGAGGCGCAATCTCTTGGTTATGCCGAGGCCGACCCTAGTTTTGACGTAGACGGCGTGGACGCCGCCCACAAGCTGGCCCTACTTACTGCCGTGGCCTACGGTTGTATTATTAATTTCGACGGCATCTATGTAGAGGGTATCCGCCACATCACAGCACGTGACATCGCTTGTGCCGAGGAACTGGGGTATCGCATTAAGCTACTGGGCACCACACGGCGTCTAGAACAAGGTGTGGAACAGCGAGTTCATCCCTGTCTCATCCCTACCGGCGCGCCGCTCTCTCACGTAGAGGGTGTACTTAACGCGGTGATGGTGGAGGGCGACTTCGTTGGCCCCGCCATGTTTGAAGGGGCGGGTGCCGGGTCTCATCCCACGGCCTCTGCTGTGGTAGCCGACATGGTGGATATCGCCCGGGGCGTTGTCATTCCCACCTTCGGGCGTCCTGTAACGGAACTTGAAAAGATGTCCTCCGTGCCTATGAAAAACCACTCCGGAGCCTATTATATCCGCCTTTCTGTGACCGATAAGCCAGGCGTCATCGCTGATATTTCTGCCATCCTCAGAGATGGGAAAATTTCTATGGAATCAATGCTCCAGCATGGCCGCGCCGACGCCTCCTTGGGTGTGGTGACTGTGGTTATGACCACTCATGAAACACAGGAATCTGCCATGATCGAGGCCCTAGCGAAGATCGGTGCGCTACCAGTTGTTGAGGAACCGCCATGCATGATTCGTATTGAGCAGCTTTAGGGAGATTCCCTAACCTAGGATCTTCCGCACTCGTTTATCGCTAAGGTGCTTGTGGACGGGCATGTGTGACCCCAGCAGCGGCCGTAGATACTTGCGGAAGGCGGGTGTGATATCAGTGCCGTTCTTGGCGATTAAATTCGTCGGCATGGAACGGGTTTTGCCAGCTACGGAGGCCAGCCTCGCCAATTTGTATTCTATTTTGTAGGTCTCTCCGGGCTTACGGCGGATGGTCACTGAGCCATCCTTCCCCTGAGCTGCAAACCGCATTGCCATAACGCCCGCCCTTCGTGCTTCCATTTGATCTACGTCGGAAACACACTCCAGGAAGGAACGCTGGAGATAGCCCAGGGTGTCGGCGCGCACCCGCTTGATGCCCAGAGTATCCTTAATGTTCTTGGCCAGCATGTCACCTAGGGCACCGGACCCAGAAAGCTGCACATTTCCGTGGGCATCGCGCTCTACCTTATCCGAAAGCTTGGTAGCGATAGGCACGCCGCGTCCGTCATGGATGCCCTCACTCACGGCGATAACGCAGTGTCCCAGCCGTTTGTATACCAGTTTCACGTCGCGTAGGAAGGCCTTCGTATTGAAGGTGCGTTCCGGTAGGTAGATCAAATGGGGACCATCATTTTCGTGGTGGCGGCCTAAGGCCGAGGCAGCGGTGAGAAAGCCTGCATGGCGGCCCATGACAACGCCCACGTAGACACCAGGAATAGCACGGACGTCGAGGCTAACCCCGGTAAAGGCCCCGGCCACAAAACGGGCGGCGGAGGGGTAGCCCGGCGTGTGGTCGTTCAGAACCAGATCGTTGTCTACGGTCTTGGGTACATGGACACAGCGTAGGGGGTAGCGTTTCTTTCGTGCCTGTTCGGAAAGAATACGCAGGGTGTCGGAGGAATCATTGCCGCCGATATAGAAGAACTTGCCGATATCGTGGGCTTGGATGGAGGCCAGGATATCCCGGCAGTATTTTTCATCTGGCTTGTCGCGAGTAGAGCCAAGCGCCGAGGAGGGTGTCGCCGCCACCTTCTCAAGATTGGTTTCGCTTTCTCGGGACAGGTTTGCAAAATCCTCATCCACGATGCCGCGCACGCCATGAAAGGCACCGTATACACGGCCCACGTTTCTACTCTTGCGGGCCTCCAGCACCACGCCGACTAGGGATTGATTGATAACGGCGGTGGGGCCACCTCCTTGCGCTACCAGAACCTTATCTCTGGGCATAGCTCTTTCTCTTCAGAATGAAAACTGTTGTACGTGTTTTATAGCCCACACCATCTCTCCATTCAAAAGGATGATGTTGAGGTGGTGGAGGTTTTCTCCGATAGTGAGCCATGCACTCGATCTTGCCAGGCGATTTCTGTGGTGGCTCCTGTGGCTGAGGCGGTAGCGTTCGAAACACAAGATACCGGGGAGGCTTTCCTCGGCGTGGAACGCTCGCTAACAGGCAAAAGATGGCGGTTGCGCCTGGCTGATGAGCGTGCAGCATTGCTCCTTTCGCAGCGCTTGGAGGTGCCAGAGATCGTGGGCCGGATCCTAGCCGCACGCGGGGTGACATCAGAGGAGGGGGAGGCCTTCCTTGATCCCACTCTGCGCCATTATATGCCTGACCCAACCACGCTGCATGACATGAAGGTGGCGGCTTCACGTATCCACCGCGCTCTGAGCGATGGTGAAACCATTGCAGTTTTCGCCGATTACGACGTGGACGGAGCCACTTCATGCGCCCTGTTGCTTAGATTCCTCTCCGTCGTGGGGGGCAAAACCGTTTTCTATGTGCCCGACCGCATGGCCGAGGGCTACGGCCCCAACGAGGCTGCCCTGAAGAATCTGCATGCCGAGGGTGCAGCTCTGGTGATTACGGTGGATTGCGGAATCACGGCATTCGCGCCGCTAGCGGCCGCAGCCAGGATGGGGCTAGACGTGATTGTGGTGGATCATCATGAGGCTGAGCCCTCACTACCCGAGGCTTGTGCCGTGGTTGATCCCAACCGCCTCGATGAAAGCGACGGGTTTGGGCATCTGGCTGCTGTGGGCGTGGCCTACCTTCTGGTGGTGGCCGTCAACCGCCTCTTACGTGAAGAAGGCTGGTATGACGAAATGCGACCTGAGCCGGATCTCATGCAATGGCTCGACTTGGTGGCGCTTGGCACAGTATGCGATGTGGTGCCTCTTAAAGGCTTGAATCGGGCCTATGTGGCCCAAGGGCTCAAAATCATGAGTCGCCGTGGTAATGCCGGTCTTATGGCGCTGGCTGATGTGGCTGGAGTGAGGGAAAAACCTGGCGACTATCATTTAGGATTCATCCTTGGCCCCCGGGTCAATGCTGGGGGGCGGGTAGGCCGCGCCGATCTGGGCACGCGCCTTCTTTCTTGCGACGATCCTGCAGCAGCACACATCATGGCTGTCGATCTGGATGCTTTTAACCAGAAGCGTCGTGTCATCGAGGCTGGTGTTCTGGAGGCCGCGACCAGACAGGTCGAGGAAGAGGCATCGGCCGCTTCTGTCCTTTTTGCGGCTGGCGAGGGATGGCATCCTGGCGTCATCGGTATCGTCGCCGGCAGGCTGAAGGAACGTTTTAACAAACCGGCTTGCGTCTTCGCTTTGGACAGGGGTATGGCCAAGGGGTCGGGGCGTTCGGTGCCGGGTATTGACTTAGGAGCAGCGGTAATTGCGGCACGCCAAGTGGGGCTTCTCGTCAATGGCGGTGGTCATGCCATGGCGGCGGGAATGACCGTGGACGAAGACAAGATCCCAGAACTTAAGACATTTCTCACTGAACGTCTGAGTGATGATCCGTCGGGGGTGGGGATTCCCGCACTGGAACTTAAGCTCGACGGTGCACTTTCCATTTCCGGCGCGACGCGAGATCTGATGGCATCGCTAGAACGGGCCGCGCCTTTTGGTTCGGGGAATCCCGAGCCGCGCTTCGTACTGCCCCATATGGCGGTGGCGAAAGCCGATGTGGTGGGGGAAAACCACGTGCGCTGTTTTCTTTCTGATGCTGGGCACGGCCGCCTCAAAGCCATAGCCTTCCGCAGTCTCGACACGCTGCTGGGACCAACCTTGCTGAACAACCGGGGCGAAACTCTCCACATTGCAGGCCGTCTGCGTATAGACAGTTGGCAAGAGCAAACCCGGATACAATTGATGATCGACGATGCAGCACCCACATGAGGATGCAATCCGCTCTACCGTTAGACAGAAATTGATGATTTTTAAGAGAGTTCCATTTCGATGAAGTGAAACTGGAGTAAGCTAGACCGGAAGGAGCCATCTTTGACCGCAGAGTGACATGGAGCCAGTAGAAAGTTCCTGGACTACAGAAGAAAACCCTCGCCGCACCCCAGACACATGTGTAGCGCGCTTGATTTTACCAACGCGGGAAGATATGACCCTTGCCCTGTGGTGACGGCCCCGTCGTCTAGTGGCCTAGGACTCCAGGTTTTCATCCTGGCAACGCGGGTTCGAGTCCCGCCGGGGTCACCATTCCTACTTTCTCTATCCCCCCACCCACGCGAATTTGTGTCTCCCTATCCTGCTTCGGGAGCAGTTCGGATAGGGGAGAAAGTATCGCCAGTTGACCCCCTGTTATGCTCTATTGGAGAAAAATGTAACTGGTGTAGGAACCGAACCACAACGCATTGTGGAATTAATACAGGGAAACTAGAACGATGGACGAGATCGACCTCTACGACGAGTACGATGTTGAATCCAAGAAGAAAGCCTTAATCATTGCCCGTGACGCCTTTGAAGCATGTGAGAAACAGGGCGTTTCCGGAGTTATTGCCGTGGGCGCGTTTCTCGATCACATCCTTTTTCACCTAGTGGCCATGAACGACCGTGAAGTGACGGCTTCTTTCCTCCAGGCTCTAGCAGCAAAGGTTATTGACGGCGTCTACGACGTGGCAGAAGAGCAGATGGGAAAAGACGCGAAAAAAGATACTGCCAGTAACTGCACGCCATGAAGATTACCTTGAAGCTATATGCGCTTCTCTCCCGTTATCTTCCTGCAGGGGCGGAAGGAAATGAGGCTGTTCTCAGCCTGTGCGAGGGGATCACAGTGGGAGAAGCCCTTGACGGTGTGGGATTACCAGCGAAACTAGCCCACCTTATTCTCGTCAACGGAGTCTATCTTGCCCCCAGCGAACATTCGGAGAAAGTTTTGGTCGATGGCGACGCTCTAGCGATATGGCCCCCTGTGGCCGGCGGTTAGTCTGTGGCTCATAGACCATGAACGAAGCCCCCTTCACGCTGCTGCGCGAAATGAGCGTTACGGTCCGTGATTTTCTGCGCCTTGTTCCCGCCGCTGCCCGTGCCGCAATGGGAGATGTACCTGTGGCCACCACGAAAAGTGGGGTGACCATTGGCGATGGAGCAAAACAGGTGAAGATCACACTTACGGAAATTCCGGAAAAACGCATCGGCTCCTTTCGGCTTCCACGAATCGAGGCGCACTTTGCTTTTCACGGTTACAGTGAGGTGGAACGGATGACCTTTCTAGAACGCTTTGACCGGGTAACTCAGCGCGGCGGCGGTTAAGAATAAAGTCCGGAGAGAAATTCAATGACCACCCCTGGCGCATCAAAGTCGTAAAGGTCGTTATGGCCCGCTCCGGTGATCACCCTCATCTTGTTGGGTTTACTCGCTGCCTCGGCAAGCCTGCGGACGAAAGCAGGTGGCACGATGCGGTCCCTTTCACCGTGGAGAATCAGCAGTTGTGCACCGATGGCGGCGATCTTGGAGAGTGAATTATAGTGATCGCGCATGAGCCAGCGCATGGGAACCCAAGGATAATGGAAAGCAGCCATGTCCTCCAGAGAGGTAAAGGGCGATTCCAGTACCACAGCCCCCACGGGTTCTTCTCCTTGTGCCCGCGCACGGGCTAGTTCCACAGCTACGCCTGAGCCTATGGATTCACCGTATAGAACCCACCGTGCGGAAGGAATTCCTTGCTCCGAAAGAAAAGCTAGTGCCGCATGGCCATCAGTGTAGAGACCCTTCTCAGAGGGCGCGCCAGCGTTGCCGCTATAGCCGCGCCAGCTCGGCAGTAAGATTCCGTATCCAGCATCCAGATAAGGCCTGACTTTTGCACCGCGATAGCCGATATGACCGGCATTGCCGTGGAAGTAGACGATCACTGGCGCGTCTGGTCCTTGCGGCGCGCGATACCAAGCCAGGAGTTCAAGATTGTCAGCGGTTTCCAGCATGTGCACGGTCATCTCTGGCACCGTGTAATCCGCCGGTTCAGGCCGGTGGGAGGAGGGGAAATAGATGAGGTTTCGTTGGAACAGGAATAATAACGTTACAATAATTCCATAGCCGATGAGGATGGCAAAAAACCCGGAAATCATCTTCTTTGCCATGCCGCCACGCCTAGTCTCTCCACGCATACTCTTTCCCGGTGCATGCACCGGGAGCAGGGTAGTCATTCGTCAGAATTTCCACTGGGGTACCGCTATGGAGAAGGCTGAAGCCGACGACGCCTGGTTCTGCAAGACTATCACGCCGGAGAAAGGTCGAGGGATTCAGGTTGCTGAAGGAGAGGCTGGTTTACCCAAGGGGGTGGGCTGACCCCAGATAGGCCTCCATGAACCGTGTCGGATCCTGCACCAGCTTTTCTTTCCAGTGACCGAGCTTGGTGCGGCTCTGGATCATGCCGCGCATGGCTCCCACATGCTGGGTTATGCCTACGCTGCACGCGCCAATTAGACAGTCTTCCTCAAATTCCAGTCGCAAATATTTATAATTATCTTCATCTATGGCTTCAGCGTGGCTGCTGCCTTTCTTGCCCTGCCATTGGCCGAAGGAGGTTGCAATCAAGCCAGCGGTGTCGAGTACGTTCATCAGCAGGCTTCCATTATAAGTAGCGGGAACCCCGGCCATGTTTAGGGCGGCGATGCGGCCGTGTTCTGTCGCCGTAGGCTGGATGGCATGAACCGAACGTCCGCCACTGGAGAAATCCAGACCCTGGGCGACATCACCCGCGGCGAAGACACCCTTGATATTGGTCTGCATGTGTTCGTCGACGAGAATGCCGTGGTCTGTCTTGATACCACTGCCGTCGACAAAATCCATATTTGGCTTGACCCCGACGGCGACGATAATAAGCGCTGGGTTCATGGTTTCGCCGTTGTCTAGCTCGACTTTCAAACCACCGTCATTGGTGACCCTAGTGGCGTTAGTTCCGGTCAGCACTCTTATGCCCTTCTTCTCGCACCAGCGCTTGATCATGCCTCCGGCCGTCTCCGTCATCATACTCCGCACCATGCGGCTGCGGACGATGGTGGTGACTTTAGCGCCGCGTTTGATCAGTCCATTCAAGATGATACAGGCGACAAATCCTGCACCCATCAACAATACTTCCGAACCGGGCTTGATTAATTTAAGAATGTTGCGGGTGTCCTCCAGCGTCCAGCAGTGATGGATGCCAGGCCCGTCAAGTCCCTCCACAGGCGGTGTGGTTGCGGCTGAACCGGTGGCGATAAGCAGGCGGTCATAATCAAGCTTCTTGCCGTTATCAAGGGCCACACAGCTCTTCTTGGTATCAACTCCATCTGCGCACACCTGCAGGTGGTCGATTCCGAGATTCTTGTAATGTTTTGGGTTCTGTCTCAGATATGTTCCAGGTTCACTGATTCTATCCGAGAGCAGATAGGGAATGGCCATGCGGGAGTAGGGCGGTTCGGGTTCGCCCCCGACAAGGGTGATTGCACCGCCATGACCGTGCTTGCTCAGCGTCTCGGCGGCGACGACCCCACCCGGCCCGGCTCCTAGGATCACATGTTTCATAGACAGCCTCCAACGGAATTTACGGAATGGAACCCGTCCTCACGCGCGGCAAAGTTGCGAGGACGGGCTGGATGATTCCTAGAGGGTCAGACGGTCCAGAGTCGTGTTGGTGGGAACGCCTTCCTTAGTCCACCCTCGCAACTCGTAGTATTCCGGCAGCATCTTACCAAGATCGTTGACCCTTCCCTTGGCAGGACCGGTCTTGCCGGCCTCCTTGAGTAAGCGCTTGGGAAGGGTGTCATCCTTGGCGGTTAGGCCGGCGGCGAGGTTGTATTTGCGTTCCAGGTTCCAGATGCGTTCGCCCATCAGCATCAGGTCATCAATGGACCAGTCACCCTCGCAGGCGGCTTGAATCTGGGGCTGGATGTCCTCCATGCTCCAGGCGAAGGTGGTGAACACGCACAACCCGGAACTGTCCACCACT